>Ga0123357_10014752_pt1 | contig 10212 bp, 8 predicted proteins | sample TergutEmb28metaG_FD_89873 | JGI IMG/M metagenome (GOLD analysis project Ga0123357, IMG submission 89873) | Embiratermes neotenicus P4 segment gut microbial communities from Petit-Saut dam, French Guiana - Emb289 P4 | ecosystem: Host-associated > Arthropoda: Insects > Digestive system > Gut ... | reverse complement strand
GGGAGGGTGTGGGGGGGGGGGGGGGGGGGGGGGGGGGGGGGGGGGGGGGGGGGTGGGGGGGGAAGATGCCATAACTTGGGTGATAAGATGGTGGTTTAACACCACGAAGTTCTGAATTCATTTCTGGATGACTTCAAGTAAGATTTGTGGCAGATGAAATGTCATTGGAAAAAATTTTTGGCTGAGTTGTTTTTTAGTATTCTCTTTCACCTTATTGTTCCACTGTTTCTCCACACTTTCTTGTTACTGCCCCATGAGGTTGGTAACAGTCATAACCAGGCATCACAAGACATTATCATAGCTTGATATTTAAATCTAGGGCTTCACTTCTTACTGGCACTGGGGGCCACCCCAACATTGTACTTTCTAAATTCCCAGAGTTTGTAAGAACAATATGGTGAGTATATGAGTTTGTAAGATAAGAAACATTAACACCACTTAATATAGCATTCCTAGATTGTTTGTGGTAATAGACCTTGGAAAATATACAGCTTCTATTAAGGCAGTTCTTTTTTGTAGTGTAGGACAACATGACAGCCACCTACAGGTTTAATTTACCTTGGATAGCAATAAATGATCAAACATGCCCATAAATTACATGTTAAATGTTTTGTATGAGCAACAATGACGATGATGATGATGAGGAGGATGATGAGGATGATTCCCACCCCAGGATTCTAATACAAGTATACAATAAAACTCATTTATAGCGTGTCTTTAGCAAGCAATTGTTATCTCTTAGTTGACTGAAATTTGTGTACAGTTATTCCATGTATGCAGTTAGTGTGCTTCAGACATATATCAAGGATAGTTTGTGTTCTTGGAATTGTGTCATCAGCAGTGGTCAGCCCCTTCAATACTGGATGGGGTTCAACATCCCCCAATTTTCCCGACATTGGTTTTCTGAGTTCACAAGCTGAACCTTCCACGTGGGGAGTCTTTTGCTGGCAGCATTATTGAACAAAGATCTCATCATCTAAATCAGGGTTTCCCACTCTGTGGTTTGTTTTTCCTGGCCTCCATCTGATGCGTAGGTTTATCACTTTTACATCTACTGTATAGTTTTGAATAAAGATATTCTTGGTAGAAAGGATGTTGGTGCCTGCTCTGTTCTCTGAACCTGACACCCATTTGCACATATACATCTGGATCCCATGGCTTAATGCATCTCCACATTAACTGTTCCTGTTACTCATATGCTCACAATTGGATTGGAAATTCTGTGATGTTAGTTACAAAATCAGGGAAGATTTTGCCTCCCCAGTGTGTTATGATTTTATAACTTGTGGAGTTCCTATGAAGAGTGATATAGAGACTAGGGTAAACAAAGAAGATAGTGATGAAGACTGTCATATAAATTAAAGGTACAGTTTTGGTGACATCCATGCCAATTTACTTGTCAGCTCAGATTGCAGTAGCAACATTATTTGAATTTTTGACAACACTAAAATTTATGATAGTGATTTTAATGCACTAAGTGTTATAAAAGGAAATATAATAGACCTGAAAGTGAAATATCTAGAGCAGGCCACAGTTCTAAATTATCTTTATAAAAATGGGAGTGATTATTGGTATATCTGCAAATAACTTTTTTGTGTATTTATATTTAAATTATGTACATTTTAATGTCTTCAGAAATATATTAAATGTACTGTATTTATATGTGCTTTTTTTACCTATTACAATATATCTTTGCTTTTTCTGTATATGATACTTGTAATTGCAGGTTTTCACATTCACATATACTATAAATATGGGCTGCATCAAACAAAACTCCACAGTCCTGTGGTGCCTGTTACAACTGAGTTTAATTGTATTTTAGTATTGAGGGCCGTAAACGAAATACTGACCAAAGTGAGATATGATCCTGTGATCATTTTCTCACAAGCTGTATTAAAGTCTGTTATGGGATTATAAATCACATTCCTCAAATATGCATAAACAGTATGAGAATTGTAAGGCAGGAAGTATACAGAGGGAAGTACTTGTTATGAGTTCTGTCTGTAGCTCCTTGAACACTCAGCTAATTCCGCTTAGCATGAAATTAATTGGAAACAAAACTGGATATTTTCAGAATTATTGTTTACCACAATTACTGTGGTAGTAGCATATGTTTATTGTTACGAATTGTTAGTTCATAGTTTGACCTGACTGTTATTCACCTGTTAGCTGTTGCAGCAGAATAAGTGACTTGCTTTTTTCGTTAATGCCAAAGATTGTGATCTGTCTGTGCTTATCTGGTTGCAAAATAGATATGGACATTTTTTCAACTCAGATCAAAAGGCAGTCACAGAAATACAGTAAACATACCTTGAAGTGTGTTTTATTTATTGTTCATTTTTACTTCACATTTTAGTGAGTTCAGTGTAACATACCTTCAAAACTATGACTGTAGATGCTGCCCATTTGAATAGTAGATCTGTGAACCCTACCGTTGTTTCATTAATAAATGATATTTTCTTAGATTTTTGTAACAAACTCCAGGTTTTGAATATAACTATATGATGGACAGTAGATCTAGACCCCAATTTTGAATATGTGTTGTAACTACTGATGTTTTGGGAATGGGACATGTTTATTCTGGGTCAGGAACTCATTCAGATGCATTGCACATAATTCCTTTTACAATCCAATTTACACTTATCTTCAGACACTGAACTCCTTGCCTTCCAACCCATGTAGAAGATCTGTTTTTTACCAATTTTCTTTTAATATTTGACGTACTGGAACAAGCAATGCATAGTATATCTTTAACAAGTTGTAATTGCTATTTCCATCAGTTTCTTAAATATTCAGACCATCATGATTGCTAGAATCTTATGCATGGGTATCATTTACCCCTTTTTTTAAATGTATCACATGTTACGGTTTGAAAATTACAAGAGGGTTCAGTAATTACCGTTGTTAATATATAATTTATTTCACTTGGTGATACTGGTCTAACTTAGTTATTTTTTTCGTTGATATTAGAATAACTGTATTAGTTGAATATTTGTCTATTCCAACTTCTTTACTAAAGTTATTTTCTAGTATTTCTAGTTCATTCTGCACTAGGAAAATATTGAAGCATTTGTTTAGTGTTTGAAGTTGAATGTTTGTTTTCTTGGTAAATGTATGCATATGTCTACAAGATTCATATATTTGATAACATTAACTAACAAATAACCAATGATCACAATCCTGTTGTTGTATCATAAACCCGTACTTTTGATATATTACATTATGAAGTTATGTGTTTATGGTGTGTTTCACTTTTAAAAGACACCATGAACAGAACAATCTGATGTATTTTTATACACTTCCAGGCAATTCTGAGTTACATAGGATCTGAAAACAACTTAGCAAATAGCCATTCTACTGTTTCTGTCAAAACTATTCATAACAATATGGTGAAAAAAGAAGAACAACTGGAGGAAAGTGATTCAACAATAGGGAGAAAGGTGGCAAATCTTGAGTGCTAGTTCGTATATTACATGTGTTTATGCAGCATCCATTAATTGCCTTTGGGGAGCTGAGGGATTTACCATTTGATAGTTTAGACTACCTAGGGTGGGGGAGATGGCATTTTAAATGCCCACAGACATGTGGTTCTGTATAATTATAAGTACTGTTAAGTAAGTAATTAATAGTTTTGATAAGGAAAGAAATACATATGGATTATAAAAAGTAGATACTATAACTTTTTAAAATATTGTAAACATTCTATTTTGTTTAGTTTTGAAACATGGTCTCTTATTCTATGGAAAACATGTAGGCAAATTTGAGAACCAGGCTGAAGACAGTATTTGAATATATGACACAGCAAGCTGTGGGCAGATGGTGACACTTGCATACTTTGGGACTTTGTAGTGTGTACTCCTCACTGGATAGTGCTGGAGCTGGAATAGCCTAATTATTGTAGTGAAACTGAGAAATTTGTATCCTACAGGTGCAGGAGATTTTTATGTCATCCAAAGTGTTCAGACTGTTTCTGGGAGGGTTCTTTATCCAGGTGGTAAAGCAGCTGGGGCATGAAACTGAACACTCACCTCCATCAAGTGCTGACCAAGTCACCATATTCCTTCCTGTTGTGCACAGGGGCAACTTGACTGGATCTCACAGAGTTTCAAAATCAAGGAGGATGAGTTGTAATGTGGCTAACATGGTAGCAATGAGGAGTGTGTACAAAGAGGAAGCAGTCCAAAAATAGCCACATACCATACTCTGTCTGAACAGCATCCCAGTCTTCTAAGAGTGATATGCTCCTTGATCATTCAGCATATAACAGTTCCTTTGTTTGAGGGCTCATGCCAGTACATGGTGATCCCTCCTCCTGACACCCCTAATGGCTTGTACCTGTGGCTGGCCATCCACTACCCACATCAGTTACACTTATTTAACCCACTCTTCCTCTGCTTGGCTGTTCTCCTTGTATTGTTTGACACTGAAGGTGAAGGCAGTCTGTTACTTCAGAACATTGTGAGCTGCGCGTCCAACACATGTGTCACATCCCAGAAAATGTGAATCCTCAGGTTAATGAACTGGAGGAATGAGTAAAAGATGGGGCATTGCTTGACTGGCTGAGGGATGACCAGTTCTAAAGAAAGACTCTGCTGTGTGGTATTAGTTAATTACTCATATTCTGTCAAATAGCCCTTTTTATAATAAGTTTATAAGCAAAATGCATCTTCAGTATGCCTTCTAATTTCTGAATTGGATAATCCACTCATATGACTTCATTATTACTTTTTTTTAGTAATATATGTACTGAGGGCTGATGACATTTCTCTGTCAGTATATTCATAGTATTTTGTCTTCTTTGGCACCAAACTTACTGGGGCCATGCAGGCCTTAAAATGATGCTGGAGTCACTAAACATGGAAGTGTGTTGCATTTTGCTTCTGATGGAATTAATTTCTAGATGAGACTGAATAATAGTTTTGACCATTTCTGTGGTATGATGAACCAGTTACTCACTTCGTATATGTTTTAAAATGAGCTGCATAGTTTGAGTTGGGCTTGCAAGTTTAAGAAACACTTGTTTCTGTTCCAGTTTAATGTTTTTCTTTCATTTCATCACAGTACAGAATTATACTCAGAAGGAATTAGAAGAGCTGGAATCATTCCAGCATTCTCAGAGCACTGTGGGTTTTCAAATGTTTCAAAATTTATATGTTCCGATTTTTATGTGCAGATTCCTTATTGTTTTCTGAGTTGTGATTGCACACATGTAGACCACAGACTTGAGCTGGTCCTGACTGATGCTGGATAAAAGACCAGTTCTTTCTTTGGAATAACATAAAGAAGGAACAGATGCAGTGAGTGGTTTCAAGTTGTGTGGTATAACAGTGTTTGAAACCATTATGAGAACATTGGGCCTCCTACATGGAACTAGTATTAAGAAGCAGGATATTTCTGTACATACCTATTAGCATTTTTAAATTATGTTTTGTATTAATTTTTTAACTGGTGTGAAATTTGGTTCATTTCTAATTTACTGGTTTCTTCTTTTGATGCAGTAACTATTTTAACCAGAATAACAATACCTAGAATGAATTTGTGTTGCTTTATGAAAAACAGATATCCAAATTACTATTTGCCAAGGTACTGTACATCAGACCAAAATTTAAAGAGTTTATTTAGGATTATAATGTACAAATTTCTCTGAGAGGAACAAACTGTACCTGTGTTATTCAGATCCATTGGCACTCACCTGGAATGTGATGTCATCAACACTCATTATTTACACAATAGTATATTTACACAACAGAGTTTCTTTGGAATGCTTAAATTTACACGAAAATCTGACCCTAATCTAGAAGCTGCATCCTCATGAAAAATTATGGTTTTTGAAGTAAGAATTACTGTTAAAAAAAAACTGATACCTATGCTACATATTGAAATATTATGTAAAATTTCATTGAAATTCGTTTGTGTATGGCACAGTTTTATATATCTACACAATTATTAATACAGTTCTTTACTTATTTTGTTGATGTATTTTAAAACGAATTCATAGTTGATGAATATCAGTCTTCATTAAATAGCAGTTTCCATGATACGTCTCTTCAAAAAATGTAATATGTTTGTGTTATCTTTACAGTAGTTAATTCTAAGGTTAATTTTAAATACAAGTGCAACTGTGTAGTTTTGTGTAAACCTATAATTTAATTTAATACCTGTTTTTATAACAAATTCGTTGTTTGTTTCATATTACGTGGAATGAAGTCTTTGATACAAAGTGTGCCATAGCGAGTTTTTATTTTTTTTATATATTTTAATTTCCTAGTGTATAGATGTTAAAGCTCTAGACTTCTGCTTGGTGAAACAATTTGAAATTTCATTAAAGGGACATATCCAAAATTGTATAATTGAGTTACATTACTGTGCTATGTTCAACATTTCAACATATGGTTCTAGTTACACCAGAGCAAGGTGAATACATATATTGAAGAAGTACAATAGAAGAGTTAAGTACATGGAATGTGTGACAGATTATGAGATAAAATTCTACAGATAAGAGAAGTTTTGTATTTTGGTAATTTAAGAGTAAGTCTACATTAACCGTCCATCAAAACAATACTCTTCTTGTTAACACTGCCTTCTTTACCCAAACACAAGGAGATTGCTTTCAGTTGTGAAAATGTAACCTCATGTAAAGGTTATATGATTAATAGTTGAATTCTGCTGGGGATCTGAGAAAATTATTGCAGACATTATGAATTCTTATTTTTATGTAAAGTAGAACATTTCACTTCTTGGTATAATTCAGTTTCATATTTTCTTTTTCTAATACTTCTATTTGATGACTACAATCAAAATGAAATTTTGAAATGATCGTTTAAACAGCATAAATAATCTCATTACAGACTTGCATGTATATGTTGTCTACATAGACACATACTGCTTATAAATTTTAGTTTTGCATGTGCACCTCTATACACAGCCAGACTGTACCATTACTATTCACAGTAAGTTGCCTATATAAGTTAAGTATATACTGTATAATTAAAGTAATATTATTACAACAAGCATATCGTTGTGGCATGAACACGGTTAATTATTTTTTAATTTCTTTGCATTTTTGTATAAAACTTTTTGTTTACAAATTTCTGGCAATGCTATTTAAATTCTCTCCAGTCTTTCATTTACTCATTACCTTTTCTTTTCCATAAGAGAAGTGTATACTCTTTGTTACAGAAGCTTAATATATTGTTACAGTAAAAGAATTTTGAAATTTAACGGTCCTATTTTCCTAAAGCAAGAGTTTTGTTAACAGACACATCATTTTAGAGGCAGCAATGTAGAAAATAGATGTGACAGCTTAGAAGAAAGAATTGGGATACCAGTGATGTCAGTTTTGTAAGACCATCTGTCTGTTATTAACAAGCTGTTGTTCTTGCCTTTTGCCTTGCCAAGTCTTGCAAAAAATGAATGGCTAGTCCTGTATCTCTTTAAGCCTTCCATTCTTTTGAAAACGGTAGGGTAACCTGTAACTTAATAACTGTACAGCTTGGTAATATGTCTGTATGAATTTTTCAGTATGGATTTACAGTCCCAGAAGAACATGGCCATCCTTCATAATAGATCAGTGAAGTTAATTTGTGTTTTGATGCTTATGTTCAGATGGATTATTACATTTGTGAATTAGTTTACTGTAACAATACATTGATGTAACATTATAGCTCCTAAACTCTTATACTTAAAAAAATAAAGTGAATGCACAGTTTACAGTCAGCCATATAGCATATGAGTTAGCTTCAGCAAAGCAGGTAAAGCCAGAGAAACAGACTAAGGCCACTAGGCTATTTATAGATGAGATCATGTGAACTCCATGGATCCCAGTCACTAGGATATGAACAAGCCAATGTACAATAGAAAAGAACTATTCAAATTTATGCTGTAAAAGTAACGTTAAAGTACACAGAGTTAATAGATATTGTAGTATATATTATTTGATATAACCATCAAATACAGTGAATTGACATTTACCAACCCTACATGTTTTTGTTCATTTTAGACCATCCACAGGGACCACACACACTGTTTGAAACATGTATGGCTGATAAACATAGAAAATTGTTAGTATTTCGTTGTAATAAATAATATATACTTAACATACTACAATACTAATGGATACAGATGTTGGTATATCTCCATTGATTTTAATTTTGAAAATATTTTGTTACTTATTACTGACTTCTCTAATATCAAATTCAACTTATTATTGTAACTAAAGAACCTCTGGTACCGAACATAATTTTTTTTTTTTTCAGTTCAGTAAATGTGCACTGACTGGCATTTCCATATATGTTATTTCTTGAAAATAACTGTCTTCTGGGAGTGACACAAACACACAGTGTAGAGATGTGCAGCTTTTCAGAGGAACCTATTGCCCCTATTATCAGTGTTCATGATGGGGGTGACAGATTCCTCTGCAGTATCAGTATGTACTGGGACACATTGAGTAGCATAGCTAGGTTTTTTTGACTGCTGGAGTGAGTAATCACAATAGCAGCCTTTAACAGGAATTATGAACTTGAAAAAGAAAAGGTCACAATCATGTATTGAATTTCCTTGTATTTTGCTCTTCAATTTACAATTAGTTGAGCATAGAAGATAAAAATTTTTTTACTTAAAATATGAATTTTGGCACCCTTTTTCACACCCCTTGCCTGGGGTGGCCAGGCTTACCCCCATCCCCACCCAGCTATGCCCCTGGACACATGTCATTTGCCGGAAGACAATTATCCTCATACTCACTACCTTGAGACCCACAAATTTTGAGTCATTTTACATATTTTATAAGAAACATTTGGTATCACAATCTGCCAGGCAGAAGAGATCATTGATAGCAGAACTAGACCAGTCATGAGATGTGGATTTGAAATCTGTTTGACTGATAAATTTTTACTCCATGGATGTATTCTTTTACATATTTGTAAATATAGTCACATGAAACATGATGTTTTATGAAATTTCAGTGTCTTGTAAGTTATATAAAAAAAGGAAATTGCAGTTTTCTATAATGTGGGTTGGATTATGAATATTTAATTTTTATAAATTCTAGTTTCCAGACAGGGAAACATTTTAAGTGTTTGTTGTTGCATTCGATAATATTTGTGTGCATCAAGTGAAAATGCCAAACATTAAATTTTGATATTAAAAGATAATGCACTGTGTATTTAGATTTGAACCTGTATATCTCAAGATCATTAGAAAAGATATTATAACTGTATATATTTCGGTTGCTGTAGTGGGTCCCTCTAAACTGCAAATTCTCCAACTTTGGGGTAGCAGTAGCATGCATGTGGTCAGTGATATTGGAATAGGGGTTATGGAAGTACCTTGTAATGTGTTGGTTTAGTATACACATTGTAACCTGTGGGTATGATAAAAACTGTGTAACCCCCATTCCTATCCAGATGTCTGATTCATTTGTTCAATACTCTCCTTCCATTGGCTGTTCTTCACTGAATCAACGAACTGATTTTCGCCATTCAGTGGAACTGTGCTATATCATAAGGAGCCATTTGCTGGTCACCTTAACTTGAAGACAGGGACAGTTAGGTCCCTGAGAAGAGAGGAACTACTTTCATAACATGCATTTATTTAATAAACTCTTCATAACAGTTTAACTATTTTATTTTCTAAAGTTATACCGGGTGTATCAAAATGATTGAAGCGGTTTTGAAGTTGATTATATTCACAAGTATGGTGAACAGAATTATAAATACTAGTAGAAATGAAAGAGTAACTCAACAAGTTTATGACATGTACCTACAAATGTTCAATGTATGCACCCTTCGTCACACGGCACACATCGAGGTGATAGTCCAATTCCTGCCATACTCTGCCCAGCAAGTCAGGTGTGATGGTCTCTACAGCCATGGTAATTCTGTTCTTCAAATCAGGTATGCTCACGGGTTGTGGTGGCACGAACACTTTATCCTTCACATAACCCCAAAGGAAGTAGTCAAAAGGGGTTATGTGAAGGACAAAGTGTTCATGCCACCACAACCCGTGAGCATACCTGATTTGAAGAACAGAATTGCCGCGGCTGTGGAGACCATCACACCTGACTTGCTGAGCAGAGGGTGGCAGGAATTAGACTATCGCCTCGATGTGTGCCGTGTGACAAAGGGTGCATACATCGAACATTTGTAGGTATGTGTCATAAACTTGTTGAGTTACTCTTTCATTTCTACTAGTATTTATAATTCTGTTCACCAT
>Ga0123357_10014751_pt1 | contig 10212 bp, 5 predicted proteins | sample TergutEmb28metaG_FD_89873 | JGI IMG/M metagenome (GOLD analysis project Ga0123357, IMG submission 89873) | Embiratermes neotenicus P4 segment gut microbial communities from Petit-Saut dam, French Guiana - Emb289 P4 | ecosystem: Host-associated > Arthropoda: Insects > Digestive system > Gut ... | reverse complement strand
TTGCATTTTATATATTTATTCAACAAATACAGGTACTGAATATTTTAAACACGGTATATACTCTCCGTTTTTTTTTCTCTTCAAAATGCAGTTTGTTTCATAATTCTAACGTATTTGGTTCCTTTTTTATTCACATTTTATATACAGTATGCGCTAAAATTTAAAAAAATAATTCTGGCACCCAAAGGTTAAACAACTACAAAATAACAAAGTAAGTAGTTATTGTAATTGTCCCAGTGACACAGCGTAAACACAATTAGTTACTGTTGCCTTGCAAAGGGCATTCCACAGCATCACTTGGAATTTCTAATCACAGAACTGGGTACAGTGTCACAACCAAACCATGCTGATAAAGGGTAAACAATTCTGACAACCCATGACCCACCAATGCATGGAGGTATGATGTACACACAAGCTTGCACACATCTGTGTCACGAGAGATTACAAACATGTCTCAATGATGTGTCAACATATACATTTAGAAAAATGTCAAACACAGTTATGACACAATCTTTTTGAAATAAATACATCTAGAGAACATGTTTTCAGATTATACACCACACTGTCGTATTATACAATTTTCATAGGATTCTGTAACGATAATTATGGACCAAAAACAACATAGATTAAAATAAAAGTAATGTACAAACCATGTTAGAATGACTGAGTTAATTAACTATTTTCTTTTGGGGAACAATGAATCCAGTTTCCAGCATCTGCTAAAATCTCATTTTCAGAATAAGAAACATGTCTGGATACTATAAGCGTCAATTTTGAAACTCTTCTTAAATTTCTCCCATCTTTAAGCACAATACACTGGCCTGTAAGGTGAGGGAAAGAATATCTACACTTTCAGGTGACTCGTAATTTACTGTACAAAACATATCTCTGAAGAAAAGAATTTCCATTACAGTAGCTGCTGATATATTTTTAAATGAAACACAACTTTCATTTCAGTACATTTTGGAGCATGACACAAACATCACTTTTCCTTGGAAAATGCTACCTAAAATCAAGAGGCGTATTAGAGTAAAAAATCTTTCTTTTATTGCCGCACTGAGCACAGCAGCTTTATTGCGTACAAAGCCTGCATCCACCAAGACACCTCATGACAACTGTCATGCTCAGGGCAGTGAAAGAAGAAATGCACTGTAGTTAGTATAGTTTATAGAATGTTCTGTATAAAATCTGGGCATGTGTACAGTCCAAAAAACATGGAACATGGCAATAAAGGGCAGACAACATTGGCTAGGTGCATGATGGTTGAAATGGTAATCTATCATATACATGTATTTAAGACATTAAAAATTTGTTAGAAGCTGTAATCACTACACAAGTAAATGTGACACACAGACATAGTATGTAAAATATGTTGTCCCTGTACGAGTTTAGAATTATGACTTTACTCTTCACCGATACGCAGGCACAGCACTGTACTACAGTATGAAGTATGTCATCATCCAATGCCAGAAGCAAACATGAAAATGTCTGCAGGGGTGCCTGAGTTAATTTAATAAGTGTATTACAAACACTACAGTGAACAAATCTGTGTACTTATGAGTGCGTACTGAAACAACTTTGTATTTTATTTCCTTATTGCAGCCACTGTCTGCAGCAGATCTGCAGAGGAACACCAACCTCCTTGGTGAAGTAAACAATAAAATCTATTATGACAATTCTTTTATGAAATTAGTTACTAACTGGCTGATTATTTTACTGGAAAATATTGTAGGTACCTCGTACACTTAAAGATATCCACTGAATTGATTCAACTTTCAGAACTGCTGTTATTTGCATTAACTTTAAATGTCCATCCACTCAAATTATTACGTGTCCCTGCAATTCAATGATGATCCAATCCAACACCGTCTCATCTTTGAACTCCATACGTATTAAAAAAAAAAGAAAGGTAAAGTTCTTCCTGTCCATGCCATGAAAGCATATATATGGGGAACAGAGGTATAGCTCCACTCATTCTTAACCGCGGCACTAGATGGAAGTGAATAACTTAACACACCGGTTGCTCTATCCCAGGAAAGAAATGCAGTACTCACTAACCAGAAGACTATGTTAGCCCTAGAACTGGCCTGGACATTTCAGAGAAGAGAACAATCCCAGAGCATCCAGCCAGTAGCCTAGTCACTATACGTACTACTACCTTCATACACATAACAATGAAAATAATGCATGTCACACAGTGTATTAATTTATCCTGTGTTTTGTTATTCACTACTCTAAGTCGTCTTTGTGCCCTTACATATCAATACAATCACTGTGCAATCTTTCATGACATACAGTTTGGCCTTAACAATCACTGGATATTAAAAGACAAGGATCACATGAGGAGTAACTAATTCCTTATCCAACTGACTCACTTTAAGTTCACGGATCCAAGCCCTCATCAACTGGCTAACAATCACTCACCTGGACAAGAAACTCCCCCACCTTTGCACAGAACCCAAAGACACATTACCATTCATTTATAAAACCTACTCAATGCACAAGTTAAAGACACCTAAATGTATGGTCTTTCACAACTACTACATGTTTCAGCATGTCTGTGCCATCCTCAAGGAGTATGTACACCAAATTTAAAAGTTACTAAAATTTAATTCATTACAGCTGCAATATTCATTATATACAGCAATCAGCAACTAAATTTAAAGTGCAGGGTGGTTGCTGTACATAAATATATTATAAGTATAATACATTATAAAAGGTTTACATATATAGCTTACCAATTTTTGCAGTTTGATATCAAATATACATATTTTAGAGGGTGGTAGAAATTATGGTGAAAAAGCATAATTGAAGGTAGTTTTGTACAATGTCTTGGTTTTATAAACGAATGTTGACCAAATGCACAGAATGAATAACTTCAAAATACTTTACCATATTCAAAACAAGCCACCACTAGGCCCCATTTGAGTCAGATGTATACAGGTAATGACACACATAATTTTGCTAAAATAATGTTCCAGTAATTCAATGTTCATGACTTTATATAATAAGCATTCAATTCATGGTTGTGTTTACAAAGCAGCTGCAAAAACTTACTACTAGCCTCATAATGTCTGTCCTTCCATCCACCCACATAAACAGTGTGACTCTAGCTACAAAGTGTCTATATCTTCAGATTTTCACTTGAAATGGGCAAAAATAACAGGCACACTCCATGTGGATCTACAAGCATTAAGTGACCGGTCTTTTTAGTGAAGATGGACTGTAGTCCCTATGAAGTATTAGCTATGGCCAAAGGAACAGTTGACCATCTAAAAATAATGAGGTAGATTACGATCTGTGTGAGGTACAAACTGAAGCTGAAGAATGCAGTTCAATATAAGAATAACAAATGATACAGTGTTCTTTGTGGAGTATGAGCTGAGGCTGGAAAAATGGCTGTTTATCCATACATAACAAGTAGGCATTACCAACTCTAAATTTATGGATAAGATACGAGGAAATCTCACAAGGACAAAATAACAGAGTAAATGCATTAGAAGTGTTATGCCCTGTGGACACTTCTCATCTTGTTGATTCTAACATGAGCCAGCTACAAATTTTTCACTTCTCCTACACATGCAACACATCTAGTAAATTTTCTCCTACTCTGCTTTCACCAATCTAACATCTCATGAAGAGATGTCTTGAATTTTCTCATTATGTAATTTTCCTCATTCTTCAGTCCAAATATTCTCCTCAGCACATAATGTACAGAATGCAAAGAAAAGAGCAAGAGCATTGTTAAGTTCATATATCAAGGTGCCTTGCAGTAAGAGGGATGTGTAATTATAAAAAGACAAACAGAAAAATGGTACAAGAAACAAACTGAGTACTACAAAGGAAATGCACTTCACAGAAACTGCATAAACAGTGCAGAGAATCAAGTAAGTTGTTAATTTCATATCATGAATCAACCAAGAATATCTGGCCACATAAAATCAAGAAGTTTCAGCCTAGGCACGTAACATAACAACAATTGTGTTCATTCGTAAATTTGCCCTTTAATAATGATGGAATGGTCACGGAGTGAAGCAGCCTTCACTGTGCATGCATACATAAACATTGTTTAAATTTAAATACTTATATGTGAACACATGTAGTGCATCAGTTGTATGTAACAAGAGCTCTATAACATTTGTGAATAAACTGCCTGAAAGAAAAGAGGTTGTACTGGCAATGAGTAGAAATGTGCGACACACACCAAGCAACACAAAGAACTACCACAACAGCAGCTACTAACAGCAAGCAGGAGTGTAAACAGAGTACACAAATGATAATACAAAGGTTGGGAAGGAAAAAAGTAAAGATTCGGAACATGGCTTACTGCACCATACTAACAGTTTTGTTGGTACTTAATGTACGACAAACTTAGCTGAGTTTACGCTGCAATACACAGTCTCTAGTTTATCATGAGTCTAGGTCCCAAACAGTGTAACAGCAAGCTCTCACCACAGTGCAGTGGTAAGAGGCAGTCATGTGCTGCCCATTTTCTCCATTGAAGACAACCTATCTTACTTCAAAGGACAGTCTTTAAAAGCCTACCTTATGCTTTTATGCAGACCTCACATCCTGAACAAATGTTTCTGAGCAAATGGCAAAGCTGTCACCTATGAATAACAGATATTTTCTTGCCAAATAATTTCATTCATATTTCATGGCAAAATAGAATCTGGACACACTTAAAGATCTTTTCATACATACCACAAATAAAAGTCATGACAACTTAAATTTGGTGATCATAGAAGACATAATACTCATTTATCACTCATTTACCAAAAATCTCAGCCACCACATTCACAGGATTATTAGCTGGGGACAGTAGCAGTGTCCTGCATGATCTGCCCACACACATCTTTCATCTGCAGTCCAGTGACAAAAAAGGGTGCCAGAGTCAATCTCGCAGAGTTCAATATTTGTTTTATCACTGTGGAGGGAGAGGGAGGCCCATCACCTCTTGAGCACTAGTTGTTCACCACAACGAATTTCAAATTGTGTTAAAACACTACAAAAAAAATGAAGAGTTCTGTTGACCTCTAACTACTGTTTGGATTGTTTACACACCTGCACAACAATATCTACACTTTATCAGAATACACAAGGCCTTAAACACAGATTCCTGAAACCATCTGCAATGTCAAATTCTTGCTTTAGTTTATCAATAAATATGGTCACAATTTTAACAATTTTATTGCAGCAGGAACAGTACCTCTGGACATTCCACACTGAAAAATTAAGGGTTGTAATGACTTTTATCAGGCTGGCTTCTAAGTCAGCACATATATTACGTTTTCCTTCAGATGCTACATGACTTTCTTCAGGTTTTATTTTTGTTCACCAATGATCCCAATGCACAAAGTTTTGCCACTACTCTGTAAGCTGGTGCTCTGGAAGGAATTATACTCTTGGAAAAATTTCTACAAAACTTTACAGACACTATTTGCTCAAACCAAACCACACCATGGCTCATACGGTTAGCTTATGGCTGCCTCCCACAGCACAGACCCACGTTTGATCCCAGGCAAGTCCATATAGGATGTGGTGGGCAAATTGGCAGACACATTATTCTCCAAGTAATTCAGTCTTTACCTATCAAGATCATTGCACCCATGTTCCATACATACTGAATAATTAATTCATTCACCTATCCATTCATCCATCCATCACTGACACTATATAATCTTTGCACCTTATTTCACAACACAATATAATCCTATCACATGGTGATAGTCACTCACTGTTCTAAGAATGGCCCTGCTTTGGTCTGAGCCTGCCTGACAGTATAGTTAGTTTTTCAGGTGGAAGCAAACCTTCGATTTCAAACCTGACAGACTCATGATGAACTGGAGATGATGTGTAATTAACTTATACATCCATTTGTGCCTGGCCCTAGTCTAACACCATGCTCATGTTTCATGCCCATCCCTTCACATTTCTGTATAAAATATATATTCTTCTCTCTACAATGCATGGGTGATGCAGTAGCAATGCATATAACAGGACACACCATTCCGGGACCTAAGTTAAGTTGCAGTTTCCATTTATTATAATCAAAAGGTTATGCATGTATTTTCTTTGTACAGTAGAATTCCTCTCATCCAGCACCTGATAATCCAGCACTCCTGACAGTTTGGCACTTGAGAAGAAAATTAGTCCCATGACTTAAAAGTTCCTCTGCCTAACTTCCGGTGAGTGTGGGGATAGCGATTCTGTGACTATATCTTGGGCTAGCTCAACCATATGAGCCCACAAAACTATTCCAGTAGCTTCAAAAGATCCCCGAGATCAGTAAGCATGGTATTGCTGACCAGAGAAAGCACATAACTTTAATAATTCTTCAGAAATGTGAAGTAATTAGATGGCTTGAAAGTGGTGAAGCTGAAGAGAGGTTAGGGCTTCATACGACACTGGATCATCAACTAGGTATGATATAAAGAAATGGAATGACAAATTACAGTCATTTATGGCAGTAAGTGAAAGTGTGAAGGACTTTTTCAAGTGACAGATACTTAAAGAGCCTAAACTGGTGCAACTGGACCAGGTGCCATATAAGTGATTTATAACAAAGTGTACCAAATGAAAACCCTTAATTGGGTCTATGATAACTGAAAAAGCTAAGTATTTTTATGATGAAATGAAAATAACTGACAAATGCACACCTTGTGAGGGCTGGCAGCTAATTTTAAAGATCCAAGAGCTGAAGAAAATATTCAAATGGAATATTCCTCTGATTAGTTGTGCAGCCCAAGTTCCGCACCAGTAACAAATATTACCTAGCCCCTGTCCAGTCATGTAGGTGCTGGTGTAAAGGAATTCTAGTGGACTGTGTATGAAAAGTAATCCTCAACACATAAACAGTATGCCAATACTAATGAATTTGTATTTGGCATACAGCAAATGGTATGTCCAAATTTCACAAACAGAAAAAACAAAGAGGATCTAGATAATTTTACTACATCACAACACACACACTGTCTACACAAATCTGGCACATCCAACTCTCATAAATAACACACACAGCAATATGAATCACTACTCACCAGTGTTGTCTGCTCCCCGAGGGATTATGACGTCTGCATACTTCTTTGTCTAAAAAAATGAAAAATATGATTTACATTATAACTAGCAAACATACCAGCAAGATCAATGGGAAATGTGAAAGCAAGTTGTGTAGTGAACATATATGTGTGTGTGTGTAGGGCAGCTTTCCACCTGCAATTGGTTTAACTCTCCCTACTCATATACATTCATAATGCACTGACTGAAATGTAAACATCTTTTTCTATTGCAGCCCAAAAGTACCAAATGGACCGGTATAGTATCAATGCTTTAGGCTTGTATATGGTAGATATTAGGTTCAAATCTTGAGACAGTCATCATCTATCTTGATTGAGGTTATCATTGCTTTTATCAAACTCTCCTGAAAAATACCTGACAGTACCTTGATTAGGCCATAATCCTTTCTTTCTAAATCCTTACCAGTGCATCATTCTACAGTCACTCTACAATTCAATACTCAATAGCCTGGGTTACTGAAAATGCTCTAAACAGAGCGCACATCTTGGGTGTGCACACATATAAAGCCACATGTTTTAAAATGGTATGTAAATCAATGATCACCAAGTATTATTAGGGTGACTTAATTGAGGACAAAAGGCATGGAACATGTGGCACACTTGGTCAACTTAGGCGTATGCCAGTGCCAGTATGGACTGGATTCACCTGGCTTGGATACTCCAAGGGCTGGATCCTGTGAACACACGAACCTTCAGGTTCCATAAAATGCACCGAAGAGCTTGCCTGACAGAAGATGAATTCTGATTAATTAATTTGTTAATTAAGTTGGTTAGTTAAAAACTGGTTTTATTATTTAATGTTTCCAACAGATTTTTAAGAATGGTTGTGGTTTCTTCAAAAGTGTAAAGGTTTTATATTTTTATCACACATTTAATTTTAAAAGTTGCCTTCCAAATGGGACGGTATTTTTGTAACCATGACAAAAATATGTTTAAGAATGACATGGATGAAGTAGGGCCGGCATGATGCAGGTTTGGTGCATACAGCTGAACCCAGCTCTGCTATTTTTGATGGCCACATATGACCAATGGAAGGAACTGTTTTTGTGCCAAAATTTAAATTTACTTCTTTGAGATGTCGCTAAGTCTTTGGTCATAGGAGTTACCCTTTTTGAAATTTCACAAAAATCTACACCTCATATCCATTGGCAACAACTCATCAGACATTTAAAAAAATAAAAAGTGCATCTCTCCAAAGCCTCCATTTGAAACAAAATAGGAATATCGTACAACAAGCATTAACCTTTTGGCGGTGGAATTATTTTTTTAAATTTTAGCACACCTGTATACAAAATGTGAATAAAACAGGAACCAAATAAGTTAGAATTATAAAACAAACTGCATTTTGAAGAGACAGAACGGAGAATATATGCCGTGTTTAAAATATTCAGTACCTGTATTTGTTGAATAAATATATAAAATGCAATGTTTAGAGGTTAGCGGTGCTGTACAACCACTATAGTGATCGTTAGGCATCAAAGGGTTAAAGCAGTATTACTTCAAGTTCCAAATTTTCAAGCTGTTTTAGCTGAAACTTGAAATATGACATTTCCACCACAGTTGATATGGTTAGTCACTGGTTTTTCAATATGATGGCCTGGACTTTATCCCAGGGCAGTCTATATGCAATTTGTGGTGGACAAAGTGACAATGAAAAGATTTTTCTATGAGTATTGTGATTTGTCTGTGAACTAGCATTCCACCAATATTCCAAATTCATACTGATTCATCACCAGTGTTATATACTGTAGATCAGTCCAGAACAACCTTTTATTGCACAAGAACCATTTGAAAATCTCCACAACCTGCACAGGCCAGAAACAAATTGTTAACAGTAAAATTTTACTCTTTCAGGCAGAATTTATTTGATATTTTAAGTGATCACATAGCTAAAATTACTAGTAATTAACTACTAAAAAATAAATATAGCAAGTAATTATAATTTAATTTTTAGGACTTTTTATTGAAGACTAGAAGACCATCAATGAGAAGTTTGAACTGATCTCTGTAATGGATACTTTTTTAAAGAAATACATGGAATTCCATTCCATAAAATTATGATTGAAATATACTTGCACTTACTACTGTTAGGACACACTTAAAACTGAAAAGCAAGAGGGATGGTGGCACTAACCACTCAATATTTCTCACTCTTTCCACAGTAAAGTTGGCAGAATACACTGTGTGCCCATGCGACATGCGTAGATCCTGTTACAACTTAAATAGTGTTTACTAAATTGAAGTTATTAACTCTTTTGATGGTGTTGACATAATTTTCTGTTGCGACAATTCCACCTGTTGCCTGATACTGATATATTTTTCCAACTGTAGGCGTTTGCTTACTGTACTAGCAATTGACCTGCCATGACTGAAAACAAGTTGATGAAATCGTTACTGTACATCGATCGGGGTCTACCCTTAAAGATGAAACTCTTATTTAGTCCGCTACAATGATACAACAGAATGTTAGCATAACAAATGATGCAATAAGTTCTTAGTACTGGATTTTTCAAGCATTTTATTTATGGTAAATGCACTTCGACTGTTCCTGCATCCTGCTGACTCCACACAGGTCTTGTAATTCATAGTTGTAGTGAACAAGACTATTCATCGCCCTACTAAACATCCTATAACATTAGTTGGCTAAGGTTATGGTGAAAAATATGACAGTGTTGCAATATTCACCACGCGAGTAGAAAGTGCTTCAACATAACTTCACATAAGAAAGGAGGGCACATCAAGCCTGATGTACTTCAAATGAGAGAAGAGGAAATGACTGCAAGGAAGGTCTGGGTCATGTTGCAAGTACATGTACCTGAAAAACCAGATAGGTATGGCATCAAAGCCTACCTGGTTTCAAAGTCCAAGAGTGGCTACATATACTGTAATATGGACGTGTTTACAGGCCAATCATGACCAGTACAAATCTGAGTTTAGAACTACTGGGTGCACAGCTGTTCAATATAAGATACAACATGTACAGTACCATGACAATTACTATAACAGTGTTGAAACGAGTGAAATGCTGTTGGGGGGGGGGGGGGGGGGGGGGTCACGGCCGTCCCCCACCCTCACAGACGAAGACATAAAGGGAAGAAGGGAAAAAAAAAAAAAAAACAAGAGGGGGGGCCCCCCC
>Ga0123357_10014750_pt1 | contig 10212 bp, 6 predicted proteins | sample TergutEmb28metaG_FD_89873 | JGI IMG/M metagenome (GOLD analysis project Ga0123357, IMG submission 89873) | Embiratermes neotenicus P4 segment gut microbial communities from Petit-Saut dam, French Guiana - Emb289 P4 | ecosystem: Host-associated > Arthropoda: Insects > Digestive system > Gut ... | reverse complement strand
GACACATGTTTTTAAATTGTGTTCATAAGACTGTAAAGGACACATGTTGTTAAATTGTGTTCATAAGACTGTAAAGGACACATGTTGTTAAATTGTGTTCATAAGACTGTAAAGGACACATGTGTCATCGAGCAATCATGCAGCAACCATGAGTTTTCATCTTATGTTAAGTACACCTTTGAAAAATCCAAGCAAGGTATGTTGCAGTACTTAATTTCTTCTACATATATAAATACGTACATATTTCTTCTACAACATTCTGTTCAGATTACAGAAGAGCCAAAGGAAAAATCCCAGTATCTCACATAATAACTTTCTTCAAGCAAGTTTTATTTGTAAATATATTATATTACAACATAATAACCATGAAGAAAAAAAAATGGCAGTAAAAATAGTAGAAAATAAAAATAAAAAACTAAATACAAGTAAATTCAAAACTAAAATCTGAGACCTACTGTACTTGCTTTATGTCTGTATATGTGAGTGGAGTTGATAATCTATAAACAACAGTAACATGTGAAAATAAGATTAAATGAAACATAAGAGAAGCACAAATTAAAAAAATGTTGTTATTTCATGTTGTGTTTACTTTTATCTTTTTGGCATAGTCTGCTGTCATATACCAGAAACTAAAGTGCAACACATACTCCATTTAAGTAATTACCATTGCTTTTACTGTCACAATACTTGTCGTCCTGCTATAATTAAGAATATACATTAACAATTCTGGTACCTAGAAGATGAAAGAGCAAATTTTAATTTGGGAACAGAAGACAGAAAAACATAGTGGGAATTGGAAAAGACAACTTTCTGAGAAATGTGTGTAAAACTTCAGCTCCTAGAACTGTTATGGTAAGTAATACAAGAGAGTATAAGAGGTGAAAGTGGAACATACTGTATATGCAGCAAGCATTAGCCAATAGCTCATGTTGAGTGTCACAGTCACAATAGACAACTCATAACAGTGCACTCTGGATAGGAACCTAACATTAATTTGAATGTTAGAGACAGAGGCAGGCACAAATATATACTGGATTGAGCTGCCTCAAGATAGGGTCTTTTGTTACAGTGTGGATTCCGTGATAATATGGAGTACATGTATCAACACACGCTAATTATACAGTCATCACTGCGTTACACAAATTCAAATTTTCAACTGGCATCTCATAATCCATGTTAAGTGGGTCCCTGTCACCACCGCATGGTGTGTTCTCAGGTAGCGGATGGAGGAATGGCCTCCAGTATGGAGGGTAGCTGCAAATATATTGAATAAGCAGTCACGGACAGCTGACACGAGGTGGTCCTCCAGCTTGGGTGTTGGGCGAGGTGCTAACAACTCCTCACCGTAAAAAAAGTATCATGTTCCAAAACAGTTAAAGAGTAAGTCTTGGACCTAGAATGATACCTGGGTACAATCTAAGCAATGGAAAAGGGACATGAGATTTGGTACTTGGAAAGATAGGAGCCACAGCAGCCAGGGAATTAGCAAGATATAAATTAAATTTAGTTGGTATACAGGAGGTTGGTGGGACAAAGGGGACACAGTACGAGCAGAAGATTATAATTTTGTCTATGGAAAAAGAAATGAAAATCGTCAGGATTTTTGTACACCACAGAATAGTATCAGCAGTGAAAGGAGTAGAGTCTTTTAGAGATAGGATGTCATGTATAGTCCTGAGAGGTCGCTGGTGTAATATCATTGTTCTGAATATGTGAATGCGGCAATGAACCTTCAGGCTCCATAAAATGCGGGGATTTTCTTGACTGGCTGATAACCAGTTAGCTTCTCAAGCAGAAATTTGCTTCATGGAGTGAGTGAGTGAGTGAGTGAGTGAGTAAGTAAGTAAGTAAATAAATAAGGCATCTCATAATCTGTAAACACTGATAATCCAGCATTTGAGGAACGTAGTCCCAAGTTCAGAAGTTTAGATTTACCAGAAAAAAGCTTCATAAAAGAAACAGGCAGATCTTAGGGACATGTTCAAAAACGTCTATAAGCGTGTCTGTACTTCAATCATTGTGGTACTGCCTGATCCCTTGTTTCCTACTCCAGCAACTTCTTTAGCTATGAAGACTCCAGAAAGCACATAAATGGACCCTGATGACCGTGAACAAGCAGAAGAAGTACACATCCAATTAGAGTATCCCACTGATTAATTCTGCAGCCCAAGTATAGGAGCAATAACAAAAAACTGCCTACATGGACTTAGGTCATTATGGGTACTGTCTAATAAACCAAAACATCTGGTAATTTGTTGCCTACTTATTACCATAGCTACCAGAATGATTGAATTTTATTTCCTTAATCCAAATGACCATAGAAACACTGTAAATTGACAACATCTGTTAATGTAATCCACCCTACCTGATACATCTAACACATGGAGTGTTACGCACAATTACAATTGACAGACACACAAAATTGCACCAGTGGTGGCAGGAAATTTAATTGCTTCACATCTGACTATCATGTCTACATGCAGTAGGAATATTTTTTGATCTTACAAAAGCACACAATGTTCTAAAACTTAACACATTGTTTGATAAAGTGGACTCATATGGTATCAAAGGTAACAAGAATTTGTGGTATAAATTTTATTTATCAAACTGTTCACAGTTTGTTGAGATAACCCAACTGGAATGCAGAAATTTTATACAGTATAGATATATACTCTCTTTAAGGAAAACAGTACATGGAGTGCCACAAGGCTCAATTTTAGGGCCTCTTTTGTTTTTATTGTACATAAATAACATCCCACTAAACATCAAAGGAGTAAAATTAGTCTTATTTGCAGATGACACAAACATATTTGTTGTTGACAGAAATAAGAATTCTCTCCAACAAACAATTTTACGTGTTATGAATATGTCTTTAAAAAACTCATTATAATTTTTTAAATACAGTAGCAATGTTCTCTCATTCTAATCAGTTTAGACCTCCCAGCAAACCACAGGTGACTTTTAATAACACTGACATAGCTCTCAAGCCAGAAGTGAGGTATCTAGGTATTTATATTACAGACAACTTAATACAGAATGGCCATGTTCTACTATTAAGTTCAAGTTTCAGTAAAGTATCGTATATTGTGAAAGTCATTAAAGGCCGTTTTGAGTCCATATATGCTAAGAAGCATTTACTTTCCATATTTCAACCATGGTTGAGATACGGAATTATATTTTGGGGAGGGGATAGTGAAAGTAGCAAGGCAAAAAAGGGTCGTTCAAATAATCAGCGGAGCAAATAACCACAAGTCCAAAAGGGCAAAATTTTAAGGATTACAGAATACTTACAGTGAATTCTTTATGTATTTTAGAAGTGTTAAGTTAGAGAAAATGGTGTTAAGGAAGTCTGAAACAAAACTTATCTATTTATGGTTTAATGCGCGATGTAAACTGAACTCTCATGTGCAATTCTGTGATACGGATTTATTTCAGAAGAGTGTGGTTAATATGGGGATCAAACTACATAACAAAGTGCCAGAAAGTGTAAAAAAATTGGATAACTTTAAAATCTTTAAAAAGGAATTAAAATCCTTACTATTGAGCCATTTCTTTTATTTAGTTGACAGGGTTTTACAGTTTTCATTAAAGTTGGTTTGTAAGGTATTTTTATCAGCTTCATCAGATTAATATTATGATATAACACCTCAGTACTGTGTTGTATTGGACTGTGTATAGTAGTAATTGTTTTATCACACCATATAGATAACTACTTCATGATTGTTACAGTTTGAAACTTCATATATACACTGTAGTATAGTGTAATATAGAGTTGGACAAGTCCAAGTTTATATATGTAACAATATGGATGTATAATAAATGAAAAAATAAATAAATACATGTAGCAGTCACAGTATCATTGCAGTATATAAGGCATGTTATGGCCCAACACATACTACCTCCAGGAGATGTGTGAAACTGATAGGGTTAAATGCTGCCTTCCAGTCATAGAAAACATGGAGCCATTTCCATAACAGACAACTTCAAAGATCATACTAATGTACCCACCTTCCTTTGGTATGTGGGTAGCTCTGTGAAACTGTACATTCTTGAACACAATAGACACTTCTGTATGCAAGTGTCCAACCATCAGCCCAACTGACTCCCAGACGAGGGCCTAAAGTACCACAAGAAAAGGTAATCAACACAGGGTTGGCTCTAGGCCTTCCTTATGTCACACAAGTGCATGTTAAACAAGACATAGTCTCAGCAGAGCAAGAAATATATGTATACTTAAAGAAACACACTGTACATCACTGTAAATGTAATATTACCATGGAAGGAGATGCCAAAACATCTGCAGTGAAGAGACATTATCACAGCAGAAAGTAAAATGTTACTTAATGAGGAAGTTCATAGGTTTCTTTTTCATATGGAATTGTGAAGGGTGATCACATCAGAAAGGAAAAGATCAAGTAGGATATACACACAGACATGGCACATAAAAAGACCTCTTAGAAGACCTAGGTGTAGACAGAAAGAAAATATTAAAATGGGTGTTAAAAACAGGCGTAGAATAGACTCCACTGGCTCAAAATACATGCAAGTGGTGAGTTTTTGTGAACTTGATAATCAACCTTCGAGTTTCATAAAATGCATAAAATCTGTTGATTAGCTGAGGAAATAGTGGCCTCTCCAGAAGAAATATGGTGAATGGACATGGCTCAGGAAATGGGATGTAAAAATTATAGTGGATTTATGTGAGCTTTAGTGACAGCCGTACAGAATCTTTGGTTTTATAGTGAAACAGATATATTTATCAAGGTGAAAAATGCTGATCCTAAAAGAAAAAACTGCATTATAGAGTTAAGTTAGAGTACACATAAATTAATGACAGTGCACAACTTACAATATAACCCATAGCTGGGAAGAGAATTCTTCCATCAATTACATGCCCAGACAAGTAACCCATCTCGAAGTCTGCTAAACTGACCACCACGCATCGTTCACCAGACTTTACGTTCTCCTGCAATCACAAGAATGCGTATACAAAATTTCAGGTTTCTGGTGCAGTTGAAGTTGCTGCCCTTCTTGTATGTTGGCACTGTGTTGGTGCATAGTTTATTATCGTTTCAGGGCGAGGTATCAGTCCCATCTTGAAGGATCATGAAGTCAAAGAATTATGCTGGAACAGCTGGATGAGTAAACACATAGGGGTGTGTGTATGATCAGTGGTTGGCTTGCACAGAAGGTAATAGGAATCCATTCAAGTTGTTGGTGCTTTGCAAAGATCCATTACTAAGGTAAGTATGATGAGATGATGGGGGCAAGTTGTTGGTCAGTGGTCATTTTAAAGCAGCCAGCAGGGCATGAGAGGGGGAAAAGGAAGACTGGAAGGAGGAAGGATGATGATTGCCACTATGAAGCAGCCACTAGGGCATGAGGGGAAAGTAGGAAGACCGAGACAAGGATGGAAACAATCTATAAATCAATGCCATGCAACATCCCAAAACAGCAAAGACCTCAAGAATTCACAGGATTTTTTGATTGAAAACATGCCCACTTCACTTAACAGCAGCATTCTGATTTCATGTCTATGAAGGTGTGGGACCTGAAATAATAAATAATCTCCTTGACACACAATCATTTGTTCATTTTACAACACTGTACAAAGTGCAAAGGCCATATAAGTATGAAAGAGACACTGCAGAATAATGGTAGAATATGAACTGGGAGGCATGTGGGAGGAAAAATCATCTGTGTGCCAAAGTTGTAGACAGTTACTCCCTACTTGATAGTTTATTAACACATCCCCAGTATCAGTCATCTACATTGCCCTGTGCTAACCAACTCAGTATTTAATAATTTTCCAAAAGTAATATAGAAGATGAGACAGACCATTAGCAAACTCTTGTGACCAAAGAAATGAACCATTGGGTTCCATAAAATTCAGGGAACTTTTTGATTATCTGAGTGCCTATTAGCTTCTCAAAAGGGACTAAATATTCTGACAATACAATTCCAACTTCGAAGTAAAACTTAGGATTTTGGTAAGCTGGTACACTTTGAAATTATAGGGCTTAGTTCAAATTATAATATAAATTATCTCATAATAAGCTTAAAAAATCTCACAATAGTGAGTGTATGAGTGAGTATAGGCTTTCTGCAGACACAGTAGAACTAGGCTTTTTGGTCCTATATCTCTGCAAACCAACCACAAATGATCTGGTGACAATGGACGTAATACTTTACAACTTGTGGTGAACATCATAAATAAGTATAATACAACAAAATTTCTTCGTTCACAATTCACATTAAATTTGTACTTATTTGGATAAGAATTATTGTGGCAACCACTACGCATGACAGTGTAGGTTCCTCACACATTTGTGGTTGTCCTTGCATAGACATGCAGAGTTAATATAAAAGAGGCCAAACATGCCTGTATGTCATTCAGTGTCATGCAATGCAGAATATACTTCAACTGTGCTTTTCAAAATTTTTAGAACTAATTGTGGTTCTCATTTGTTATTATATTTGGAATAAATTATATTTATTTGATAAAGAGCTTAAGGATTAAAAGACAAGGAAAGTGGTGTCTCTGTTACAGAAAGTAGAGGTATTGGATAAGACGGACATGGGAATGAGCTTTACTATGGGCAGACACCATTATGGTGTCAACACCTATGAGCATTACCTGCATCTTGTATGATGTGACATACCAATCTTCAGAATACTCCCAGCGGATCAATGGCGAGATCATTGGTGTCCCCCTGCTCACTGGGTACTCTACTGGTGGATACAAGTTTGCCAGTTGTGGCTGCAAGCCCAGCTCATACAGCCTGTAATTGTCAGAGCTTTGCTAGAGTAGAGGGAAAGCTTGTGAAGTTGATTCTGAGCTTCAAAATGAATCTTTTGTTTCTTGGAATGTGCTTACCATCACAGCTATTTGATTGTACACCAATAACTCTGATCATAACAACCGCTGAACAACAGAAACCTTTCTAACATTGATGTCCCTATGTCTCAAATTTTCTCCAATTTCTAACTGCATGCATAATTATGTGCCTTTTTCACTAAATAAATATTCCTAAAGCTTTCCTTATGTTATTTAAGGATGTCCATGGCTCATACAATATATGGGAAACTACTCTGGAATGTGTCACGTGGTCAAGTTAGTCCACAGCAAAGGCTAAGAAGTGAGTGACTTCAACAATCACAAGCTGCAGCAAAAGTAACAGACTCTCACAAATCAATAGTAAAGCACTCTTTGTGTATGACAGGTTTTCTTCAGATAAACTTTTATAAACCCAGAATACTTTCTTCTATGTGAATCATCAAAAAACCTTGTTTTGTGAACTTTATATTAACTTCATATTATTTGTTCTCTGCATAATAATCATAAATCTACAACAATCACCCAACAAAATGCACACAATTGGTCATTCACACATTCACAATGATATTAAAACAGTGAAACTCCTACACACCAGGAATTACATCCAATAGTTGTCTACAAAACACATCTAATTATTTTTTACATAGCTGAAGCTTGAGCTCTTATCCAAAATGTAGAAGATCTAGAAGTGAACTGGAAGTATTCTGTGTAAAATGGGTAAGTACACAAAGCAGAACAGAAGTCTATTACACAGTGTACAGAAGGCAGCATGAGTATGTAATAGAGGTTGTCAATGTACCACGTGAATTTTGTTGGTTGACGATTGTAGATTAACCTTGTTTTGTATTTTGAAGGATCTGGGTTCGAGTCTTGGTCTTCACTACATCTACTGTGACAGAGGTGTTACGTGGTTTTCCTCAGTTCTCTTCAAATAAAATAAGGAATCAGCAAACACCATGCTTTTTATTGTGTAGGTTCAGGGCTCAGTTCTTGGTCTGCACACCATTTACACTGACAAAGGCTTGTTTCATAATGTTCCCCAGTCCTCTTGGCAATTTCCATCACAGTACCTCAAATTATCTTGATTGCTTCCTTCCACAAAGAATGAAATTTTCCCTGTCCACACCATTAAGTCATATAGACAGAGTAGAATAACAACACTACTCATACTTAAATCTCAGCACTAGATGTAAGTGAGTAGCCATATTCACGCACAACCCACCATATCCTGGAGAAAGAATCCCTGCACCCATTGAATAGGAGGTTAAGTTGGACCCTAAGCCAGTCTGGATGTTTTGGAAAATAGAAAAGTCTCCTGCCTTTGCTGGAATTCAAACTCCAGATCCCCCAGCCTGTAGCCTAGTCACTATACAAACTATGGTTAGCTTCCTTCCACATCCTCTCCAGTTCCTTATCCTTCAAGGTAAAGGTAAAGGTAAAGGTAAAAGTTTATGTTCATGCCCTGAAGACAAATTCCTCTAATCATTCTATTACTTCATGCCACATAAACCAATGTCTTGATATTTCATTAAAGCTACTAATAATCAATGAATGTATGCAAGCAACAAAAACATGAAGGCTGCAAAAGAAAGTCCTCTGGTAACACAATCACTGGCATTTACTGTGTTTAAAGAGCAATGACAGCTGTTGTACCACATACATTTTATATGTAACACACAAGATATGATCCCATGTTGACTGGGGAACTGATCAATATCTCACCAATATACTCACCTGCCCAGTGCAGTTAGGAGCATCTCGGTAGAGTCTGAATGACCTCTTTGAGTGATGGCAACATTTGTGGTGGCCTTGCTGAGAGACTGGTGAAGGATGGTTTGCAACAGCCCATGTGGAGCAATCTCTATCGTGATGGCATTGGCTGGGATATGCTGTGATGCTTCCTCAAAGAGAACTGGACTCGCTAGGTTGTTGGTGTGGTACTCAGCTGAAGAGTGTGTTGCCAGTGGAGTATTCCATGCACTTTGTGGCAATGAGGAACTCACCCAACAGGCAGACCGAGGCTTTGGGTGTGGGATCAGCTACAAAGCGGCAATAAAAAGTAGATCAGCACACCCAAACATGCATCATAGCACAACAGTACTATCCCAAACGACTTTCAAAACATTCAACTGTACTGCATGTACAGTAACTGAAATAAAATTATCTGTTAATAACTTTATTTTTGTGTTGCTTATTTGGCCATACTGTCAGTGCATAGACTAAATAGCGTTTATGGTAGCCGAATAAACATCAACCACAAAACACTGGATGAGCAAAACCTGATAGGGGTAAAACAAAGTACTTAGAACAATGCCTGTCCAAATGCCGCTTCATAAACCACAAACTCCACACGGAATGTCCAAGGATCAAACCCATACTCCCGCAGTCAGAAGCCAGCAAAAAATTGCCTAAGCTATGTCTCAGCTCATGTAAAAAAATTTTCAACAGAAGTCTGTCAATTAAAAAATATTAGCCAGATATCCTAGAGGAAGACTAGGAAAGAGATCAAAGAGATACTAAAAATGCTGAGAAATAAGAGTGACACTAAAATGGCAATCCTCACATTAATAAAATACTGAGAAAAGCTGAATTAGAAATACAAGTGGATGAAATAATTTTCTAAGAAGGCATGCAGCTTACATGTGAAGAAACTAAAAACTATAACTCTACTTACAAAGGGGACTAAATACACCTAAGAAACATGCAGATATGACTGGAAAAATGACCTCTTACAAAATTCCAGTTTGAATATCTTGCCAAGCATATTGTTTTCAAACAGCAGGATGGAGAGATATAGGATAAACTAAACACAGATGGGGCAATCAATTCTCAAAACAGAACAAGATTGGTAATGCAAATTTTGGGGCTATATTTATTGATTCTACTCATACGAAATAGGAATCAGAGAGCTTAGTCAGTATAGGGACTAAACTATGGGAGAAATGAGATTCAGTTCCTGGCATGCTTGGAAATATTACTCTTTGCTCAACATCTAGACTGAATCTGTGTCCCACCCAGTGTCCAGTCCAGTAGATGCTGGGGCTGTCTCCTCAGGCAAAAACCAGTAGGAGCTTCACCACTCACCAACACTTAGTGCCAGATACTAAGAAACTATGATACTACACCAACATGAAAAGGATGAAAATCACAGTGGACTCTAATGCCAGTCCTTTACTTTTCCATTCAGTGGAAAACAGAATAGGAGCAACTATGAAATAATTAGATATATGGAATTGTTGCTACAGAACCCATGGGGGGGGGGGGACCATAATGACAACTATAATAAATTTTTAATTAAAAAATTGGCTTATAATTATGTAATTATTTTACCTCCCTGAGTTTTTTGGGCTGGGGCAGTGAGCCGGGGGGTGTTT
>Ga0123357_10014749_pt1 | contig 10213 bp, 5 predicted proteins | sample TergutEmb28metaG_FD_89873 | JGI IMG/M metagenome (GOLD analysis project Ga0123357, IMG submission 89873) | Embiratermes neotenicus P4 segment gut microbial communities from Petit-Saut dam, French Guiana - Emb289 P4 | ecosystem: Host-associated > Arthropoda: Insects > Digestive system > Gut ... | reverse complement strand
TCCCACTTCCCGAAGATCCATCTTAATATTATCCTCCCATATACGTCTGGGTCTCCCCAATGGTCTCTTTCCCTCAGGTTTCCCCACTAGAACCCTGTGCACACCTCTCCCCTCCCCCATACGTGCCACATGCCCCGTCCATCTCATTCTTCTCGATTTTACCACCCGCACAATATTGGGTAAGGAGTAAAGATCCCTAAGCTCCCCATTATGTAATTTTTCTCAATTCCCCTGTTACCTCGTCCCTCTTAGGCCCAAATACTCTCCTCAACACCCTGTTCTCAAACACCCTCAGCCTACGTTCCTCCCTCAATTTCAGCGACCAAGTTTCACACCCATACAGGACAGCGGGCAGAATTATAGTTCTATATATCTTGATCTTTAAATTTTTGGACAGCAACCTGGATGACAGAAGATTCTGTACCGAATAATAACAAGCATTCCCTAACTCTTGATTTCTTCTTGAATAGAATTTTGATTTGTTAACGTTGTTCCCAAATATTTGAACTCTTCCACCCTCTCAATGGAACTATTATCAATCTTCATACTGGAAAATTAAATCAGTAGATTTAACTGAATTTATAGCAGCAGGTGGTCTATAAATGTCTGAAATGTTGTGTAGCTGTCGAAAATTTAAACAGATGCGGATGTATGTTCCTGATCTTCTGTTTGCCCCGCACCGCCCAAAAGACCGTACCCAGTGTGTTACAATAAGCAGCCAAAGTCTGTACGAACATCTCGCGAATGCGAGGCAGGCGTGCTAAGAAACCATCTGGCTGTCGTCACGGAGGGGGGCAAAGTTAACAGCTTCACGTCGATGTACCGACCACTGCAGCATCTGAGGTTCTCACAGCGGTGTTGCTGTAGATTGATATCTTCCGGGGTGTTAGGGCCTTGTCGATTGTAGTGCCCTTATCTCTATGCGCGTGACCCTGCAGATGGCGATACTACGATGCTTTGAAACGTCGACGACTCCACCGATCGACGCAGTCTGACATCTATGAATGCTTTGTTCTGGATATCAGAATTTGTGTGCTGTTGTTCGGTAATGGACTCAGAAATAGAGAAGGTTGTCCTTGCGTGTCTATTGACAACAATAATTTGTCGATGTGTGAAAATGTCGTTGGAGTGGACTGGACGCGTGCGTAATCCTGTATCAAAAGTGTCTCCTTGTGTTTTACGGGGTTAGTTCATTTTTTTGGGGGGGGGTTAATTCATCGTTAATTTTAGTTTGACCACTGGGTTCGTGGGCCGGGTAGCGTAGTCGGTATAGCGACTGTCTACGGGCTGGACAGCCCGCGGATCGGAACCCCGGTGGGGGCGAGATTTTCCGCACCTGTCCAGACCGGCCCTGGGGCCCATTCAGCCTCCTGTACAATGGGTACCGGGTCTTTCCCGGGGGTAAAAAGAGGCCGGAGCGTGACGCTGACCACTCACCCCTTCTAGTGCCGTGGTCAAGAAAAAGTAGAGCTATACCTATACTCCCCCTATGGGCCGTAGGCCTGTACAGAGCCTTAGTGCCTGTATAAGGGAACACTTACTCTGGGTTCGAATCCCAGAAAGCCTTCCAACCAAAGTTGTTAATTGTGTTGTCGTATGTAGTTTTTGTGTGTAAATGTAGACTGTACTGGTGCCACCGGGTGTCCACCCAATTGTAGTTAACAAATGTATCAATATTCAGTCAAGTCATATTTTTTTTTAAGAAAAGAAATTTGAGGGAAGTTCATCACGAGCAGAAGGAAATCAATGTCCTTGCGTCCTGAAGAAATATGATTAAGTAGCGGAATGGGATAGGAAACATTCCAGCATCGTGGGCATACATATAAAAACATTATACAAGAACCGGCGACTGCCCCTCGGGGTGTGTGGGTACGGGAAGTCTGCTGGCCTTTTCTTCTAGCTACAGCACTAGAGTGAGGTTAGGTTTCCCCTTCACGCAATGGTAGTGGTGTCTGTCCTTATTGGTATTCGCTCGTCGCCAGTCACGTGTTTACATTCAATCATCCCCAAAAGCGAACGCGACTGGAGTAGCAAAGTGCAGCCAGTAGCGACCGAGTGGCGGTTTTCAGGACTAGAACGGCATTACTCGCTTATCTTGAAGTAATTATATATCCGTGGAATCGTCGAGGAAGGTGTGCACGTAAATGCTTACGTGTGAAACGCGATTGCTATGGGCATCACAGACGTCTGTGTGAGCGGACGTTATTGTTACGTTCCCCGTAATTCGTAAGTGTATGTAAGAGTTGTGAGACCAGCAAGTGTTTCATATGTCCGTTATTCAGTTAGTGCCTGAGGAGTTTATGAACTTTTAATAAGTATTGCTTAATTTGAAACTCTGACGCTTGTAATTACGACAGGAATATGAAGTGGGCTGTTTTTAATTCGTTTGTTTTTTTAATTATATTGTTAAATTCAGCGTCACATGCAAAGTAATTATCGCATTACGTTAAATTTAATTAGTTACGGGATTAAATCCAGATTTTATTCATTATTTTTGACCTTTGTCGTCAGTGTTTGTGTTTCGGAATAATTTGCTGTGCTCCGTTTTCAGGAACAGCGACTCATGTAAATATTTCAGGACTTTTTTTTTTAGCGTGTCATTCTATCTTATTGTGTCCCATTGTACTGGTTTTACTAACGGTATACAGGGTGATGTTCATTTTAATATGTCGGTCTGTGAGATTTTAAATTCACACAGCTGTGAAAGTGAAGGTTGTAGTGTTCCGGTTTGTGACACCGGCTGGTTTGCAGAAGTACCAACTTTCCGCAAGATTTTTCAACCCTGAAGACAGAGTCAGAAGCTAGTTCGAACGTTAATATCTGTTTATTAAACTAAATGATGTCACATTCCAGAAGACCGTATAACCGAACTTCACAGTGGAGTGATCAGGATTTGGGAGGTCCCTGGTTTAAATCCGACCATTGGGCATCACAACAGATATTCTGTTTGTGTTTGTTCTGTGTCCCCACAGATTAACTCTGGGGCGGCTCCTTAAAGGAGGCCACGACCGCTATTTTCACAGGGTTTGCAGTCCATTACTGGCTGTTCATTCTGCCATTTGAAGCTGTGTATTTCGACCCTGTGACAGAATAGTAAAATAAACCGAAAATACAAAAGGTGGTGGTTATTCAGTTTGCACAACTCTTTCTGTGCCCTCCTTAGGGCCGCTGCCCATCAACGCACGTCAGGGTTCCTTTCTTTGATTTCTAAGATGTCCCGGCATGGATTCATTTCTCTTCACCTCCCCCCCCCAGTTCCACATTCCCCGCCGATGGCATTGTATCTTATCAACAATGTTCGGTGACGAATACAGCTTGTGAAATTTCTCATTATGCAACTGCTCCTGTCTGCTGCTACCCCGTACCTCATACACCCAAATATCCCCCTGATCACCCTACTCTCTTAAAACTGTCAGCCTGTGTTCCTCCCTGAATATGAGAGACCAGGTTTCACACCCGTACAGGACAGGGAAAACTGTATTTCGGTAAGTTTGGTCTTTGTTTTTTTTTTTTCACGAAACAAACGGGAGTTCTTGCAAACCCTTTCCGCTTGTTGATTCACGAATTATCCTGCGATTCGGCATGTTGTATTTGGAGTCACTGGCGGCTTCACTAAGTAACCCAGTAAAATGTGTTCATTTTAGTGATTTTTGTGGATCGAACGTTTTAGACGTCTTCATTAAATTTCAGCGTCGAGCAGAGAAATTGATTTGACAAACGTGTGTCGAACTGCGGTAACGCAAAGAGCGGTGTGCGGTGTGCGGTGTGTGTGTGTGTGTGTGTGTGTGTGTGTGTGTGTGTGGACACCGACAGACACTATGTTTACAGCGCGCGAACACACGTTTGCACACCTCTAGTTACAACTGAAGACAGCGTCGCGATAAGCGATCGGGACGCAAATTACCGGATTTCGTGTCTCTGCATCGTGGAAGGTATTCGTTTTGCACGCGACGCTGGCTGCTGCCCGGCTTGGACGTTAAGCGTCGTGTAGGTTGACAGATGTGTGAAGCACATGTGATGGATTCATCATGCACTGACGACCTGGTCTTTGAAGTTGGCCTTGTTAATGAAGAGAGCTAATGAATTTTCAAGTGAGGTATCCCCGTTGTGTTGAATATAAGCTAAAATATAATATAAAGTGTATATAATACAGTCAGACACAACTTTATATTTTATTAAATTCAGAAATCATTTGCCCTTTAATAATCTAATATAATTTAATAAATTACAAAGTTGTGTCTGACTCTATTATACAGGGTTATTCGAAATGATTATCGGGGTTTTAACAACTTGTCATACACAATACACTTGAGATAGGAGTATGTAGTTGCACCGATGGATCCAGAAATTCTCGAAGAGCACCTCTAAGGTATGTAACAAAAACTGGAGCGTTGTTCTATTAAATAAAAAAACACATATACTCCTATCTCAAGTGTATTGTATATGACAAGTTGTTAAAAACCCCGACAATCATTTCGAATAACCCTGTATTTATTTTATGTTTGATATTATATTTTGGAGCTAATGAAGCCGCATCTTTATCGAGGTCGTAGCTGTCTGGACGCGTTTTAAAGAGGTGCTTGGTTCGAATGTGGGACTGGTTATTCGCTATACGAACTGTTTTGCCATCTCTTTGACACCGTGTAATCTGGTAGTTGGTTAGTGTAACGTTTTGGCCGCGAGATTGTGGTATTGCTCAAGTCTTGTGGGCTGTGACTCTGTGTCGTTCGTTGAGTGTTTGCCGACGTGTCGGAGGTTCGAAATGCCTTCATCTTGACTCTGTAGATGAAAAAACTACGGTCGTTCGAAACGTCGGGAACTACTTAATGACGCAGCGCCACGTCTCATAATACTATAATCTTCGACGTTTAGGACGTCCCTGACGATTCCATCTTCGTGGTATTATCGTAAAGGTTAAGGCATGTGTCCAACCCGAAACGTCGGGAATTTCGTAGCAGATAGCATGGTGTTGTAACCCAGAACGAAATATGAATCCTTACGGCAGTGCGAGCCTCAGATTTCATATCTTGATTAGTTTTTTTTCTTCTAATCTGTGTCTGTCCTAGCACACGTTTGAGTTGTGACCGTACCTTCACATCGGCTACAACCGTCTTTGAAATACGCATATTGTTATCACAAGGTTCGTCATCCCGTTGTGTTTATAATTAAACTAGATTGGAGTGTATGTATTTGTCTAACACAACTATATGATGGTAGAGATATGTATAGAATTTATTACATAAAGAACAACTACATGTTTCGACCCTTTACATTGGCCATCTTCAGGTTGAGAAATGAAAAAAACGAAAAAAAACTTAGTAAGCAGCTATACTCGACTTATGTGGGTTGTATACAGTGGGGAGGTAAGGGGTGAAGTGGGTACGAGATCTCGCATGTTTTATGTAGGATGGGTGGTGTGGGTATATGGGTTCTGCTATTATATGCTATTCTAGGTTAAACTAGTTGGATCTACGGTATCGTCTTATCTCTGCCATCATATAGTTGTGTTAGACAAATACATATACTCCAATCTAGTTTACGTATATTGCTACATTTAAGATTACCTTCCTAGCGTATTATCGCCGGTATATAACCTCTGAAGTTGTAGCAGCATTGTTAAATAACCTGGAAATGTATTGAAGAAACAGCAGAGAATTAATGAAGAATTTCGAGCCGCACTGACCACAAGCAATGCGCTTTGAGCCACTGTTGCTTGTACGTTGCCGTGTTCTGGTATCTCTACTGTGGCTGCTTCACTGAGAGGGCTGCTATATGCTCCTTGTTTAAAAACTTGGCGGGCCGCAAGGCTTACAAGCCATACCAGCTTGCTCTCAGAAATCCCTTTACCGTCTGAAAGTCATTTCGGGGTCTGGACACTCCTTGTGCAGGCTGTTTTAGGGTTATAGTGTGTGTGAAACCCAGGTAGCTCCGTCAGTATAGTGAATATTCTACGAGGTTAATGCCTGCGATGTTCAACCGGTGTCCCGTCCAGTGTATGTGAGTGGTTTTTAAGTCTGCGATAAATTGGACGCGGTGCGATGCTGGCCTGCTTCATATATTGTCGAGGCTAAAAAGAATTAACCGTTACCTCCATTCACCTATATATCTTTATGGTGTTGTGCTTAATAAAACACAGGAATTTCTTTACCTGGACGCATGTTTATCTACCATTATAAAGTTGAAGATAAAGTGATCCCATTACAGGCCCGGTGTGGCCCAGAGGGTGGGTAGAGGTATAGCTCTACTCTTCCATGACCGCGGCACTAGAAGGGGGTGAGTGGTTAGCAGCACGCCCCGGCCGCACGTTACCGCCGGGAAAGACCCGGTGCCCATTGTACAGGAGGCTGGGTGGCCCCCAGGGCCTGTCTGGACGGGCGGAAAATCTCGTCCCCACAGGGATTCGATCCCGGACCGTCCAGCCCATAGTCAGTCGCTATACCGACTGAGTTACCGGGCCACTTATCTACTATTATAGTGGGTGTAAAATTCAAGTTAAGTTGTAATATTTGAATGACTAGAAACTATAAAATGCTGGTTCGAGTGGCCGCGCGGTCTAAGGCACGGGTCTGCGGCCGCTCGCCTGTTCAGATTGTGGGTTCGAATCCCGCCGGGGCATGGATGTTTGTCTGTTGTGGGTGTTCCGTGTTGTCAGGTGGAGGTGTCTGCGACGGGCTGATCAATCGTCCAGAGGAGTCCTACCGACTGCGGTGCGTCGTCTTGTGTAATCTAGAAACCTCTTGAATGAGGAGACCGTGGCCCCATTGGGGCTGTTGTACCAAGTAAACAAAACAGAAGCTATAATTTAAAAGATAATCGGCGTACACCGTTCATTATGCCAAGTAAGTGCACATCCTTAATTAGTGCAAACATTATAGGAGCTTCTCCAACATGTTTCGGCACATGCGGATACCATCCTCAGGAAGAACGCAGTGCCAGTTCTTAAAAAGCCAATGCTACTGCGAAGCTGTTAATTATAGGTTTCTTAGCCAGCAGCAGCTTCGTCATTGACGCTGATTAGATGTGAAAGTGGAGACCAAGGAAGGATCTAAAATAATGACATGTAATCGCGTGGTATGGGGACCGCGGTAGCACAGTGTTTAAGGTGCTGTGCTACAAATCGGAAGGTCGCTGGTTCTATCCCAGCTGGTGTCATTGGATTTTTCATTGACATAATCCTTCCGATTGCACTATGGCCCTGGGGTCGACTCAGCCTCTAACAGAAATTAGTACCAGTAGCATTTCCTGGGGGTAAAGGCGGCCGGTACGTAAGGCTGACAACCTAACACCATCCTGTGCCGTTGTCACGTAATCTAGGAAACTTAACTTCCTTGAACCCTCTGGGCCTGTAACGGGACTGCTTTACCTTTTAATCGCTCGGTATATTCAGACAGCCGCGTGTTTGTGTTGTTATCAGCAGCTTTATCGGTTTGCATTGGACCTCATTGGAATGGAATTCAAGAGAATGACATTAATTTGGTTTGGTAAGTGTGTGTGTGTGTGTGTGTGTGGCCCGGGTAGCTCAGACGGTATAGCAACTGACAACGGGCTGGACGGTCCGGGATCGAATCCCGGTGGGGACGAGATTTTCCGCCCGTCCATACCGGCCCTGAGGCCCACCCAGCTTCCTGTAAAGTGGGTACCGGGTCTTTCCCGGTAGTAAAGTGCGGCCGGGGCGTGCTGCCACTCACCCCCTTCTAGTGCCGCGATCATGGAAGAGTAGAGCTATACTTCTACCCACCCTCTGGGCCACACCGGGCCTGTAACGGGTTCACTTTACCTTTTAGTTGTGTGTACCGTGGATGTCTTTCGACGGGGACAGAAATGAGTTTTCTAGGGACCTCTACAAAGGCAGGTCCCATTAACTTTGTGTGGTCCACTCCCATTTTTTCGCCGTGGTGGGAGCCGTCGGACCTGTGGTCCAATAGCCTGGATGTGGTAGGTGGCCGACCCTCTAAATTGTCCATGGAAGTCACTGCGTTAATCGTGTAGAGCTTTCTGTAAGAACAATGACGAAGCTATCGTGCGCCCAGTTAGCTTTTCCACCGCACGCAAAGTTCAATCACACGAATCCCTCAGAATTGCAAGCCCAGTTCATTGAATCTCCTGGGCTCAATCACTCAGATCTCTGAAGAGTCACGTCATATCGATCAAATCTCTGAATATTCACAGATTCTCCATTTCGTGGATCACCACGAATATCTTCTTCTTACACTGCATTCTGCCCAGCACTGTGGATCTTGAGATGACTCAGTTTCCGAGTCTGTCGTTGTGCAGTTCCCCCTCCCTTTCCTTGCTCCGTTTTTCATGTTCTTATTCTCTCTTCTCATCCCCCGTCTCATATCACCCCCCTCCTTCCAATTACATTTCTACCACCGGCCATTCTTTTTCCATCAACCATTATTTCTTCTTCACTTACACGTCCTTTGAAACTACGCCGTTAAAATTGGGTTTGTGAAATCCAGCCAGTGCAGTAAATGAATTCTCATTGTTATTAAAAACGTTGCAGAGTTAACCGAACTGCGGTAGCTTCGTAATGCGGTTACGCAGCTGAGACAAGTGTAACTTACAGTCAGGTTGTCAACGTAGAACTGAATTTTACCCCATGCATAGAGCCTGGCGCATTCTATACAGGCAGTTCCGAGAACAGGGGATGCGTGAGATATGTATCTTGCGTAGTAAATCACAGGTAGAAAGTGCCTGAGCGAAGTCTTGGCGGCTTTATGTGATATGCTTACAAGTTTGTATGTGCTTGAATTAAACAAAGTTTATTTGAAACGGAAAAGGTTTCTGTATCATATCGCGTTTATAATACGTTGTCTGGGGGGTGAAGATTAAGTCGCCACTATAAAGGGATGCGTAAAGTTTCACTTTGAAGTAAAGAAATGCGTGAAATTGCGCTCTGAGACAAAGGGATGCATGAAGATTTTCTGTGAGATAAAGGAGCGCGTGAAGTTTCAATCTGATACGAAGGTATGCGTGGAGGTTTGCTCAGAGACGAAGGGATGCGCGAAGATTTGCTCTGAGACAAAGGGGCGCGTGAAGTTTCACTCAGAGACAAAGCGATGCGTGGAGGTTTGCTCTGAGACAGAGGGGCGCGTGAAGTTTCACTCAGAGACAAAGCGATGCGTGAAGTTTTCACTGAGGCCAAACGGGTACTTCGACAGAAGGAGGTTCAGAAACGCTGTTCCGTAGCGAAGCACTACCGGTCCGTTTCACACTTCGGCTGTTTTACCTCCGTCGAAAGATTTGCGTTAGGCCTATTTACTTGGTAGTGGGCTGGGTGAAAGTACCGTAATCCGTTGGTGGAGGACCGACCTTAGTTTTCAGTGGCACAATTCTGAAGTTTGGTTGACAGAAGTTTGTGTGGTCTGCAAACGGATATCGTAATACCGACATTCTTGCTGAAACAGTTGACATTGCACACCTGTAACACAATAATAATAATAATAATAATAATAATAATAATATTGAAACAACAACACTGAAACTAACGATATAAGCACCATGAATAATAACAACAGAATACCTGCAACACTGTATTCCCTAGGGGCATAGTTTGTCTCAGGAATATAAGTATAAATACCCTGCATAAAGGAGACGATGATGATAATGATGATGATGATAATAATAATAATAGTAAACGATCAAAGAAAGAAGCCGAGAAGATTCTAAAATACAAAGAGCTTAATAATAGAAATACATAGCATGTGGAATGTAAAAACAAAAGTGGTACCAGTAATAATAGGGACAGCTGGAACAATATCAAAATCACGCAGAAAATACCTGAGCAACATACCGGGAAAGCGAGACATCAAGGGGCTAAAGGGAAGGGCCTAAGTGGGCACTGCGCACTGGGCACTGCAGGAAGTGCTGATGTAAAGGTACACAACATTCAACGTGGGGTAGTGGCATTACATGTACCGTAAATTGTAACTACACAATAGCTGTGGCACTACGTATGTACAGGCTATAAACATGGTTTGTTTCAGGTATGCAGTTGTAAATACCTTGCATAAAGGCGCATAATAATAATAATAATAATAATAATAATAATAATAGTTACCACCACACAGTCGAAAGTTTGTACATATAGTTGAGTAAAAAGAGACCAACTTGATGCCACTTATTTTATTATTACTTTATTCAGTGCTCAACATGTTTCGGATGTTAATACATCCATCCTCAGGAGCTTGCGACTAATTCGTTGTGTTAC
>Ga0123357_10014746_pt1 | contig 10213 bp, 11 predicted proteins | sample TergutEmb28metaG_FD_89873 | JGI IMG/M metagenome (GOLD analysis project Ga0123357, IMG submission 89873) | Embiratermes neotenicus P4 segment gut microbial communities from Petit-Saut dam, French Guiana - Emb289 P4 | ecosystem: Host-associated > Arthropoda: Insects > Digestive system > Gut ... | reverse complement strand
ATTTTACCACCCGCACAATATTGGGTAAGGAGTAAAGATCCCTAAGCTCCTCATTATGTAATTTTCTCCATTCCCCTGTTACCTCGTCCCTCTTAGGCCCAAAGTATGTCCATTCTACAAAAAAAAAAAACAGACTGAAAAATGTATTAATCCCTTGTATGCACTGGCATGCATACTAGCAAACAGGCCCTGCATACCAGCAAACTTGTCAACAGTCACATACCTGCCAGTGCACTGTTAGATGTTTCATTTCTTTGTGAGAGTAATTGCAAACATGTTTTTAGAAAGACAGTGTTGGTTTTCAGCAGTATATTACATATAACATTGAGCTAACAGCATGGAATTATGCAGTCACAAAAACAGAATCCTCTGCATTACTGTACCTCTAAATGCCCTGCAATAACTTTGCACTCAGGATACAAATAGCTGGCCACAGAACACTCAGGATCTTCAATACCTCTCTGCAGACACCACTCCCTGGCTTGAAGGCAGGCATAGCTTAGCTTTGAATCTGGGCCATAGAACACGGTCATCATACCACTGGGAATAATCTCCGATGCTAATTGCATTGCTTCAGCACGGACTTTAACCAGTCTTATGGCTTTAAGGTAAGATAAATAACAAATAATTAAAACATAATGTACATGCAATAACTAATACAAAATAGTAATACAGAATATCCATGAATCCATCGGACACAGAGAATATTGATACACAGATAAAACATGAATTGGTGTGCCAATTTCAAGTGCTGGTTTCTGAGGTTATTTTCTGTCAAAAATGTCACATAAACACAGGCCTGAGTCTCAAGGGTGAAAGATTTATGATTAATGGAATGTTAAGCTGGTTTACTGTGTGACTATTGACAGTTTTCAATCAGACTTATTCTTATGGTGTGCTTTACATTCTATGCCAATATGCTCTATGAATCAATGCAAGTGAAATCTTATATGAATGTACGTATGTATGTAAAGAAACAAAACTAAGTAAACAAGTATTTATATAACATTTTATTGCTGGTTGTACAATAAATTTTCAAGATCAACATCCTCACAAAACACCACACCACACATACTCTGGCATGTATGTAAATCCAGTGCATCATTGTAACTGCCTTATGATAGTCACTTATGTAATATGCAGGATCCAAAATATGGGATGTGGCAATGCAGCTTGTGTGTTCCACTTTTTGCTTGTGCACATCTTTCATTTGCTCTCACAGATAAAAATCTTGGTTGTGGGGGGGAGGGGGGGTCACATTTGAGGTCTCAAGATCTGGATGGTCAGTATGGACTACTATGATCAATCCATTAACACGTGAAATGATGATTCAGATACATTTTCACAAACATAGCAGGATGCATACTGTGGCTCATGGTGGTCATTTACCAGTTTACATTCAGTCACTGTTCATTTTTTTTGTAAGTTTAACCCTTGAAAACTGGTTCAGTGTTCATATGACATTTCTAGTTGGAAATGCCTCACAAATAAGATCCTGAAGTTAAGACATACAGTTATAAATCACCTGTATGAATGCATGCATATGACGGTGGTATTCAAAAAATTATGAAGTTCTACATGCACTGCAAAAGAAGGAAGAAACTTGGCAGGTAAGTTCATGTATTAAATTACAGTTATATAGCAATTACTTTTAATTATTCTTTTAATTTTTGCCTATTTTTCAGAACTATAAATATTTCTCTACTTTCTTGGCAGAGACTTTTATTAACCACTGGAAATGAAAATGCGTCTGAAGAGTGAGGTCGCAAGTATGTACAACCTTTGACATTAATAAATATAGATATATATCTATGGTACTGTAGTTGTCACTCAGTCGCAACCGCACAGTACCTCCATACATCCTTCAATCCAACCATGTATATAAGTACCACATCCATATTAACAGTCCTCATAAATATGGAACATGAAAAGCAATGCATGGGACTCCTCAAAGTTTTCAATAAATTACTTGTGCCTGTTTACTTTAGAAATTTTCAAAATATTTCCAGTAAAATGAGTAATGTACATACCCTTTGTGAACAAACTGTGAAAGATGGTAACACCAAATGAACTACTGCCATAAGTTTAAAAATTACTACAATTAATTGTACTACATTACTAACCCAAGTAGCATGCTCTCTACAGAGGGAAAACTTGCACTATAAGATGTTTATTTCATACAATGTTCCATCTACAATGGCTACACTTTTGCACCAAAATCATATGTAGTAAGCAATGTAACAAACCTTCTTCAAAAGACAATGCTCCTGCAAACACCAGTGCAGAGATTTCACCAATGCTGAATCCTGCAGTGGCAATACATGATTCTATCGCTCTTGGTCGTTCTTCTTTAAGCCTTTCAACTGCTGCAAGTGAGCACACCATTACGGCTGGCTGGCAGTGAACTGTCTTATCAAGTTCTTCTTTTGGCCCATTGAAACATATTTCTCTCAGGTTGTAACCAAGCAAATCATTGGCTGCATCAAACAAATCGCGAGCTATTGGAAATTTCATCAGATCTTTCCCCATACCAACAAATTGTGTGCCTTGTCCAGGAAACAGGACAAGTGAAGTTTCTCGTGGGTCAATGTTGGGTTTTCTAAAGTGTCTGGATTGATCTCGTTTCAACAGTACTCCTTCAGGATAGGGAGAAGTTGACCAAACATATTCCGGATTTTTTGGAAGAGGGTCGTTACAGAGTGAAGCATCTTCAAGTAAACGCTTTATGTCAGTCTCCTTGTTCCACCTCTCTGATTCATGTACACTTTCTGAATCGGCTTCATTGACACAATTTTCGTTTTTGGTAGACACATGTCTATTACTTAATATTATTGAAAGTTCAGTATTGCATTTATATATATACGACAAAACATTCCTTTGCGGAAACTTAAACAGATGGTTTAATACATTTCCCCTGGGAAACATTGTTAACACAAGTTTTAAAGTTCAATGCTACACACACGTGTGAACTTAACCTAACTCTTGCGGCAGGCAATCTTACTGATACATGATACTGACACGAACATATATATATATTCATACATACAAACAGCAAATATGAACTGTAATGTAAACAATTAATATTCTTGTGTAGAATGCATATCGGTTTGTGATGCATGTAAACTAACGTGCAGCTGAGTTCGCCAAGCCGTGACACAGATCACAGATTATCTAGATCTACAGCATGAAGCTTCTGTTCTAGTAGCGCGATGTTGCCATGCCAACACAGAATACCGGAGAATAGTTTTGTGATGGAGTGTTGTATGTGCTGTTTTGTAGGTTTATGAAGAGAATATAACAGCAAGTGTTGAGCGTTTAATTGGATGATTTATTTTATACCGAAAGTATAACTGTATATATAATGTAATTATAAGTCATTGAATGTGTATTTCGTAACCCAAATACGACTACGGAAATGTCAGAAGGAAGTCCTCTTATATCCACTTCTCAGAATGAAGAATATCAAGATGAAGATTCAAGTAACGCAGGAGAATTTTATTTTGAATCAGACCATTTAGCTCTTAAAGGAAACGTAGATTATTTGAATCTTATTAAAACCATAGCCATTTTGGAAGCGCAAAGAACAAAGGCAATTCAGGTAGAGTAATCATAACCTTGTAATTCACGGAGCTGTTACTAGCAGTTGCATTGTTTTTTTGAAATTTTTAAAGTCTGAATCACTTTAGTAGCACGGTGGTCATATATACGTGCAGTTGCATTTCGGGTTGATTTACTTTTACTCTACGTAATACAAACCAGTCAAACCAAAATCTTGTGACCTATGGTCACAGTTATTCTTTATTTATACTGCTACTACCAGCCTTAACGTAAACTGAACTTATTTAACATAACGAGTGACGGTATTGTGTAGATGTGACAATTTCAATCTCTTTTTGAAAATGCCCGATAGCACCCATCCCTGAGGTACAGTGCCTGAAAAAATAATCATGAAGTATGGTTAATGTCCATAGGCTAATTGAGTTGGATTTAATCTTTACAGGACTATGATAAGCTCTTGGCCATACAGGAGGATGCGATGAAAGACCCCATGAAATTTGTGGAAAAACTTCAAAGAGGAGAAGGCTTGGGAATCCCAGAACGACAAGTCATTGCTGAAGTAGGCAACAATGTCATTAGAATTTTTGTTTGAGTAACTATAGTAAGTAAGAGTGACTACTGTGCTTCTTATGTGGATTTGTCATCTTTTGTGTGAATAAACGTGAAAGGAAATGATTCTGAATGTTTTGTTATAGTAAGAAGTTTGAATTTGTAATGTGTAACCCACGGTTCTAAAGAGTTGTGTGTGTGTCTATGTATGTATGTAATTGTATTATTACTTATTACTATTGTGTATGACCGAAATACCAATATATTCTAACTGCCAAATACAACGTACCACAAGAGGATGCTTGCGTACAGCTTTATGTAGGGTTTTAATTTATATTTTTTCACTATCTCCATCAGATTATACAATTAAATTCTAAGTGATAGGTTTTTTAAATTATTTAATAGTATGTATTTAACCCTTTTATGGCCAGGCTGCATGGGTAGCCTCTCAAAATGAACAAATATCAAGATATGTAGCAGGTCACGCTGTTCAGTGGTGTGATTGCTGCTGAAATATTCTGAATGAGAAGGTAGCTTAACACGCTTAAAGTGGAGGCCAATAGATAGCCTGACTTCATAACAGCAGTGAATTACGTACACATTTTGCTGTTGCTGTTTGAACTGTTTACTTATGTAAATTTATTTTGTGCATATTCTTCCTTGATCACCTTAAACGATATAATACAAACTTAAAATTCACTGGTTATTGGAAAAAATTAACTTTAATTCTTTGTTTGTCATCTGCACTTTATGCCACAATCTGATACAACTGCTTCCATGCCCATCTCCTCTGTCTTTGTCATGCCCACTCCTGTGGATGCAATTAGAGAATTCATGTGACTTACAAGCTCATTTGAGCATCCGATGAATTTCTTCTTACTTAACACATTGTTTTCATTTCTGCAGAAGGTTGGAGTGCAAAATACATAAATGCATTTCTTCTGTAGCCAAGTGACAGTGCTGGGATATGAAATAGTACAACAATCATCTGCTTCATCCACTTGTAACCAGAACGCCTTCATGCTGTTGATGGAATAGTATAATGTAATGGGCCTCTGTAAATTTATGGTTAATATAGCTTTCTGGACTTCCAAATGCTGGAGAAACCTGTTGTTACTGTTGCGAGTATCAGGGTAGCATGAGAAAAGGAATATCATTAAAGAAAATAACAATAAGTAGACAAATGTATCACAGAGAGCATGGTCAAATGGAAGGCTATGAAAGGAATTTGAATGTAGTACAGTGTGAATGAGAGTACTTCATCTGAAAAGGAACTCCAGTGAGAATAACACTGCTGCTGGAACCAGTATGCTATCTGAAGTTGGTTGGAATGAACAATCTGCTGTAGCCCTTGGATAAAAATAGCCGTTGTCCAAAAACTTAGTTGACTATCCATCTAAGCTTAAAGATAATAGTAAATGTATAGTACCTAGTGACATAACACAGGGTAATACAAATTGAAGTGTCAGAGAATATAAATATAGCTGAAAGGAGTGGTGGTCATTGTTTGTGTTGGCCTGGACCTGGCCCTAGCTCCTCTTCTCCTCCTGTAAATCTGAGGGCCCACCGGCATATCACTGTTTCTATTCACCTACGGCAGGTGCTGGCTCTTCTTCCTCTCCCTTCGATCTTGGGGACTGCCTGCGTGTGTAACCTGATTTTTGCTACTCAGCATTGTTTTATGAAATGTTGGCAACAAAGGCCATTTTCACTTCGTGCCAGCACCAACACCAGATTGCTCTCAAAACCTTAAATACTTCTGCATTAATGTCATCAGTCATTTAAGAAGTTTTGTGTATGGTGGCAACACCACACATTGCTTTATATGACAACTCAAATCACATATGTGATGTTAGTGGCACTATTGCTGTTGTCATAAAGGAGCATGTCTTTATGATGTCAGTTGCTGTTTAACCATGGGTCAGGAAAGACTACAGGGAAATTTCTTGCAGACAGATGTGAGAACATTAATAAAATTTCATGTTGTGTTGGGTAAAATGCTCTAGAGTGTTATAAGTAATTGAAGGAAGGGAATTTCAGTCGTGTTATCTTGTATGTTGTTGGCACAATAAAATCATTCAGAAGACTTATGAAATGACCTATGTAGTTTGTAACTTTTCAATTCCAATTACTTATAGGCACAGTTGAAACTTTTCACTGTCACTTTAAATGATTGTCTCACAATGTAATTTTACCACAACTTGTATCATATCCATACATCATATGATGGACTGATGGATCAGTGGAATGTATGTATGTGATATTTTTGTGTTTCAGCTCCCTAAGATAGACTGGTCAGCATACAATGTGACAGTACCTGCTGATTCATTGAAGCCCCCCACCAGAAAAACCTCAAACAAACCTACAGACAGCTCTTCAGACTCTGTTGTTTTGGTACGAGGCCGACAGTTCGATGACAGTAAACCTGAGACATTCAACCAGGTTTGTGTCACACACAGACTTTTGGAAATGTACATGTTGCTGATATGCACTGAGATACAGGGTATGGACAAAATGATGGAAACACTAGACAAAACAGGAATAGAACCGTTTGTGTTAACTGCACGTTAACTGCACGGAAAGAACATTAGTTATAAGTATCGTTCATTATTCTTATTTTGCTTACACTGTGTATTGCTTGTGTCAATGCATTTCAGATTGTGTTTAGTAATAGTTCATATGAAAGTACTGCAAAATGGGAGACTTGTCAGATTTTAAAAGAGGACATTGTTGGTGCATATTTAGTTGTAGCATCTGTAACCAAAACAACCACTTTATTAGGTGTATCCACAGCAGCAGTTTCCAAGATTATAACAGCATACACAAATCATGGGAAGACATCAGCTGAGAGGAATTGAAAGGGATTGCCAGACACTGAAGAGGGTTGTGTTTAAAAATCTTAGTACTGCAGCAGAGGTGACAGCAGAACTCAATATTCATCTTGAGGACCCTGTTTCCACAAAAACGGTCTGACGAGAGCTTCAGAAATTCAACATCCATGGTAGGGCTGAACTGCTAAACCTCTGATTAATGAAAACAGTGCTAAAATGTGAAAAAGATGGTGTGAAGATCATAAAACCTGGACGTCTTATGATCGGAAATACATAATATAGTTAGATGAGTCATCCTTCACGTTGTTCCCAACATCCGGCAAAGTTTATGTTTGGAGAATGCCCAAGGAGGCCTATAATTCTGAATTCCTGGTTCTAACTGTGAAACATGGAAGCAGATATGTGATAAATTGGGCAGCAATATCTTTGTATTCTGCTGGTTGTATAATTACTCTTGAGTGTTCAAATATTTGTCAGTGACTACGTGCACATTTTAGGCAACCAGGTGCGTCCTATGGTTCAGAAGTTTCCTAATGATGATGATGCAAGTTTTCAAGATGACAGTTCTCCCATACATACAGCAAGAAGTGTTCAGTCTTGGTTTGAGGAGCATGAAGATGCACTTCAACATTGTCCCTGGCCAGCACAATCACCAGACTTTAATATCATCAAACCTCTGTAGTCAGTATTAGAGAGTAGGGTAAGAAGCATATTCCCTCCTCCATCATCTCTGAAAAAACTAGAAGATGTTCTTCATGAAGCATGATTCAGTACTCCACTAGAGACTTTTGAGAACTGATATGAGTCTATTCCAAGAAGGATACAAGCTATATTACAGGCAAATTGTGGTCCAACTCCATATTATTATAGAAATGTGTATCTTTCACAGCCGTTTTCATTATTTTGTCCATCTCCTGTAGCTTGATCAGTGACAAATTGTGGACAGTGTGAGTGGGCTTCAGTTCCCATCAGGAGGAAGTTTCCTCTTGCTGTTATGTCCAGATTTGTTCTAGGGCTTATCCAGCCTTCTGGCCACTGGGTAAAGCATAAGTGGTTTAAGTACGAAGCTGACCATTTATCTCCATCTAATACCAAGGTCTGTTATGCAACAAAATGCATACTTTTCAAATTAATACTTTAATTCAATTTTTGACGTCTTCTACACGTTTCTAACTTCATGGGTTCATCCTCAGGTAGACAGCTGTGTGCGCAGCTTTTGTATGGTATGTTTTACATGCATTGGTGTAAACTGCTAGACCAGTGCATGTAAAACGTACCATACAAAAAGTGTGCATTTCATTGGTTTATGTTGCATAATTATATCACAGTTGTCAGTGCAAAAAACATAAAATTAACCAAGGTCTGTACTGTGTAGAGCTTTGCTTGCACACCCACTTGTGTATTTTTGAGCAGGGTGCTTCAGTGCACTATTAACATAACCTCACCTTTGCCTTTTATATTATCTCTGATTAGTTGAAGCTCATACAACCAGTATAACTAGACACTGTAAAATGTTGTGTTTCAGCTGTAAAACTTGTGTAATATAAATGTAAAATAGAAGGATTTTACGAGTGGGATGTCAGGCTGGCAGTACTGTCTTGGCACACGCCTAGAATAATTTAGAAAAACCATTGAGAACTAATGTTACATAGACTGTAGTGAAGATTTTAACTGGATTAGGTATATTGCACCCTCACCAACTTGTTTCATGTCATGTTGCAGATGTATGCAAAAGCTGTTACATTAAAATTTCTGCCAGGTAAATTATATCAGTTTGAAAATGTAATCAGCAGCAGAAACTCTAGGAATTGTAGGGCTATATTATCACCAAAACTGGTTCACATATTTTGTCTTTTGGTAAGTGGAACATTTAACCTGTCAGAGATTTAATCTGCATCTCACACTTTTCTTGAAGGTGACTTGCCTTTAAGTCACTGAAATGGTTGGGACACGTAACATGTATGGATTAAATGAGAAATGCATTAAATTTTGAATGGAAGGACTTCACAGGAATAGGTTATTTGGAAGACCTACGTGTACATGAGATGATATGTTTAATTTTAGACAAGTGAGGCTTGGGATTTGCATAAGTTAGTTGTCTGGATTTTGTGGACAGTAGGATTTATTTTGAGTTTCCCAAAGTTGCAAATTTTTAAAATGGTTGAAAAACATCGTCTGCTGAAGGAAGAGTGTGTGCCGTGGGTTTGGTTGGTTGGTTAGCTGGTTGCTATAGTTTAAAAATAATATACACATTGTTTTTAACATTGGCTGTATTTATTTATTTTCAAAGCTATGGACAGCAGAGGAGCAGAGGCGATTAGAGGAACTTCTGGTTGAATACCCACCTGAAGCAGTAGAGACCAAACGATGGCAGAAGATTGCTGCTGCCCTGGGTAACTTAAATGATATATCGAAATTATGCTTCTTCATAATTTAACAGCTTACATATTAGTTTCAATACATGGTGTTCAAGTGACTGAGGAAGGATACTGTTTCAAGGTTTCTGGGATAGCTTAGTCAGTAAAATAACAGGCCAGGTAACAGGTTAAATTTCCAATAGGGGTATGGTTTTTCTCTTCACCACTATATCCACGTACATCTGAACCCACCTGGTTCCCTGTCTTCCAGATAATAAGGGCTTCTTCCACATGGAGGTAAATTTTGCAGTAGTGTTGACCCCTTTCATCCACCTAGTGCCAATAGTAACAGTGCATAGCCCAGTAGCTCTCCTCCCCTTCTGTCTTTTATGAAACAATGTATCGGACATTCCTGAACACATGCTGGATGTAATTTTCTGAACATGCTTTGTGTACTGTCTTGTTATTACTATGAATGTTTGCAGTAGTTGCAGACTGAGATCATGATTTTTTCATCAGTAAAGGCCAAGAGAGAACATGATGTGGTGGGGAGAGCAGATGTGATTTTAATATTCCTCCTACATGTTTTGGTCTGGCTGGGCCATTATCAGAAAAAAAAACGTGTAAAATTTGAAGTAGAAACTACATCAGTTTTACATTAAAATCTGCTGTTATAAGTCAACTGATGTATTACAGGGGTAATCATACATCAGCATATTGCCAAGACCTATATTAAACATCCCAGTATTTCCATTCTCTTAACTTTTACCCTGTGCTCAAATTGGGAAACTCTTAGAAGTGTATAATGCTGGTTGACTTATATTTAAAGTTCATTTCAAATGACAATGTATTAAGTGTTAAAATGGTGAAATCTGTGTTGATTGTCCATGGGAAACTGTTGCTGGAAATATCATGGTT
>Ga0123357_10014745_pt1 | contig 10214 bp, 7 predicted proteins | sample TergutEmb28metaG_FD_89873 | JGI IMG/M metagenome (GOLD analysis project Ga0123357, IMG submission 89873) | Embiratermes neotenicus P4 segment gut microbial communities from Petit-Saut dam, French Guiana - Emb289 P4 | ecosystem: Host-associated > Arthropoda: Insects > Digestive system > Gut ... | reverse complement strand
ATAAATACATTCCTTACTCCGCCTGAAATCTCGCTGCCGATGCATACGCCGTTTACTTTCGAGTCGAACAGGCAGTTACGGATAATAATATTTTCCGAAGGTTGTCCGACGCGCCATGCATCATTATCCCGACCCGATTTTATGGCTATTCCATCGTCAGCCGTTCTAAAAGAACAATTTTCAATCAAAACATTGAGGCAGGATTCCGGATCAACGCCGTCGCTATTGAAATTATGGCTATCCACATCAACGCCCCGAACCGTTACGTTCGTGCAGCAAAGGGGATGAATAGTCCAAAAAGTTCCGTCGATGACTTTTATTCCTTCAATCAGCACATTGGAACAGGAAACCGGTTCAATCACCGCAGGTCGCAACACATGACCTTCTCCAAAGATCCGTTCATATACGGGGCAAACTTCCGTTCCCATTTTTCGCAACAGCTTCTGGTCTTTTCCCTGAATATCTTTCCATTTGGCAATATTTTTTGAGCCTTGTCCGTTGATAACGCCCTTTCCGGTAATAGCAATATTTTTCACATTGTAGGCATAGATAAGCGGCGAATAATTATACACTTCCGTGCCTTCCCAACGGGTAAGCACGGCAGGCAAATAATCTTTTTCGTCGGTACTGAATAAGATTTCAGCGCCTTCTTCCAAATGAAGGTTGACATTACTTTTGAGTACGATGGGCCCTTTTGAAAAATAGCTGCCTTTGGGTATGACGACCATGCCGCCTCCCTCGTTGCTGCAATTGTCAATGGCTTTTTTTATCGCGGGCAAAGCGTCGGAAACGCCGTCGCCTGTAGCGCCATAGTCCGTGATTAAAAATGCCCTGTTTGCAAATGTCGGGGCTACAATCGCTTTTTCGATTTCCCGCATTTTACTCCAATCATTTTTAGCGTCAATTGATGCGCATACTGTGATTATACACAGCGCTAAATAAATTTTTTTCATTCCCAATCCTTTGTTTTTTTTGTTGTTTTTACTATATTCACCCTTTGTTGCCATGCTTTAAACATGCTATCCATTTTTACGATTTGTTGCGGATATTTTCCTGCCAAGTCATTCACTTCCGTCGGGTCGGCAGACATATCGAACAGCGACCAGTTGTTGGTCAATCCTTCGCGAACTATCTTCCATTGACCGTCTTGTATAGCCTGACCATTTTGCCATTCCCAACATATCGGCTTTGTCCGCTCCGCTTTTTCGTCGCGAACGACGGGCATCAACGATACTCCTTCGTAAGGAAGAACAGGTTTTCCATTATATTCAGTCGGATAGGCAGCGCCTGTCAAATCAATTAAAGTTGCCATAATATCAATAAAATGTCCTGTGAAATTTGAAATACGGTTTGGATTTTTTAGCCCTTTAGGCCACGAAATAATAAGCGGAGTGGCAACGCCTCCTTCATAACTATAGTTTTTATAATAGCGGAACGGTGTGTTGCATACGTTTGCCCAGTTTTCGCAAAGCGATGTCCATCGGGTTAACGAACCTATCTCTCCGGAGCCGTAATCAAGTGTAACCACTTCAGCCGATGCGCCGTTGTCGGACATAAATAATATCAGCGTGTTGTCTAATTTGCCCTGCTCCCGCAATTTATCAATCACTTTTCCGATATTTTGATCCATGCGGTCGATCATGGCGGCATAAACAGCCATTTTCCGTTCTTCAACGGCTTGCTGTTCGGGGGATAAAGAATCCCAAGGCTCGTAGGTTGGAGGCGACAGTTTATACCGCTTATCAATCAATCCCATTTTTAACTGTTTCTCATAACGGGCTTTGCGAATCGCCTCATAGCCGCCTTTGTATTTGCCTTCGTATTTGGCGATATCTTCGGGCCAGGCCATTAGCGGATCGTGCGGCGCGTTATATGCTAAATAGAGAAAAATGGGCTTGTCGGCATTCTTGTATTCGTCCAACCATTTCAAGGCGTATTTAGTGAAATAATCGGTTGTATAAAAATCTTTTTCCATTGGCGTGTATGGCGCATATAATTGACCGTCGATACACCACTCCCGATTATGCACCTTTTGAGCAGGATAACCTTCTCCTTCACGCTGGCAGCCGGGGTTAAAATAATTACAGGCTCCGTCTTTCAATCCGTAGTAGTGATCGAAACCGCGAGTGACGGGATTTTCTTTGCCATGATGCTTTCCCGACCACAGCGTTATATACCCTGCGCTTTTCAGCAGTTCCCCGAACGTAATTCCGTTTACAATAGGATTGGTAAAATTTTTATTATATCCCACTTGTTGAGCATATAAACCTGTAAGTAAACAAGCTCTCGACGGAAAACTTTTCGACGTGTTGTGAAATGAAGTAAAACGAACTCCGTTTTGCGCCAGCGCATCAATATTCGGAGTCGAAACTTCACTGCCGTAACAGCCGACATCGGACCATCCTAAATCGTCGGCGCAAATCAACAGAATGTTAGGCTTCCGGCTGTCTTGGGCTTGCATCCCCGTAGCATAGCAGGCGGAAGCAGCAGAGGCAAATAATAGTAACCCTTTGTTTTTCATTTGAATATAATCAGTTTAAAAATTTTGTATAATTTTATCAACAGGAACTACAAACACTTGATATTTTCCATCATATCCATTCCCGCGTCTGTCGGATGAGTATATAATATAATTTCCGGAGCTGCTGAACGACGGATGCACATGCAGGTATTGATAGTCGCTATTTGATTGAGTGGCATTGGGATTACAAATAATCATGCCGGCTTTTGTTTCCAGATTAATTAGATACAGGGCGTTATTCGCATTAGCGTTAACTTGCTGGTCGGCAACAAAATATTTCATATCGGGAGAGGCTTCTCCATGTCCTAAGTTGGCAAGAACACTATATACGGTCTCAGCCGCATTATCAATATTTCTTGAACAAACAGATACATTAGTGCCGCTTCCTTTTTTAAAGTAAAACATCTTTTCTCCATTTGCCGACCATGTTTCATGCGTAGCCCGATTGCCGAGCGGCATCCATAAAAACGGTTCGGCGCTGCCTTTCACCTGATATGTTAAACCTTTCACCGTATAATCGTTCAGTTCGCTTCCGGATATAAAAATAATCCAATTTCTTGCACGGTTACTGCTATCAGGAGCGCCGGAATTTTGTTCATCCGGATCCGGAATATAAAACATTATGTTTGGATCTTCGGGTTGCAAGACCGGATGGGTACTTTTGTACGGACCTGTGGCAACCAACTCTATATTTTGGGTTTCTAAATCTATACGGAAAAATTCGGCTCTGTTGGCAGTTTTATAATTAGACATAACCAGCGTGTATCTGCCATCGTTTGTGAAAGAAGCAGCGAATTGAATATCATCGTGTTTGCTTCCGTACAGACTGTTTATTCTTGAATACACATCGCATAAAACTCTTTCTGTCCGGGTTTCTACGTTGACGGCATAAAGTTTCCGGTCATTCGTTGTCCCTGCAAGGAAGGCAACCTCTTTGCCGTTGGGCATGATGGTAAACAATCCTGCGTCTGTTGTCGGACTGGAAAAAGGCAGCGTTTGGGTTCCTGCGGGACTGATAAGGGGTCTGTCGCTTAGCAGCGATACGACGCCTGTGCTTAGCTCCGAACGATAGAGCCGCCACTGGTTATTCTGTTTCATCCTGAATACAGCGTATTTATCATCGCCGGTAAATGCCTGATTTTCAAAATAAGGGGCATCGCATTCATAGCTTCCGTCAGTCAATTGCCACACAGGGATTCCCTGCACATCGTCGGTAATGATTTTTTTACAGGCTGTCGGCGAAAAGATACTGTCCAGCACAGAATCATGACCGCCAATGACGCCTATTTTGATACTGTCGATAAAAGACGGGAGATACCCTGTTACCAAATCAGTACCTTTCTGATAAATAAACAGTTGTTCATTTTTGATGCAAATACTGTCAACCGACGAAATTTCAAATTCATCAATTTGAGAATTGGATTTATAAATCAAAAGTTTATCTTGTGAAAAAACGGATAAGGACACAAATAATAATAAGAAAAGGAGGCATCCTTGTATTATGACAGGTCGTTTGTTATTCATTGTTTTATCAAGTTTTATTATTTATATATCCCAATTTATAAAAACGTTCCTGCAAAATATTGATACGTTTTATAAGTTCATGAAACGGCAATGAATCGCCGTAAATCATTGTGCTTTGCATCTTTTCGTAATCCTGTTTCCAATCGTCAAAAATCTGTGGCGGGGGAATCAGACATATATTTTTACGAATATCTTGCGTGTAATCTATTCCGTTTATTCGTGTAAATACTTCCCTATGGCGGTGTATAATGTTCCAAAGTTTGCTGTTGGAGATTGCTTTTACAGCAAATTCTTTATCCATCATTTTTTCCAAATCGTAAAGATGACGTGATTTTCGGTTGGCAACCATTGAACCGTTTGAGGTAAATATTTCGTGCAGTAGAAACGCTTTTTCCAAAAATGTTTTTTCAGGAACCGCAGTAATAATATTTGAGTTCACAAGAGTCGTTTCAATGTTGAAACTTTCAGAGATTAAACTTTTAATCGTATGTGTAACAGTTGGTTCAATTAATGACCGCGCCCCTATTTCCAGCGCTATTTCAGAGGGCAGATAGCCCATTTCATCAAATAATGATTTGTAGTGAACAAATATTTTTCGTGGTTCAGGATAGGTTTTGTCGCCCTCGCCATCGGGTTGCGGTTCTATTGTACAGAGGTTTTGTAATCCAAACGTTTCAATGGCTTTCTGTAATTCTGCACAAAATATTTCCTTTGTGAAAAGTGAAGATTGTTTGCGCAATTTTTTCAATTGTTTTATTGATAAATCGCCTTGTAAATCAAACAATTCTCTATCTACTGCCAAGTCAATATCCTCCGAAAAACGCTCAATCACATTCCATACTTTACTTAATGAGGTTCCGCCTTTGAAAACGAGTTTATTTGCAAAAGGTAATGAAAAAACGATTTGCAGGATAGTTGTTACCCACAGGTCTTTTTCAATAACTTGCGGGAATATGCCTGTCTTATCGGTTGTGTGCCTGATAATCTTTATTTGTTCTGCTTCTGTTTGCTTGAAAAAATTACTCATACAAATTCATTATTAGCTTTTTAATCCAAGTTGGCATCAGATTTGCATCTTGCAATATTTCTTCTTTTGGCGCCTGCTGCAATACATATTTTAGCCTGTCAAAATGCTCTCGTGTTACCCTGTCTTTTTTTATTTCTTTTAAAGCAAATGTAATTAGCATTGCCAAATCGCTCCTAAAAGCTAAATTTTTGGGAGCGGTATGTTTAAATAAAATACCTTTTCTTGAACCAATTTTTATTCTTCGCGGCGATCCATCCGTTAAAAAGACATAATTTGCAGGCACTTGCGTAGAAAGCCCTAACCTGTTAAGCGCATAAAGTCCCGTAGGAACAATACGCGCCTTGTCCCTTTTTGCTATTTCTTTGGCAACTTCGTCTAATGTTGGATATAATACTCCTAATCCAAATTTTTTATCTATTTTTGGGTAGTAGTATATACCTGTGGCAAGGCGAATGAGCGTAGTTTTTTTACAAAGCGAAAATAGCGTAAAACGAACATTTTCCGCAGTACCCAAATGCTTAAAATCTTCTGCAAAAAATATATTTCCTCTCCTCTTTTTTTTAATATATTCAAATATTTGATTACTAACAGATTGAATCATATATTTAACTTTTTTTATCTAACATATTTACGATAAATGTGTTGCTAATTTCGGCTACAAAAATACATATAATCTGCGACAAAACAAAGTAGGTCATTTCGCTCCTCCTCCACTTGTCGCCTAATCCGGAAATTTCCTCATCTTCCCCTCCAATCGGGGATAAGTCTCCCAAATGTCAGGATTAGCGCCAATTCTCGAATCATTTGTTTCAACAAGTTTATCCATCAACATCTTTTTCATTTTCTCCAAGATTGGCGCATATTTTTTATCGCCGGCTACATTCTTCATACAACTCCTATTATTGCCTAAATCAAACAATTCAAATTCAGGACGTTTGGCAACTGCCGCATCAAAATAAGGCTTAATATTTTGCTTCTCGCTGTTTTCGATTAAGAATGTTTTTGAAGGACCGTCGTCGATGTCGAAATACGCATCTTCCAAATCCCCTTTTTTATTTATTTCTTTCGGGTCGCCTGCAGGCCATCGGTCGGGTTTGAAATTATGAACTAAAATGTAATTGTTCCATCGAACGGCTCTTACCGGATAACCTAAATTGTCGCGACGGGCGTCGGAATGACGTTCTCTCCCTGCAAAAACAGCATCTGTTTTATATTTTGCCTGATTGTTTTCCATTAAAGGCATCATGCTGACTCCGCTTAAAGGAACATTAGCGCTTATTCCGGCAGCATCGTAAACAGTTGGCGCTACATTGATTGTACTGACTAACGCATCAATCGCTTGCGAGCCTTTGATTTTATTACCCCAGCAAATTGCCAGCGGGACATGAAGACCTTCGTCGTAGCAGTTTGCTTTTGCGTGAGGGAACGACATGCCGTTATCGGAAGTAACAATTATTATTGTATTGTCCAGCTCGCCAATCCGTTTGAGTTCTTCGATGCAATTCATAAGCTGTTTATCAAACCACTCGATTTCAACAGCATAGTCTAAAATATCACCTTTGATTGTATCTTCAGGCGGAAGAAAATCGGGCGTTTCGGCTTTATTTAAGGAATAACCTTCCTTGCGCCAGCTTCCTTCTTCATAATCCCTGTGAGGCTCGTGCGATCCGAACCAAAAACAAAACGGCTCGCCTTTGGGGCGCTCGGAAAGAAATTTTTTGAAATTGGATGAATAATCAATGTTGGATATGCCTGTATAGGGTGGTTGTAATTTAATATCGTTGTATTCAGGACCTGCCGGATTATAGGGTCTTCCCGATACTTTCCAATCGCCAGGCGCCCAACCTTTACCGGTATATCCGATAAAATATCCGTTATCTTTCATTATGTCGGGGTAACACACGTATTTAGCTGGGAAAGAACTTGCATGCGTACCGGCTTCTTCTATTTGCCATGGATAAAGACCTGTCAGAATGCTGGCGCGTGACGGACTGCTTCCGGGCGATGTAACGTAAGCATTGGTAAACAGACAGCCTTTTTTCGCCACGAAATCGAATGCCGGAGTTGAAACGGTTTTCGATCCGTAGGCTGAGGCATAAGGATAAGACTGGTCGTCGGATACTACGAATAAAATGTTTGGCTTTTGAGCAAAAACCGAATTTGTAGCAACAAACAGTGCAATGGGCAGCGGATATTTTTTCATATATTAACTTATTTTATTTTTAAACAACGTCATCACATTAGCAGGAGGACGTTTCGCCAATAATTCTTTTTTCATAAAATCCATATAAGGAGCGACATGCTCAAAAAATTTGTAATACCCTTTACACAAATAATTCAGTCCTGCTTCTCCCGAACCGGTTTTTATGATTCGATTCTTAGGACATTCGCCATTACAGGCAAACAGGAATTGACATTCCCGGCATTGTGCGGGAAGGGCATCCTGCTTGTCGTTTCCAAATTTAATCTGCTTGCCGGAATACATCATTTCAGTAAGCGTTTGCGTTCGAATATTCCCTAATTTGTACTCAGGATACACAAAATGGTCGCAAGCATAAACATCGCCGTTAAACTCCATCACGCCTGCATGTCCACATGTCTTTGCCTGAATACAAACTCCAGGTTGTTGCCCTACCCAATTAGCCAGTGTAGAGTCGAAATACTGAATATAAAAAGTTCCCACATCTTTCCTCACCCATTCGTCGAAAATAGCAATCAGGAAGTCGCCCCATTTTTCAGACGGTACGTTCCATGGAGCAAATTTTCCGTCAATCCGCTCAACGATAGGGGCAAATTGAATATAACGGCAATCAATGGTTTTGAAAAAATGATAAAAATCGAGGGGATAATCCACATTGTAGTCATTCACAACTCCCATCACATTAAAATCTACATCATGCTTTTTGAGCAGTGCAATACCTTTCATGACCTGAAGAAAAGTAGGACGGTTATCGCTCGTTCGCCGGTAAACGTCATGACACTGTTGAGGTCCGTCGATGGATATTCCTATAAGAAAATTGTTTTCTTTGAAAAATTTGCACCAGTCGTCGGTAAGCAAAGTCCCGTTGGTTTGCAGGCAATTATCAATTTGCCTGCCTCTTCCGTATTTTTTTTGAAGTTCCAGCGCCTTTTTAAAGAAATTCCGGTTTCGCATTAAAGGTTCTCCTCCATGCCACGTAAACAAAACCTCATTCATCGTTTGAGATTGAAGATACTGTTCTATAAACCGTTCTAAAATCTCATCACTCATCACATAGCTGGTAACCTGAGGATAAAAATTTTTCTTTTCAAGATAATAACAGTATTTGCACCGAAGGTTGCACAAAGCCCCTACCGGTTTCAGCATCACATACAGTGGACGGGCAAATGGAGAAATACTTTCGTAATTCATAATTCATAATTTATAATTCATAATTTTTTCTTCATTCTGAAGCCGGCTCATTTGCCAACTTACTATTCAAATATTTCAACCGTTGCGTCGATTTTTCCTTCTCTTTTTTCAATTTTCCGATGTCCGTTAAAACTACGGCAAAATCAAAAATTTTTGCTAAAACGTTCTTGTCGGAAGCAGAGATAGTGAACGTATAACTTTTTTCACCGGAATATTCCGCTTTGAGAGCAGCATCCTTATTGTTATAAATGAATTGAATCACGCCATTGTCTTTCCCTTGCGTGTAAGTGACCACTTCGGTCGTCATTCCCCCGTCAACAAAGGAGTAATTCATCCCGCCATCGTAAGGAATAATTTCTGTTTCGGCATATTCTCCGTTCGATTTGGAAATCTTCAAACGGGAATGATGAACAGGTCGGCTTCCGTAATACACGCTGGATAAGAGAATTTCTCCCATCTCATTCACTGTGGTTCGAATATAGGACGTTTGAAGTTTCGCTTCTATCCGCTGACTCTTATCTATGTATTTCCCCAGATCGTCGTAGGCGGTATCTTTCTCAAACAGAAATCCGGGTTTCATTGTTTCGGCTTCAGCCAGTCGCACTTTCAACATGCTATCGCAGAAAATCAAATTTCGTTCCTGTTCTTTGGTTTCGACTTGGCGCTTCAATTGTAAACCTTGTTTCTGAATTTCAAATTCTTTTGGAAAAAGTATTTTAATACTGTCGATATGGTTTTTAGCTGAAGTGTATTCGCCTTGTTCATATAATTTTTGCGCGTCACTCAGATATGTAATTGCTCGTTTTTTATTTGTATTACAAGCAATTAAAAGAAATAGCAAACAAATAAGACATTCTTTTTTATTCATATAAATATTATCTTTATGCTACAAAATTACAAAAAATCAAAGTATTTTATTAATTTTGGCGGACTTTTTACGTTTATTACTCAATTATTATTTATTACAAATAGCTTATGAATAAAATTAACAACAGAGAACTGAGTTGGTTACTCTTTAACGAACGGGTTTTGCAGGAAGCTCAAGATGAAACTGTTCCACTGGTACAGCGTTTGCGTTTCTTAGGTATTTTTTCAAATAATCAGGATGAGTTTATTAAAATAAATTTAGCGCATTTGATTAGTCTTTGCGAATTGAAAAAAAAGGACGAAGTCTTGACAGGGGATTTTACCCCCCAAGAATTACTCCCTAAAGTATTGGACAGAATCAATAGAGATAATGCCGTTTTTTGGAAAACCTATTCGCATATCCTGTCCGAAATGGAACGGCAGGGAATTTATATAGTCAGTGAAGAAAAATTATCGCCCGAACAGAAAAAGTTTTGTTTCGACTATTTCACATCAGTCATTAGCGTTAATTTAGTTCCTTTGATGATTCGCCGAAGCGTTAAAATTCCATTTCTTCCGGATGAATATATATATATGGGGGTAAAGATGGAGAATAGCGCCCAAAACAGTATTCATTACGCTATCATTCAAGTGCCGGTCAGCGATTCATGTCCTCGTTTTGTCGTATTGCCTTCAGCAAAAGGAAAAACCGAAATTATCTTTGTGGAAGATATTATCCGCTTGTATATCAACGATATATTTTTCATGTTTAAATATGATAAAATTTCTGCTCACAGTTTTAAGATTACGCGCGATGCCGATTTTGATATTGACGACGACGTGTCGAAAGATTTTGTGGAAAGAGTGAAGCAAACGTTGGTCAAGCGGGAACACGGACAGCCTGT
>Ga0123357_10014744_pt1 | contig 10216 bp, 10 predicted proteins | sample TergutEmb28metaG_FD_89873 | JGI IMG/M metagenome (GOLD analysis project Ga0123357, IMG submission 89873) | Embiratermes neotenicus P4 segment gut microbial communities from Petit-Saut dam, French Guiana - Emb289 P4 | ecosystem: Host-associated > Arthropoda: Insects > Digestive system > Gut ... | reverse complement strand
TTGTAGGTATGTGTCATAAACTTGTTGAGTTACTCTTTCATTTCTACTAGTATTTATAATTCTATTCACCATACTTGTGAATATAATCAACTTCAAAACCGCTCCAATCATTTTGATACACCCTGTACTTGTAGTTTCCTGTGATGCTCACAACGAACAGCGAATTTTTTCCTTAAACAAATTTAATGTAGGCACAGTGTGTTCTTTTTTTAGATAAGTAGGGCCTCTGCAATGTTATCCAGGTGAACGCACGTCGTGGCACCTGCAGGTAACGGCCATGTACTGTACTTTGCGGGGCGCTCAGTCTGATCAAGCAGCAGAAATATCGCAGCTGATCGCCATGTCGCTGTTTCAGTCTAGAGCCACTCAGAGGGTACCAAGGGGAGGACATCGAAATACAGCTGCCGGGGAACCTGACGGTGTACGACATAGACTGGCTGGCTGTCTGGTGCGTCCAGTACCGACACAACTTCGGTCATGTGCGGATACCTAAAGACCTCGACGTGCCTCCAGCCCTCGGACAAACCAAGATCACTGTGAGTGTGTAGATGTTGTGAATTGTGGGTCAGCGGTACGTCGGTGGAGTTTGGTCGGGCCTAAACACTGAGGAAACTGAGTTTTTGTTACTGTCTGGCAAACAGAATGCAGGACAAAATGACAACACACAGAGAGCTAGTAACCCCTTTGAAAATGTGATATAGATGGTTGGGATAACCTAAAAAAATCGAAATTGCACGCATAAAGAAACTTAGGGCGTACGTACTGCATAATTTTGTGTGACAACCAATACTGGTTGCCACTGTCTGTCTGTCCGTCTGTCACATCAATGCTGCCCACTCACTTGACTTCCTACAACCACAGCAGGACAGTAAAAGGTGAAGTTACCTCTAGAACAGAACATGAAGTCCCAGAGGAGAGTAGTGGTATAGCTTTACTCTTTCTTTAACCTCGGCGTTAGATGGGGTGTGTGGTCAACGCCACCCCTCCGCCGCTTTACACCCAAGAAAGACCCGGTACCCATTGTGTGGGAGGCTGGGTGGGCCCCAGGGCCAGTCTGGATGGGTGCGGAAAAGCTTGCCCCCCACCCAGCATAGTAGTACGGGAAGTGAAGACGGCAGGTTCGACATATTGCAGCGGGTCTCTTTGTGCTTGTATTGGCACAATATTTTGTTACAGGGCAGTTTTACAATAATATGCTATTACTGGATTGGACATGGTCCACTGTTTGCAGTGTGTATAATGCGCACGGTGTTTTGGGGGTTTGTTGTGCTGCTGCCGTCTTCAGCTGTTCCAGTTGCGTCACTCTTCGTCACAGCTGTCTGTGGTCATCCACACAAATTTGTCGACTGTGTTCGTCGTATGTACGTCGTACACAGTCTCTTGCAAATTGCCACATAACGTAAGAACCTGAAGATAGAGGCACAGCGACAGCCCGAAACATCGTGCACAGGGTGACTCTAAAGTACATACATGTTGTCACATGGTCGTGTCTCCTATACAGGTTGATATATTGTCACATTATTGCACAAATTTAAAGCCCTTGCACTACCATTTAATATCAGATTTCAGCTCAGGCCGCAGCATTTTGCACACAGTTCTGCAACATAACAGGCGCAGGGTCAACACCTTTCCTGACGAAGTCAAGAGGAACGGCAGCGAAACATCTCGAATTCGTTGTTCCAGTTCCAGTACGCGTTGTTTTGATTGGCAGGCTTCCTCTTGGCCCCACCCTGCAGAATGCAATTAAATGCAGTGAGATCGGGACTTGGCGAAAGGCCATGCCGTTGGACCTCCACGCCCAATCCACGCACCGTGATGATAGTTGTCAAGCCACGCAAAACAGGAAGAACAAAATGTTTTGGTGCAGGCCTAATGGTCCCATTGAGAAACAGTGAGGGATACCAAATTGTCAAGGATATTGAAGTAGTAAACGTCGTCCTGCACCTTTGATGTACTGCAGTCTGTTAACAGAGCCCACCTGAGTAAAGGTGTGGTGGATGGAGCATGTTACAGACTTTCAGACGAACAAATATTTGTTGTGACTTTACTTCTACATGTGAAACTTGCCATTACAGTTATTTGTTGCAATGTTCCTTATGTCACTTTATGTTTCTTGCATGCCCCTCGATGGCTACTGCCAGCCCCCATGGTGGTACAACCCGGTGAGTATCAGCAACTGCACATAAATGTGCTTACCTAAATGTTGGAGCCACAAGATCTTGTTTCTTCTCTGGTCTTGACTGACAGTTATTGCTCCTTATGTTTGCTTGTTGGTACTGTGAGCGGCTGTACGTAATTCATTCACATTCACATTCAGTGTTCTTCAGTTTATGTTTCTGTATTGTTTTTATCGTAGACAGTTTAATTATTGTGTGTCTTCACTTGAAAATTAAGTAGAAAAGAATTTATGTGACATCTCAGTCAGCATAGTTTGGGGAACTCACGCAGTGCCATTCCAGCAACAGACAGGCCAGAACACCGCAGCGCGACAGCCTTCTGTCCGCTCTGTGTCTTCTGGCTTACTGAAACCTTCAGTAGGCCCTCCGTCTGTTGCTATGGCTGACGGTGAAGCAGCGGTACACTGACTGTTGGGTTGGGGGAGGAGGGGTTGTATGTGAGGCTTACTGAAGTTCTCACAGCGGTCTGCTGAGAGGTGGTGCTCTGTAATTGGCTGAGTGGTGCCAGACGTTTCGAAAGGTCGTGAAAATAAAAACAATACTATCCTCCGAAACGTCAGAGAATACTCTCCCGACAACGCAGCATCACGGCGCAGGTCACCGGGCTATTCAGCAACACTGCTACTTGCATTTTCAGGAAGAATTTTGCTGATCAGAAGTTAGTTGATTAGCTAGCTGTTTAGTTGTCGAGACGCATGATTGGTGTGGCACTGTAAGATGGGTGTTTATTGTGCAGACAAGCAGTACAACGTCTGATCCAAAGGAAGAGAGGTCCAGCAATTGTCGGGAGCTGCTGAATGGGCGCCTGCAGGTTCAGTGGGAGCTGCAGGGTGACATGGTGCTGATACAGCTGGCAGCACGAATGCGAGAAGACCAGTACATGGCTTTCGGTCTGAGCGGGGAGCAGGGCCGCTCCTACATGATAGGAGGTGATGTCGTGGTGGCGTTCCACGACAGCGAGCGAGGTGCATTCCGCGTCGAGGACTACTACATGTCGGCGACTGCACAGGTGCGGAACCTTCGTACGACTACTGAGCAAAACTAGGTTCAGGACTGCACCATCCAGGATTTGTTGACGGGCAAGGTTAAGGGGTTTTCCTCTCCTCTAAAATTCCATGAGCAGCTCTGAGGCCCACCCAGCCTCCTGTTCTGTAGACGCGGCCTACTTGTTTCCCTGGGATAAAGCGGTCGGAACCTGCAGCTGACCTCCTGCCTCCTAGAAATTTAAATATGACCTCCCATGGCAACGACTCGCTACAACTGGAGTCTCAACCGGCCCGCCGGTCAATTTTGTACGGCTCTGTCGCTGTCTTTTTTTATTATATACAAAATATGTCCGTCTGACTCTCGAAAGTGTTTTAAAATTGAAATGATTTTCGTCATTTGTCTTAAGGCTTAGAAAGGTTCGATGTACACGGGATGGTAACACGCAACGTATGTCAGCAGAGCGATAACAGTAGATTAGCGGCTTCAACCCTGCAGCTTTAATGTACGCGTACTTTGGTTTTATTATTAGAAGTGTGAAAATGTTTTAATTCGCATATTTACAGAATGTTTGATTCTTCTGTGATGTGACGCTGTGTCGCTGGGTGAGTGCAATGCATCCTGTCTTCCATCATGGCTGCTCTTTTTGGGCTCCTTGGTCCTCAAGATGGAGGCAGAAAGACCCTTCGAAACTTCGGTTAATATTTACCCAGTGACACAATGTGACATCCCAGAAGGTTAGGATCTTCAGCAGCACCGCCGCTCTGAGAACCTTAAACCTCATTTCATGACGTCACTGTTGGAGTGCAAATCTGTTGACAGTGTGATGGCAAAAACGGCGTATGTCCAGACGAAAGAATTGGTGGGCGCAATGATGCAGTGCTGGTGTCAGGTGAACGAAAGAATGGCGTCACTACTATCGCGTACAGGCGACCTCTGCAGACCAACGAGCCAATCAATGACCGAGCGGTTCCTACTGACGTTGAAGTGAGCGTCATTGCTGCTATCGGCCCACTGAACAACCGCAAGGAGGCCAATGCACATAATGTTCGTGACAAAACAACAGGTGAGTGCGGGGTGCGTGTCACTACGTGTTGTTGCAGGATGGAACGGTTGGCATGTGTGATGACGTCATTAAGATGTCCTTTCGTTTGCCGTATGACAATGTAGAGGTTAAAATTTGCAGAACCACAATTTTGCCTGTTGTTTTGTGTGCGTGTGAAACGTGGTCTCTTATTAAGAGAGGAACACAGGCTGGGGATGTTCGAGGATTGGGGCTGAGGGGGATGTTTGGACCTAAGGTGGAAGAAGTAATAAGAAACTGCATAATAAGGATCTTCATGACTGAATGCTATTAGGGAAGGGATTGTGGTTGGTATGGGGAGACGAGAAATGCTTACAGGTTTTTGATGAGGTAAACTGAAAGAGAGAGGCCTCTGGAAGACCTGGGCATAGATGGGAGCACATCCTAGAAAATCTTGAAAGAAATAGAATTGGATGCTGTGAACGATTAATTTGGCACATAATAAAAAAAATGGCATGCCTTTGTGAACGTGGTGATGAACTTTTGGGGTCCATAAACTGCGGGGAATTTCTTGAGTAGCTGAGGAACTTTTACCTTCTCAAGAAGGGCTGCTTGGAGATATTCAGTAGCAAGAAATGTCACTGCAAGGGTTAGCATTTGCAGTGTACTGTGTGCCTGTGTGTGTCGCCAGATGATATCCGTATTGACTTCAGCAGCAAGAGTGACCACGCCTGCACCACTTCACTCCCAGACCTTCCTGACGAGGAAGGCGTCAGGCCTTGGCCACGTGCAGAAATTACAGGAGAAACTGTGTTCTCTGCTCGTATTGGACCTACAGGGGGTAAGAGGGGCTACACACCGATCACAGGTAGAGTTTGGCTTGTTGGAATCTACAGTAAGACAAAGGCTGATTGACTGTGTCATGGAAGTAGCAGGTTGAATCAACAGCATTATTAACAGCTCAGAGCACAGTGGTAGTTACCATAATTACCAGAATATAACATGACCCTGTATGCATACACAGTGATTTTGTACATAAGGTCATTCTGTATTTAACGTGATCCTGTATAAAAACATCACCTTCACCATTTTCAGTTATTTATATTTATATATATAACTCCTTTCAGTTTTTGCATAACTTTAAGGCATATCCCCACCAAATTTTTCAATGTAATTAAGGAAGAAATGATCGTCTTGTATTCCTGTAAATACAGTATATGTACCGCTTTTGTTGACTTTTAAAACTCTGCATAAGATCTGCATTCTTATTTGCTTTTACTAAAGCAACTTGATGCATATGTGCAGTTAGTTGGTTTAGTAAAAGAAAATAGGTTGATGAAAATGCATAAAGTAAGCAAGTTCACAATAACTGTACATTCTATTCACACAGTGCATTTATGTATTTCCTGTGGTAAAGTCAAAAACAGTTATCTGCCTATATGTTATTAACAGGTTGGTCTTTACAGTGGAGACACAGTGTGTTCTCTGTGAAGTAGGAACTGGATATTTTTTGTACTGTTTTGATGAAATTCGGTTTACAAGGGCTGAACTGAGTCTCAGGTGGTTAGTTGCCGGCGTCTCACCATGGACACACAGGTTTGAACCCAGGACACTATGGAGATTGGTGAAGGACCGCATGGCACTGTGACAGTTTCTCTCCCAGTACCTCAGTTTGCACCTGTCAGTTTCATTCCGGCAGTGCTCCACACTTGATCATTCATCTTGTTGGTATTATCAGAAGGACAAATGAGCAAAGCCTGGGAACCTTCAAATAAAGCAATGCACTTTCCGATATCAGGGGAGCCTCAGACAGAAAAGTTATTGTATCATTTGTTCAAGCTTCAGAGGGTGAATTAAGCAGATGTAAAACATGTAATTTTAATGTGTTTTACATGAAAAGAAACTACTTTTCATATGGGCACTGAGTTTTGTGGGGGCGATAAAGTCGAAGTGGTTGTAACAGGCCAAAAATGTAACTGAATGTGAGAAGAAAGAAATGCATATACAGTTTTGGAGGAGAAACTTGTTAAAAAGTGGCCACTTGGAAGAGGAAGGGGGAGATAGGAGATGTAAGAAATGGATGTTTGTGTTTGAGGTTGTGAGGATGGGAAGTGGATGGACCTGACTTAGCATTTTGTCCAACAGCAGGCTGCGGTGTTTGGAGTGGTGAACTAGAGGATTGATTGTAAATGTAGTTGTTTGTGCTGTTTGGATGGGGATTTTAAATGATCAGTTCATTAAAGTACAGGTCTAGCAAGGTCACAGAGTTCTGTAATGCCATGATTTGTAAAATACGTATATAAATTGCTTGACTAATGTTTTCTTTTTAATTCAGTGACCACCATTGATTATCTTGCATTAATTTCTGAAGTCTTGCAGCTACAAGGACAGAATTTGGCAGACTGTAACTTCCCCTATTCCATTTCGCTTTTCTTATAACTTTTCTATTTTACAGGTCAGCCATCTTGGGGGATTGCTTGGTACATCAATGACAAGCTGATCCCAGAAATATATGTGGAACGAGGACAGACGTACACCTTTGTAGTAGAAGGGGGGAACGATCAAACCAATCCAGCACGTTACCATCCTTTCTACATAACGGACAGCAGTGAAGGAGGGTTTGGCCAGAAGTCTGAAGCAGAGCAGAAGAAGCAGCGTGTGTTCGGAGGTGTGAACTATGACTCAGAAGGATACCCTTATCCAACAGCAGGTGAATTACTTGTTTATTTGGTTGTAATGACCAAGGTTCAAATGACAATTGCACCCAGCGACCAAGGGTTCAATGCCAAGACAAATGCTGTTACCCTAAATGGCAGGAGTGAAGGTGCGTGAGTGCTGTGTTTTATGCCAGAGATGACAGAGGGATACTTTTGCAAGGTTGTGACACTTGCATTGGTCACAGTCTGATTTTTCGAGCATCAGTCACGTGGGGGTAATAATCGCAAACTGCTGCTGCTACCCATATGAAGGTTTGGCACAACTTGCAAGTTATGGAGTCCATGCAATCGCCCTGTCAGTTACTTGCTGATTCATCACTTTGGAGGGCCCAAGTTTGAATCCCACTGTAATCTATGTGGGAACTGATTAATGAAAGTGACACAGGCAAGGGACAGGTTTTCCTCTGAGCACTACAGTGCCCCTCACCAGTCGTCATTTTACCCAGCTTTTGCTGGTGTAGTGTGCAGCCATACAAAGGGAATCAGCTGTAGCCCAATGGTACAGTGACACTTTACTTCTACGTGAAATGTTTTGCTGTTAACATTTACGTACACATTTATGTTGTGAGCCTATGAAGGTTTATCTGACAGATTTAAAGTTGTTCAAGTGTTTGCTTGGTAAGATCTGCAGAGAACTGTATCAGTAAATTGCAGTCCTGGTAGCCCCACCGTATAGACTGACAGTCTGAACAAAATTCCTGCTCTTCTGCTTCATCTTTCCTTGCAGTTTAGTTGTTACTCCACTTTCAGTATCAGGCAGTGATGCCAGTCAGACACGAAAATATTCTTTACTGATGTGCCATTACATCTGTTCTTGTTCAGCCGGTCGCTACTGTGAGTGGGCGCACAAGAATGTTGACCGCTCTGCAGAAGTGGAGACGTTCAAGGAATACCTGAGCACGTTGCGGCTAGTGTGTGATGAGGGCGAGCCTGCCCACCTCAACTGGACTGTGGCACCAGAAACACCAGACCTTGTGTATTACCAGGTATGTGCACGTGTCATTTGGCACAACCTAAGTGTGTATGATACCAGCATATGTTAACAATTCACCGTCTGAGAAAATGGGTGTTTCCTTACAATTGCACACAAAGTGGCACATGAATCTTTGTAGGTAATTTCCTAACAATTGAGGATTGTGAATTGAGGTCATCTTACCTACACATGTATTTGGTAGATGTAGCACACATAACAGTATAAGAGTTCAGGTGTCACACAATTGTGCCTGGCTGACAGCACTGAAAGTGCCTCACTAGGATCTCAGTTCGTAGTCATTCACATTTCTCTGTCACATGTGTGTAACATCAATGATGAGATGGGCAGGGAATGTGGCATGTATGGGGGAGAAGAGAAATGCAAGCAGGGTTGTGGGAAAACAGGAAAAAAAAAAGAGAACACTTTGTTGACTTAAGTGTAGATGGGAAGATAATATGGTCTCAAAGAAATAGAATGGGAGAGTGTGAACTGGGTTATTCTTGCTTAGGTTAATAGATTTTAGCCATGCTGCTCCAAATTATTGAAAAACCCCCTGTCCAGAAAAATTCCAATTATTCTGGTTAAAAGATTTTGTACCTGTGTTAATGTCCATAGATTCTTGTGAGATTAACTCTTCTCCTAGAGGTTTTACTGGAGACTCAGTTCGTGAAATGACCCTGTATTGGGTGTGCACGTATTTCCCATCTTCACACTTTTGTACCTCAAAAACCTGAACCTCCATGTTTTATGTAAATGGTACTTCTCTGTTTTGTTGTATAAAGTGTTAAATTTGGAAATGCTTTTCTTGCAGTGTTACACTCACAATAACCTGGGATGGAAAATTCATGTCGTGGACATGGGGTACCGATCCCACCGCAATGGCACCAATGCTGCCAACATGGTGGTCCTCAGCTCATTTCTTTTCCTTTTTTCAGTGGTAATTGGTCTGGTCAGGTGAAGTGGATTCTTTCTCAGGTTGGAGATTGTTACAGTGCAAAGTTAAAAGTGCTCTTTGTTAACGCTAATCTAATGACAAGAAGAGCCTCTTGCAAGTGTAGTTTTGTTTGATGGACAGGGGACCCAGCCTGGTGGTGGCTAGTGACACTGTACTGGATTGGCTTCGGAATTGAGACTCACTGACCAAACAAGAAAGAAGCAGTTCCTGCTAGCCACCTTCAGGTTTGGGAGCTGTTGTCATTTTAAATGGTAAAGGACTATTCATTACTCATAATTCCAGTTCAGTCCATTTCTTCTCACTGTGAACAGACAATAAGAAACATGAACGGCCTTTACAGCTGATGGATGATAAAAAGAACTGAATTGTTACAATGTAAGAGAGTTTGTTTATATTATGGCTGAAAGTAAGCCAGTTAATGCAACCACAGTAGAACATTAGCAGCAATGCCCACGTTCTTCTTTTGCACCTGACATTTTATTACTACATTTTCCAGACCATAACACGCACGTCTTGATGTGTGGGTGTGGAAAATGTTGCATAAAATTGTTCTGCATCTTCCGGTACACGTACGGTTAAATTTTTCCCCTATATTTTCCTTCTAAAAAACTGGTGTATCTTATGGAACGGTACGTCCTGCGGTCTGATAGTACAGTAACTGTTACAATTTGTTACAAGTTTGTGTTAGATGTCACAGTTATAGGAGCCTCTGTGCATTTGTGTTCAAAGTTTATTGGGCTGATGGTCACTTTTACTGCCAGTGCAAGGTGTGTTATTTTGTTACATCTTGTAAATATTAATTGCAAAAGAGTAGGCCTAATGAAATGACTTGGTACTAATGGTTCATGTGCACAAACACAACGGGCATTACATTGTTGGGCAGTGTTTTTTTGGAAATTGTCACAGCACTTCAAGGAGTAGAGAAGCAGATTGCCACCAGGTGAACAAATTGCCTGGCTCTTATAGGAAAAGTGGGGATTCATTACAGATTCTACAATAGGCTTCCACTGGCTCTCTCCTGACCACCACACACACACACACACACACACAGTCTGCCACTGGCTCTCTCCTGACCACCCCACACACACACACACACACACACACACACACACACACAAACAGTCTGCCACTGGCTCTCTCCTGACCACCACACACACAGTCTGGCACTGGCTCTCTCCTGACCGCTGCACACACACACAGTCTGCCACTGGCTCTCTCCTGACCGCTGCACACCCCACAGTCTGCCACTGACTCTCTCCTGACCACCACACACACACACACACACACACACACACACACACTCTGCCACTGCCTCTCTCCTGCCCCCCCCACACACCCACACACACACACACACACACACACACACTCACCCTCTCCCGCCCACCT
>Ga0123357_10014743_pt1 | contig 10216 bp, 9 predicted proteins | sample TergutEmb28metaG_FD_89873 | JGI IMG/M metagenome (GOLD analysis project Ga0123357, IMG submission 89873) | Embiratermes neotenicus P4 segment gut microbial communities from Petit-Saut dam, French Guiana - Emb289 P4 | ecosystem: Host-associated > Arthropoda: Insects > Digestive system > Gut ... | reverse complement strand
GATTACCGCGCCGGTAATGCCGATAGTTATTTCGGCGTTTTCGCCGGGCAGAAAAGGCTGCGTTTCAAAATCGCCTTTTACGATTATTCAGTTGTATGGGTAAAAGATCGCCAATGGGCCGCGGATCAAAAAATCGCAGAAACCGGTGAGGGTGTTACTATCAGTTTTACCAGTACCCAGTTTGACAAGGTTCTTGAGTGGGTTTTATCAAGGGGCTGTACCGCCCGCCCGCTGGAACCGGAACTGCTGGTCAATGAATGGAAAAGTACTATTGATGAAATGAAAGAAATGGCAGCCGTAAAATGAGCGGCAAGCGTATAATAGCTCCGGGCGATGCCCAGTCGTTAAATTTCCGGGAAATTTGTATGGGGAGTATCGCTCCTGGAACACTATACCGCAGCAGCCATCCCATACAGGACAATAAACAGGAAAAGATAATCGCTTTTTTGGCTGCCAGAGCCAGGATCGCCGCGGTGATTAATCTGTCCGACACCAATTCGGAATTGCGTACAAAAGTGTTTTTTGCTCCCTGGTACAATAAGCTTTACAGGGATAACCAGGTTATTACGCTTGGGATGGATTTCAATTACAGCAGTGAAGAATTTAGGAAAAAGCTGAATAAATGCCTTCGATTTATTATCAGTACCAATGGACCCTGGCTTATCCACTGTCACGCCGGTGTTGATAGAACCGGTTATGTTTCCATAATTCTTGAAGCACTCATGGGCACCTCTATGGATGAAATTGTCAATGACTATCTTCAGTCATTCAACAGCGTCTTTGATTCCAGCATATACAGCGCCGCAAATAAAAAGGATTCGATTGTGGTGATGCAGCTCTTGTCAGTTATGGGGAACTATTTGGCAATAAACGATAACAATTTGCAGGCTATCGCTGAACACTATATGAGGAATACTATCGGTTTGAGAGCGGAAGAAGTGGAGCTGCTGAAAAGAAAACTGGCCGAAAGCATATGAACTTAAAAAAGGATAGGTCCACATTACGGATACGTGAAAAATAAACATCCTGTGATAAAATCTAACATGTAAAATGATCGGGAGAAAGTTTCTTATGAGACTTGAGTAGATTCAGAAGGAAGAAAATAAAGAGGACCGTCAATCGTGGTTTTTGTAATCCCCGATAAACAGAAGTATCTTATTGACTACTCGTCTTTCAAAAAACAGTATTCAAACAGCGACTCTCCTGTAACGGGATTTACAGGTACTTCCGTTCATGTTCGTGTTGGTTCGTGAGGTTCGTGGTAAAAATTCTTTTCTTTCTACTCAATCACCCTAAGCTCGCGTGGGTAGGCGTGCAGAACCTCCGGGCCCTTTTCGCCAATGGCAACCAGATTTTCAATTCTGACGCCATAACGGCCGGGGAGATAAATCCCAGGCTCAATGGAAAAGACCATGCCGGGCTTTAGTGGAACGTTTACCCCCTTGTTGACCGAGTCGCCTTCGTGTACATCGATACCCAGGCCGTGACCGGTACGGTGGGTAAAACATTCGCCGTAACCGCTCTTTTCAATGATCTCCCGTGCGGCAAAATCCACGTCCCCCAGCGTATTGCCGGTGTGGGCATTTGCCTCTGCAGCCAGATGAGCTTGCAGGACTATGGCGTGGATTTTTGCGAATTCATCGTTGGGCGTACCAAAATGGAACGTTCTGGTACAGTCCGTGTAGTACCCTTCGAGGCTGGCCCAAAAGTCAACAAGCAGGCACTTCCCTTTTTCAATGATCGCGTTTCCGACCCCGTAATGGGGCAGCGCCGCGTGCGGCCCCACCGCGACGGTAGCGCCAAAGGCCTCAAGCCCTCCGCCCCTGAACTCGGCGGAAAGGGCGTCGTTAAAATCCGCTTCTGTTTTTCCGAGCCAATAACTGCCCCTGTCCATTAACGCTGCCAAAGCCTTGTCCGATATGTGGCACGCCTTTCGAATTAAATCGAGTTCGGACTGATCCTTGTATTGGCGAAGGGGATCGGTGAGGGGCGAGCCTGGGACAAATTGCGCAGCGGGGAACGTCTCAGCCAGGGGATGTGAAAATAAAAAGGGAATTGAGCTTTCCAGGGCGATCTTCCCCATTTTTATGTTCCGTTTTTCAATTTCAGTTTTCAGGAGGCTGAACGGATCATCTCCGTCTTTCCAATAGACAAATGAATCAACGGGCAGGGATTTAACCTGTTCCTTGTACAGCAGATTTGCCAGAATGAAGGGAGCGCCGGCATTTATACCGGATGACTGGTTGCCCCGGGGTAGGACCAGAAGCAGGAGCCGCTCGTCGCCCTTTAACGCATACCCGGAAAGGTAAAACAGGTTGGACGATGGGCTCACCATTAAGACATCGATACCCTCTTTTTCCATTCTTTCCCTTACTTTATTCATCCTGTCCGTAAAAATAACGTTATCCATAACTTTACTCCCTGCTAAATCATGCTTCCTGTTATGTGTTCTTGTATTATCTATAATGGTAATTATATTTTTATTTATCTGTTTGACAACCTCTTTTTTCTAGTTTACTATAACCAGTATTGTTTTTCCATTTTGCGAGAAGAGGAGCTAAAAATGAAGAAGCTTTTTGTTCCATTCCTGGTATTGATGGTTTCTGCCGCGCTTTTCGCGGGCGGCGGACAGGCAGGCGGCGCTTCGGTATCCCAGAACAAGGAAATTCGGGTATTTTTGGCGAACCACCCCTACGGTGATCTGCTTAAGCCCCAGCTTGACGATTTTACCAAGCTGACCGGTATCAAGGTCAATATGGAACAGTTAAACGAAACCCAGCTTACCCAAAAACTAACCACCGAATTCGCAAGCGGCGCTTCTACGGTGGATGTTTTTATGACCCGTCCCCTGCAGGAAGGCCTGCTTTTTATCAAGAATGGCTGGTACGCTCCTCTGGATAATTATGATTTTTCCGATTACCCCAGCGTCGCGGTGGATGTGGGCCGCAAAAATGGCAAGACTTACCTGGTCCCCCTGGTGACCGAATGGCAGGTGCTTTATTATAGAAAAGATTTGCTCGACAAGGCCGGTCTTAAGGTTCCGGCAAACTTTACGGAACTTGAAAACGCCGCCAAAATTCTGAATTCAGGCGGGGTAGCGGGTTTTGCTTCCCGCGGCGCCGCTTCCCCTGGGGTAACCCAGCTTTCCAGTTTTGTTTACAATTACGGCGGAAGGTTCCTTAACAGTAACAAGGCGGTGTTCGATTCTCCCGAAGCGATAGAAGCAACCCGTCTCTATGGCCGGCTCCTGGGTAATTACGGCCCCCAGGGTGTTGAGTCCATGTCGTGGGATCAGTTAATGCCGGTTTTCCAGGCGGGCAAAATTGCCCTGTGGACGGACGCCTCGGTCTTCTACGGCCAGATCGTTGATCCTGCAAAGTCCACCGTACCCGAAGCCAACGTCGGAGTCGCCAAATTTCCCGCCGGCCCCAAGGCTGATAATCCCTACATCGTGGTTTCCTGGGGTATGGGCGTTTCCTCAAAGTCCAGGGATATGGACTCTTCCATGAAATTCCTTAACTGGGCCACCTCCAGGGATGAGGCCGTGAGAGGCATGGATCAGGCCATCACCATGGCCAGGAGTTCCGTGTGGACCGATACGTCGATCACTTCCAAGATGAACCCCGGCCTTGTCGAAACCATGCAGAGTTCTTCCAAGAACGGTTACCCCTATGACCGGCCCTTTATGACTTCCGTTGTACAGGCCCGTGACTTTATCGGCGAACTCATCACCGAGTCGATTGCTACCAAGGGAACTTCCACGAAGCTCGAGGCAATGGCCAAAGAAAAAGTTAACCAGGTGAACGATCTGCTCAAGGCAGACGGCGAATACGGCAAATAGACGGAACCTGTATGGCCGGCAAGAGCGGCTTTGTTGAGCGCAACTTAAAGTATATTTTCCCCCTGCCGGCCATTGTTTTCGTTTTCCTGCTGATGATTTTTCCGGTCTGTTATACGCTATACGTCAGCTTCATGGACTGGACCCTGACTTCCGGCAGACCCATGCGTTATGTGGGGCTGCAGAGTTACCTCGCGGTACTGAAAGATGTCCGCTTCAGCGCCGCGATGTGGCGGACTTTTGTTTTTACCTTCGGCGTGGTTGCGGTGGAAGCGGTACTCGGCATTATTATCGCGCTGATTTTGAACCGGGAGTTTAAAGGCAAGGGCGCGCTCAAGGTCATCCTTCTGCTGCCTTTGGTGGTAACGCCTGTCGCAATCGGCATAACCTTCAGTTTGTTTTACGATCCCACAATCGGCTTTCTCAATTATGTTCTCCGCGGTCTGGGCCTGCCCAGGAGCGGCTGGGTAAGGGAGGCAAAAACCGTGCTTCCTTCCCTTATGCTGGTAGATGTGTGGCAGTGGACCCCCATGATATCGCTTATAGTTCTGGCGGGTCTTTCGGGCCTTTCCGCCGAACCTTTTGAATCGGCCAGGGTGGACGGCGCCAGCGCGGTTCAAACTTTTTTTCGCATAACGCTGCCCATGATAATGCCCACCGTGTTAACTGCCATCGTACTCCGGGTGGTTGACGCCCTTAAAACCTACGATATTATTTTTGCCATGACGGGAGGGGGGCCGGGCTATTCTTCGGAAACGCTCAATATTCTGGCGTATAAATACAACTTTGGTTATTATGATTTTGGCCGGGGAGCCGCGTCGCTGGTATTCCTGTTTCTGATCGTGCTGGCGTTCAGCCTCATGGTCATGCAGATACGGAAAAAATTCGAGTTATAGCGGAATGGAAAGATGAAGACGCCATTTTTGTTTAAATTGTTTTTTATCATCCTTGTCGTGGTCATTGTGATCCCCATGTTGTTTCCATTCTTCTGGATGCTTTTGTCTTCATTTAAAAACCAGGTGGATATTATTTCGGGGAAGCAGGAGTTGTTTTTTATCCCTACGCTGGTTCATTACCAGCGGGTCTTCGGCGAGCAGAACTTCGCGCTCTACCTCAAAAATTCAAGCATAATCGCCGTCTCCGCTGTTTTTATTTCCCTGATCATCGGTCTGCCGGCGGCCTATTCCATCGCCCGCTTCGGTCAGAAGCGGCTTCTCATGCTGATCCTTGTGGCCCGGCTCATGCCCGGCATTTCTTTCCTCATGCCCTGGTATATTGTTTTTTCAAGGCTTCGTCTGATGGACTCCTACGCGGCGCTGATCCTCTCACATATTCTCATCGTCATGCCGGTGGTGGTGTGGATCATGTCCGCCTATTTTGAGACTGTCCCCGTGGAACTGGAAGCTTCCGCCATGGTAGACGGCGCTACCCGGCAGCGGGCCTTTATTTCAATTATACTTCCGCTTTCCATGCCCGGTGTGGTAACGGGCATAACCTTGAGTTTTATTTTTTCCTGGAATAACTTTATGTTTTCCCAGGTACTCAGTATGCAGAAGACCCGTACTCTCCCCATAGCGGTGTTCAATTTCCTTTCCTATGCGGAGAATGACTGGGGCGCGGTCATGGCCGCTGCGGTTGCCATCGTGGTTCCGGCAATAGTTCTTACCATGGTTTTCCAGAAGTACGTGATCAAGGGGCTCACCGTGGGTGCGGTAAAGGGATGATAGGGCTGCCCTCAATGTGGAATACATATGATACTCGCGCTTGAGTGCAGCACCACATCCGCGAAGGCGCTGCTTTTTGATCCCCAATCATCTGAAATTGTCCGGGTAAAAAGTGAAGCCTACCCGCACCGGGTAAGCGCCTTTGGCGGCACCCTGGGAACCCAGGATACGCCCGCCGTGGTTGCCCTCATAGCCAGGCTTGGAAAGGAAGTTGCCTCGGAAACGGAGAACATTGAGGCTATCGCGCTGGGGGGGACTTTTCACAGCATACTTGTATGTAATGGCGCGATGGAACCCCTTACCCCCACATTCACCTGGATGTATAACGGCGCCGCTGAATTAACCAGCCGCCTGCGAAAGAACGAACGTTACACATCCTGCTATTACCACCGGACAGGATGTATGGTACACGCCCTTTACCCCGCGTTTCAGCTGATGAAGCTGCGCGACGAGGGCTTCAATTTTGCCGGAACGCGCATCGCGAGCGAGAGCGGCTTTTTGTTTTATACGCTGACCGGCGCGCGCCTTGAAACGGCGTGTACCAATTCAGGCGGCGGCCTTATCAATTTACAGGAAAAAAACTGGGACCGCGAAACATTGGCGGATATTGGGCTTACTTCCGATAATGTCGCCGAGCTGGCGGATTACCATACCGCGCGGCCGCTATCCGAGCAGGGCGCGGCGCTCCTTGGGCTCAAAAGCGGCGTCCCCGTCCTTCCGTCGTACCCCGACGGCGCGCTGAACCAGGTTGGTTCCGGGGCGCTGGGTTCCGGCATCATGACCTTTTCAATGGGAACGAGCGGCGCGCTCAGGCTTTCGGTAGACGCGCCCCTTGTTCCCCTGCACCCCAGTACCTGGTGTTACCTGTCGCCCGCCGCCTGGATGAGCGGCGCCGCTGTATCCGGCGCCTGCAACTGTGTCGACTGGATTAAATCGATTCTGTTCCCCGCCCGGAGTTTTGATGATATAGAAAAAAGTAAAGAAGTTGATTACCGGAACATGCCGTATTTTATGCCCTTTCTGTTTGGCGAACGCTGTCCCGGCTGGGACGACAGTAAGAAAGGCGGCTTTTACGATCTGCGTTCCAGCCATACGCCGTTTGATATGTATTACAGCGTGCTGGAGGGCATACTCTTTAACCTGTACCAGTGCTACGAGCTTCTGTGCCGGGCCGCGCAAAAACCTCTCTTGATAAAACTTTCGGGCGGCATTTTGAATTCGCCCCGCTGGAAACAGATCTGCGCCGACATCTTTAACGGTGAAATGTCCTGCGAGAAGATCCCCCACGCGTCGCTTTTGGGCGGCGTTGTACTCGCGCTGGAGTACACCGGTTACCTTGACAGCATCAAGCATTACGCGGTTAAAAGCGGCGAAACCATACGGCCGAGTGAAAAAGGGCCGCACCTGTTTGCCGAACGCTATCAAAATTACCTTTCCTGCTATAATAAGTTATAATAATATATAGAACAATTAATAAGACAGGAGCATAAATATGTCAGTATTGCAGATCCCCCCCGCCGCGGGAACTAAGCACGATTTGTTGGCGCTGGGCGCCCTGGTAACCCGGCTGGACCCGGGAATCGTTCCCTTTAAGGAAGCGGATGCCTACGATCTTCACGTCTCGGGCGGCGAGTACAACGTGGCGTGTAACCTTTCCACCTGCTTTGGTATGCGCACCGCCATCGCGAGCGCCATGGTCGATTATCCCATCGGCCAGCGTATCGAAGCCGAAGTGCGGAGATCCGGGGTGACCCCCTACTACAAACATTTTACCCACGACGGCGTCCGGGGTCCAAACATGGCCATCGTGTGGAGCGACAGGGGGCAGGGGGTAAGGGCGCCCGTCGTTTTTTACAACAGGGCAAACGAAGCCGCTCAGCAATTGAAAAAGGGAAGTTTTGACTGGAACGTTATTTTTGGCCCCGGTCCGCAGAACGGACCGAGTCTGCAGGCCGTCCGCTGGTTTCATTCAGGCGGGATTTTCGCGGCCCTGTCTCCCACGACATCGGAACTCGTCATCGAAGCGATGGAGGCCGCCAAAAAAGCGGGGGCCGTTGTTTCTTTCGATCTGAATTACCGGGCCAAGCTCTGGACAGTCGCGGCGGCGGAACGGGGGCTTTCAGCGGCAGAGGCCGAAAAGGAAGCCGCCCGAACGCTGCGGAAAATAGCGGCTTATGTGGATGTGCTGGTTGGCAACGAGGAGGATCTGCAAAAGGGCCTGGGGCTCAAGGGGCAGGATGTCGCCGCCAAAAGCAAACTGGACCCTTCCGCCTTTTTCGGCATGATCGAAAATGTGGTAAAAGACTTCCCCAACATCAAGGCCGTTGCGACCACGCTGCGGGAGGTTCATTCCACAAACCGGCATTCCTGGAGCGCCGTGCTGTGGATGGACGGCAAAAGTTACGCGGCCCCCGCCTGCGAGCTCGACGTGTACGACCGTGTCGGCGGCGGCGACGGATTCGCGGCCGGTCTCTTTTACGGTTTAATGTCCGGAAGGGATCCGGAAGAGGCCCTCAAGCTCGGCTGGGCGCACGGCGCCCTGATCACCACGACGCCGGGCGATGTCTCCATGTTCACCCTGGGGGAAGTAGAGGCTCTTGCCAAAGGCGGCTCCGCGCGAATACAGCGATGAGGTACCGGTCCATCAGGATCTGCTCGGGAAAGGTACCGGATGAGCGGAGGAGCATGTCGTATTCGGCGGTTAACGCGAGGCAGGTTTCGGCGTCAGCGGAACTGTAACGCCTGCCCGCCGCTGAGTAATCCCGCTTGGCGCCGGGAGAAGACACGCCTATTTTTTTGTATTCCCATTCGTCGGTAATTCCCGCCTCTTTAAGGGAAAGGTAGCTGTGGAGTTTTCTGAAGCAGAACGCGAGGCCCGCGAAAATTGCCGGGGGAGTTTCTTTGGCGGCAAGAAGCGTCCTGAGCGATTCAAGGCTGCGGGAAAAATCTCCCGCTGCGATTCGGGAAAAAAGGGTAAAGGGCGATTCTTCCCTGGTATGGGAAAGCCATTTTTCAGCTTCCTCCCCGCCGATCTCCCTGCCCTTGTCAAGGAAAAGGATGAGCCTGGAACATTCCTGCTTTAACGCGGCGGTATTGTTCTCCACCAGTTCCAGTATGGTCTCGATTCCTTCGGAATTGATTTTGAATCCTTCCCGCATAAAAAAATTCCGCACCCATTCGGTTTTGCGGCTGTCAAGCAGTTCCCAAAAAACGCGCTTGTTGGCGGGCGGAACAGCCTTTTCAAGACCTTTGGCGACACTCGTTTCCTCAGAAATCAGTATGATGAACGTATCGGCAGGAGGGGAGGCCAGGCACGGTGAAAGTAAATCCAGCTCTTCCTTTTTTTTAATCCCCTCCGCGCTTTTAACAAGGAAAAGTCTCTTGTCGGCGAACAGGGAGCCGTTTAGCATAACCGACACCATCGCGGAAACAGTCGTTTCCCCGGCGTAAAAAACGGTTTCTTCAGGCGGTGCGCCAGCGGAGAGTTTTTTGCGGATTTCTTCTATCGCGTTTTGCTTTTCGCCGATCTCAGGCCCCAGAAAGAGCCATGTGCCGGCCTTAAGTTCGCTTCCCGGCATACAACGTCAGAACGCTGAGGCGCTGTTATTGTCGTAGGAACGGAAGATGTGGGCCAGCCTTCCCAGTATCCGTACATCTTTGCTGCAATATATGGGAGTATGCCTGGAATTTTCAGGCTGGAGCCTGATCCTGGTACTTTCCCGGTAAAAAGTCTTAAGGGTAACCGAGTCTTCCAGCATGACCACCGCGATTTCGCCGTTTCGTACAATATTTTGCTGCTCTATTACCGCGGTGTCTCCGTCCATGATGCCCGCTTCTTCCATGGAGTCTCCCCGCACCTTGAGGGCGAAGTACTGCCGGTCGTTTTTGAGCAGGGATTTATGGAGCCGTATAAAACCGTCCATGTTTTCTATCGCCAGAATGGGCCGCCCGGCGGCGACCGTTCCGAGCACCGGAATTTCCGCGAAATCGTTCTCTTCGTCTTTGTCTTTTACCAGCTCCATGGTCCGGGATTTTTTATCTCCCTGTTTCAGGAGCCCCTTTTTTTTCAGGGCGGTAAGATGATCGTGGGCGCCTTTTACGGAAATGGTGAAATGTTCCGCGACTTCCCTAATCGTAGGGGGGTAGGTGTGGGCATGGATGTACTGCGCGATGAAGTCCAATACTTCCCTTTGGCGTTTGGTCGCTTCTTTCACCGTTCGTGCCTCATGTTGTAATTATACAGGACAATTGGTTTCCCGTATAGACCATTCGGGCCATTTTCAAAACAGGGGACATGTGATAAGGATAGACCTATGACCGGACCGGAAGCGCTTCGTCATCTGAAACCATTTTTCGATCTTGTGTTGAGCCCCAGGCGGGACTTTGGCCTTTCCATTCCCCTGTTACAGGATCTCGCGGGTCTGGCGGTGAGCGGGGGAAACGAAGCGGCAAAAGCGGACGCGGGCGTTTTATACAGAAGAATCAACCGCCGCTACATAAGGCTCCGCCGCGTTCAGGAGGAACTTGGCCGGCTTGATTTTAAACAGGCGGCGCCCGGCGTTTCCCCGGAAGACTTTATCTTTTCCCGCATCGACTTTGACCGGTACCGGAAGATGAGTGAAAAGGACTTTGACGTTCTCTTCCCCGAAGGCGT
>Ga0123357_10014742_pt1 | contig 10216 bp, 8 predicted proteins | sample TergutEmb28metaG_FD_89873 | JGI IMG/M metagenome (GOLD analysis project Ga0123357, IMG submission 89873) | Embiratermes neotenicus P4 segment gut microbial communities from Petit-Saut dam, French Guiana - Emb289 P4 | ecosystem: Host-associated > Arthropoda: Insects > Digestive system > Gut ... | reverse complement strand
GGTAAACCAACTTATCCCACCCCAGGTGACAGCAACCACCTTCACAGCCACAAAACCCCCATCTTGCCCCCCCCCCCCCACAAGCCTACTCCACCGCTTGCCCAACTCCCACTTTCTGAACAGAGAAGGCACCTACAAAATTTGGATTCATACACACAACCGTACATCACATTATGACACCATGAATGAAACACATAGAAAATGCATTAACAAGTTCTTGAGGACAATGCAGAGTCCTTCAGGATCATGAAATAGCACTGAAATTATTCCCTCACAGGCATGTTTGCTACATAAGTAGCATTCATTCCATTCGCATGAGCAGAATGTGACAATTCCTTGCCGTTCTCAGGAGCTTCTTCCCATTCCTCTCTGTTATGTACTTTTTCCTGCTACCCTTCTCCACCAATTATTCTTCCATCCTCTCTCACCTAATTTTGCCATCTATTTCTTGGTCTATCTCTCAATCTTGTTCCCAAATTCATATATAATACCCTTCTGGGAATTCTGTTTTCTTCCATTCTCTGTACATGCCCAAACCAATGTAATCTATTTAACTTTATTGTCTCTGTTATGGTAGGTTTTTTAACACTTGCAAAAATTTCTTTACTGGTTAATATCCCCCAGTTTTCTTTTTCATTGTCATATACTGGGCCCAAAATTCTTCTACACACTTTCCTTTCAAAAATGTTCAATTGCTTTCTGTCTGTCTCTGTTTCTGATGCATATGTTAACATTTTGCCTATTATTGTGTTCTTTAGTCTTAACTTTAGTTTCTTTGATATGTTTTTATTTTTTTAAATTTTTTGTTGCATAAAATATGTTTTGTTAGCATTTTTAATCTTTCTTGCAAGTCTATTTGGTTATTGTTATCTTCATTAAGTACAACTACTAAATATTTAAAATTTTCCACCCTCTAAAATTTGTAATTTTTTATTTCCAAATGTCCTATTTCATTTTTCTTTACACTGCTTTTCCTTTCCACTATCATATATTTTCTCTCTTCTTGGTTCATCTGTAGTCCAAACTTTCTGGCAATGTTTTCCATTCCTACAAAAATTTTTCTTATTTCAAGTTCATTTTTTCCAATTAATGATAATATATTCAATTGTTCTTTACCAATCTTTATACCACTAGGAACCATTTTTACACTTCATATCACTTTTTTTAATGCCAAATCAAATAATATTGGTGATAAAGGGTCACACTGTTTCAAGCCCATTTTATTTTCATAAAAAGATGACAATGTTCCTCCTATTCTAACCGCACTTCTTGTCTTTTGTACACGTTTTACACATATTTATTAATTTAGTATGAATTTTAATTGTTTAATACATTCCCATAGTGTACCTCTATGAATAGAATCATATGCCTTTTCAAAATCAATAAATATTGTACGCTCTGATTATACTCCCAAAGTTTCTCGCTTATTATTTTCAATGCAAATATGTTGTCAATTACAGGTCTTCCATCTCTAAATCCATTCTGATGGTCCCCCATAATTTTTTCAATATATGGTTTCCTCTTTCCCAATAATATTTTTGACAAAATTTTGTAAGCTGCATTTCCCATTGCTATTCCCCTGTAATTCTCACACCTATCTCAGTCTCTTCTTTTGTGTATAGGAACTATTATTGTTTCTTTCCATTCTTTGGGTATTCTTTCCTCCTCCAAGATTTGTCTTACTAGTTTATACATTCTATTCAGTAGTTTATTTCCTGCGTATTTTATTAATTCCAGATGCATTCCATCAGTTCCAGCCGCCTTGTTATTTTTTAAGTTACTTATTGCTTTTTTTACATCTTCTATAGCGAGTTCTTCCACTTGAACTTCAACTTCGCTAATTTCTTTATTTCCTTTTTTAATTAATTCCCTTGGTTCTTCTGTGTTCAGTAACTTGTCAAAATATTCTTTCCATATTTCTTTCTCCTTTGTATTCATTGCCAATTCTCCTTTTTTGCTCCTAATTATGATAAATTTATACTGATATCCTTTTGTAAATTTGTTTACTGTTTGATACATTTTCCTTGTGTTATTATGCTTCTGATCTTCTATTGATTGTATTACATATTTCATGTATGTCTTTTTCTTATTCCTAATTATTTTGTGAGCTTCTTTTCTTTTATGGTGATACTCCTGCTCTTCCTTCTCCTTTCTTCCTTTTATCACCCACTTTTCTCTTACTTTCTTCACTTCTTCTAGTGCAAATTTGCATTCCTCATCGTACCATTTACTTTTAAATGTTTCTGTACCTTTATCCTTTTCTACAAACTGCTGTTTAGCTTCCTTGATTGTTTTAGTGTTTTCTCATTTTTATTAACATTATTATAATATAATACTATCTTCATAAGTAGTAGCCAGTAATTAAAATGCAAACTCTGCACCAACAATATATTAATGTAAAATATAAAAATTATGTTTGGAAATACAGTTTTAATACAATCTGCCTCCACTGTGGCATTTATATTTGATTCAGTCTGCTGCTAAGGCTTTTCCTTTGTACTTCTGTATCAGAGAACAACACGTCTGAATCTAGAAACAAGAATTTTTCCCTCCGAGGATTCATCTGCAACAACTAATGAACTTAAAATTCTTGCTGTTACTGTGTGTTTGTCTTGTAAACCACATAACATTCATACACACTGACGACATTCTTCCAAAACGATACCATTTACTGCACTCTTGTATTAAAACCCAAAGGCACATAAAGTAAAAATGCAGAGCTAAAAATCCTTAGAAATACATCAACCACATCCTTATCCAACACAGAAATGTGCATACTGTGTTGATAGGTTACCAGCATGACCAACATATTTCATATTGGTCAAACTACACAAGATACAGGGAGCAGCTACACTCATTTATACACAGTACAGGAGAACTGAACTGCACTGAAGGCATTCAGGAAAACACACACACCTTCAGGCCCACAAAATGTCATGTTAATTCCCATCAACAATCAGCAACATCTAAAGAGAGCATGTCACACACACAGCCTTGCCATTCAACCCTGCCCTTCTTCCACTCCAATGGACAGCAACAGAGAACACTGAACATTTCATTCACAGCAATCCGATTCGCATCCTCATTAATACTAGTATAAGGTGCAATGTCAATGTGACAGTTCTTAAGAAATTGGCACTTCTATATGTGAAGTCAAAATAGTGTCTCTCTTCAATTCTGATGCTGAATTATAACGTTGGCTAAGTTGAATTTAACCCTGCTCTGGTACCATCGGGTCTATGTGACCCCAGTCCTCTTTGACTCGCTTGTTTTTTAAACTGTCAGGAATACTGACATCGCCTTTTACATATTTTTTTGTACGGCCTTCCTAACAATGTCATACACATTTGCTAGTTTTTGTGTCTTTCCATTTATTTATGTTTATTTCTGCTTGGGGACAAATGGAACCCATAGTACCTTCCATGCAATATAGATAATTGTCTGCAAAATGCAGAAAACGCTGTATGTGTAAAAATCTGTCACATGTCACGTTCTCACCGTAAAAACAGTATACCATTTAGAGTTATAAACAAAGCTAGAATGCATTAGTCAGCCGGGGAAAAATGCGCAGTTGCTCTGTGTAAGACACATAGATCATGGTATTGTGAGGGGCTTAGGGGGTAGAAGGGGATCATTCTGGGTACACAGAGGATAACATTGAACTTCCAAGAGTCCTGCAGCATAGCAAACCTATGCAGTGGTATCATATAGAAGTGAACAAAATTCCTCCCACCGACACACTGTTTGCGATGTCTTTACAAGTCGTTCGGACTCACTGCGCGACGTGTTTAGAAAACGTTCGGTAGCAAAGGGATCATGGCAAGACAACGGGGATTGTCGTGCAACGAAGTTCTGGCGTGTTTAGATGTGTTAAGTGACGTCGATATTGAAGATAGTTTGAGCTGGGATAAAAGCGACCCTAAGTCCAAAGAAGTGTCAGATTCCTACAGTGAAATAAGTGCAAGTGAATCAGATTCGGAATAGAAGCAAGATGTTGACAGTGGTGAAATTCTTGGAAAAGATGGATATCTGTGGTCGCAGAAGCCAAAAGCTGTCAGAAGAATACCAATGCGCAGTATTGTCAAAGAGAAACCAGGACCAAAAAGGAATGGATGTCAAGCAGACACACCCTTTAAATCATGAGTTATTTTTCGGTGACGCCATCATAACAGAGACTGTGACATGGACTAACCAGAATATTGAGAATGTGAAAACAGTTACACAAGCAAACTTAGATTTCTGTACAATACAAGCGCGATAGAAATTCGCGCACTCATAAGCATCCTGCTGCTCTTGGGCGCTACAAAGAGCTCCAAAGGAAGTACTACAAGAATTTAGGCGAAAGATGGTACTGGCAAGCCAATTTGCACAGCAGTGATGAGTCAGAAGCGTTCTTTGTTTTGTGTGTATTGCTGACACTTTGACAATTCAACCGCGAGGGCCCAGCGAACAGCCAATGACAAGTTGGCACCTATTCACAACATATGACAAATTTGCCATAGCTTGTGAAGCAAACTACACTCCAGGAACTGGTCGCACAGTTGATGAATCTCTCCATGGATTCAGTGGAATGTGTAGTTTCGAGCAATACATACCAAACAAACCAAGTAAATACGGCATCAAGGCATATGTTCTGGCTGATAGCAAAACCTTCTACCCAGTTACTTCCAAAATTTACACAGGAGCTGGCACTCATCCACCGGGATTGCCAGTCCCAACCCAAGCTGTTCTGGATTTCGTTCCGTCAGTTTCTGGTACAAGCAGAAACATTACCACTGACAATTATTACACGTCAATTCCTCTGGCCATGGAACTGAAATCCTGGAAGCTCACTTTGGTTGGCACTATGAAAAAGAACAAAGTGTGCATTCCACCCAGCTTTTTGGCGAATGAAGGAACAGTTCAATACGCATTTGACCATGCAAACAATTTCACTCTGTTGTCCGTTCTTCCAAAGAAAAACAAGAGGGTCGTCTTCCTGTCCACTATGCATTCCGAAAAAAAAGAGAGATGAGGATACTGGAAAAGAAGAAATAAACGTATTTTACAACCAGGAAAAAGGTGGTGTGGACAGCCATGATCAAATGTGCAGCTTGTACACCACGGCAAGAAAAACAAACCTCTGGCCAATGAGGCTCTTTTATGGAATAATTGACAGCGCTGCCTTTAACGCATGTTATTTTCACTGAAAATGTGCCCAACTTTGGAGAACATAAGAAAGAGAAGCGACGAAAATTCTTGAAGGAACTGGCCTTTGCTTTGATCATTCCACGTGCACGTCAGAGATTCGAAGTGCAGCAAACACCGCAAGATGTGAAACAGGTCATTCGCAGTTGCGGTATTTTACCCGCACCCTCACCAGCTCCAAGCACCACCCAGCATCATTCAGCACACCGCAAGAGATGCTACATTTGTCCCAGATCAAAGGACAAGAAAACCAAATTCATCTGTAGTGAGTGCAATAACTTGCGTGCGAAGAGCACAGCAAAAGGTTGTGCAACCAATGCCAGGAGTAAAAGTTAGACCTACAGACGATACTATATGTAAAATAATCAGAAAATCACACATGAAGTGTTGTGGAATATTGTATGCATTTTGTAATACATTTTCTGTATATTTCTCTATCTGCTTCTATACATTCAAAAGTTCCTAAGACAAAGTCGTGCCTATTTGTCGATATCTGAGTACAAACCTGTGTTGTGAAATATTATTTGGAGGAAAAGAACACTGTAATAAACTGTGTTTATATTCCGGTTTTTTTTACAATGGGGGTCATATTGACCCCATGGTACTGTTAACATAATTTTTTCATGGTACCAGAGCAGGGTTAAACTCATTTATCAAATGTCACACATGCACAATGTACTGGGGTACCTGTAATTAAATCCTTTCAAAGCAATAGTCCAGTTCGTGTACCCTACGGTTTACAACGAACGCTAACACCAAACATCCGCACAACTTTCCTCTAACACATGGAATTTATAAAACCCGAATTCAATTCGCTTACCACAGGCAACTTTCGCATCTGGGTCTTGTTGCAGGTGGGCATCAAGAATGGCATCACTTATCTGATCACACATTTTATCTGCAAAGAAAGAAGTATGAAAACTGGCGTTACCTAGAACTTAAAAATCAAATCTTATGCACAAATATGCAATGTACTTCCCGTAAAAAAAAACTTGGAACCACATTTGATGTCATTTACAACTTAGTATGGTCACGTGAATCTACCTGGGAATCGGAAGTGTCATTGGAACCACCATGGTAACGCGCTAAGAGACGAGGAATGCACACATTCCTGCCGTCTTTGTTTACAATGCGTCTGCACATCATTCGCACTATTAAATCACACTGCCTCGTGCTGCTCAGACGGGAAGTAAAATGGCGGCACTTAACGGACATTATATATGTACTCGCTGCTGAAGTTGTCCTAAAAAACGTACGCCCTTAGCAGCCGGAACTTCACGAAGTATGTCCGTGTACACTCAATTCCGCATTCACCATGCTGGCAAACTCCACTCTGCCTCTGCGGGAACCACGTCGCGCACATGCTTGCGCGCCACTCAACGTCCACTTACTTAGAACCACACCAATTCAAAGGATTAAAATTATATTACTTGCCTGGATGACCTTCCCCTACGGATTCTGATGTAAACAGAAATGTATCTTCTACCAGTTCTGGCTCCATATGTCCATTCTGCTGAAATCCGTTGATATAAGGCGATGAAGTCTCGGGCATTCTGAACCTTTGTCCCAACTCTGTTACCGCGTCCGACGCTACAGTGGAAAAGAGGCCTTGCTCGGGCGCTGCAGCTCTATTTATCAACTCAGTCCGATCACGTGACTCGCCGAGACGGGAACATGGACTGTCACTGAAACTAAAAATTGAACAAACACATTCACGAGGATCATATGGCGGGATGTTACACCTTCTCGACTGGTAAATAGTCACCGTTTCGGAAGGGCGTAGTGCCACCATCTTCAGGGTGATGCAATCAAAGTCTTTTTACAATAGTCTGGGACTGGTTGACGCTGACGGTAGGCCCGCTACCTTTCTCCAAAACGTCGGTAACCTTTACCAGTCGACAAGACGTAGCATGCCGGAAGACTTAAATCTTCATCACCAACTTCAAATCTCGTAAACACGTTCACCTTAGGTATGAAAAGTGTTAGCACTCCACAATATACGTTATGCAATTCAATGTCTCCAGTGTCATAAGCATACGGTACAATACCTGCCTGAGTTACGTACTAAAGATATAATCCACTTGTTCTGCCTACCACTTAAGCCATACAATCAGAAACTAGTGTTGCTCAAAATATTACAGACATATGTCAGGACGAGGACGAGTACCACCTGCCAACTGTACAATAAAGATCTTACACATATTGCTATTAAAGTCCTCCACTATAATCATTGTTAAGTTGTGCAATATTAGCCATGGAATTTACAATTTTTATTGCAGAGGAATGATGCTCGTCAGAACACAAAACCCACTTCCTACCTAAGTGTGACACCTAATGCACACGTCAAGTTCATCTGCATAATATACAATATACACCGTTATAACGTATGTACAGAAACCGGATAATTTACATGGTACTTATTTCCCTCAATGTCTAATTACAAGTGTCTCAGTTGTCAATGCAGCAAGGTTTTGCATGGTATGGTAGCCTATTGATTGCCTCTAGTAGAGTCGGTCAGTTATGCAGCCATATTTATCCTCCCACAAACAGGCACGACCAGCGAATGACAAATCTAAAACGCAGTTACGTTTACATTGTATCTCCTACAGCGAATATTTGTGATAGATGATCTGTGCAGTATACCTTCCAACCGCGTTCATGACCAAATGTGAAGACCAACCCGCATCAGCCATTTTGGGACCACTACGATGTAGTAACGTCACAATCACACTTAAATCGATATTAACACGGAATTGAATTGAAGTAGTTATTTAATCCACCGCTAGATGGCACGATACTCTACGTTCATTGTCACAGGTCTCAACACGATAGTCGGTGCATGTCAGACCATACATACATACATGTACAGTACATGGGCCTACCGTTCGTGAACGAGTGTTTCTCGTACGTGCTCTTCGTAAATTTGTTCTTTACATTCCATACGGGAAAGCTACATGTTACATATTGGCGTTTTCGACCCCAATAACGAGTATGAATGCGAGTTCGCGTTGAAAATAGTTGTGGACATGCGCCTCTCCCAGCTGCGATCTGGAAATAAAAACAAAACTGGGCGGCGCCCATTAGACAGAACCGAAACGAACGTTTAAAACTCGCAGAAATCTTGTATGTTATCAGGCGTTCATCACGACTTTTGATCAGATGATCTTCTCTTGGTTTTGCAAGGTGTGGTACCTTAGTATCGCGAAACCCAGAACAACAAGCCGCTCCGATTACTGTCTTCAGTGCACAACTCGTTCTTCTATATACATATATAGTAGCCACTGAGAAGTTTACAACAGCTCTGTTACATGCAGAAAATGTTAGCACCTGTTTTGGTACAAGTGTGTGCTCCCTGGTGACGGGCCAATAAGGACCGAGACATGTAGCAGCCGGTGTGTTGTGATAGTGTTGTGATTTTAATAAACTTGAGTGCATTCATTGGCGTAATGTATGGGTTTAATATACGACACGCGAACAAATTTTATGTACGAAATTCGACCCTTATCATTTTCCTTTTTGAAATCCCCAATATTGACAATAGCCAGTTAAACGTAAGTTTATATTTTTTATTTGAAAGAATGTAGATATTTAAGAAGTCTTTGTTCAAAGAGAAAATATATAAGATGCATACACTCAAATGTGAAATAACCGTATGATGTGGGTGGAGGCCGTGTATGTGGTTGATACCGCCTAGTCATTAAAGCTGCTAATTTTGTATTTTTAACAGAAATCTGCCTTCCCATATGAAAACAAAAATTGATTGTACGTATTTAACGTATGGCAAGTAGGCCCTTTACACAGAATGCATCATTAAAAGTTACCAGAACGTAAATTCTAGTATTCTGTTACAATTAAATTGACATTTTTAGGAACAGCCAGTTTGCGCCATTCTTCTCTACGTCATACTGACCTTGAAAGAACACAGTCATGCTACTTTTATCGTATGAGGTGGACTGGCTTTTGCAATTCCCGCGTGACGTCACGTTCTTTTTCCGGGGATACTGTTTGCAACGTAGAAGGGAGATTGAACGCACACATTACTAAAAACACGAGGCTGTACCAATTTCAACATTCATTAAAATGTCAAATAATTGCTGTGTAAGTAAAACTCTTCTTCGGTCAACTCATTACAACTTTCTCGCGCCAGGAGCCGTGTTATGTGGTCGAACGGTGGGCAAACCAAAGTTTCGACAACCATCTCTGCTCCCGTCACCAGGGAACTGACAACGAGAACACAGATGATTCACGAAACGCTGGGTACTGCCCCTTCAGCGACCTGACACGGCTCGTAGCGCGAGAAGGTTGTATTGAATTCAGTCGCCGTGTAACAACTGGACCTTCCGCGTATTTACAGTGGGTACAGACATTAAAATTGGAGACAGCTCTAAGGTTAATAAACCAAAAAAATGCAATTAAATTATCCGTTTTCCAGTCGACAGTATCTTGAGCAGAAATCAAGAAATCCTTGCTAGTATCAGTGTCGTTGCTTTGCAAATTGTGGAGACAGCACGACACGTGCACAACAGTGAGTTCTTGGTCCCTCTGGGATGTTACGCAACCAGGGTTTGTATTTTTAAGCCCTTTATTTGTCCAACTAATGCACACAAATTATTATAAAATTGTTAAACAGTTAAAATCATTTAAAATTATAATAGTTGTTCCAACATGTTTCGGTTTACATAAACCATCATCAGGGAGCTCTCAGCCTGTGCTTCGCTAAAGTTACAATGTTGACTTCGGTTATCGGTATTTTGGTTGCAGCCATACTACAGATAACTTCAAATAACGATATGTAACTGAAGTCAACATTGCAAGTTTGGCGAAACACATGCTGAGAGCTCCCTGATGATGGTTTATGTAAATCGAAACACGTTGGAGCAACTATTATAATTTTAAATGATTTTAATTGTTTAACAATTTTATAATCTTATGTTTATTGGACCGTGCATCATCTTGATAGTTGAGTAAAGAGAGACCAACTTGATGTCACTTGCTTTATTATTTCTTTATTTAATGCTCAACATGTTTC
>Ga0123357_10014741_pt1 | contig 10216 bp, 11 predicted proteins | sample TergutEmb28metaG_FD_89873 | JGI IMG/M metagenome (GOLD analysis project Ga0123357, IMG submission 89873) | Embiratermes neotenicus P4 segment gut microbial communities from Petit-Saut dam, French Guiana - Emb289 P4 | ecosystem: Host-associated > Arthropoda: Insects > Digestive system > Gut ... | reverse complement strand
GCTACTGGATCAACACTTGTGGGCACGGGGATATTTCTGTGCGAGCGTGGGCGCGGTGGATGAGGAGACTATCCGGAAGTACATCGAGAGTCAAGAATGGGAAAACCCAGGAGAGAACTTCAAGATCACCGCGCCCACCGAGCCTTAAGACGGCTCTCAGCCGTACTCCTTTCAGGCGGCTTCAGCCGCAAGCAGGCGACTTTCAGTCGCAGCAGAACCTACCGGCTTTCAACCGGTAGTCGTTTAGTGGGAGTTCTTGATATAGCGATTTTGAAGCCAAAGAGCGACCTCATGAGGATCAAAACGAACCGTATAGCCGAAGCGAATACACGGAATTGCTCCTCGTCGAACCATATCATAGATAACTGTTCTTCCGAGATGAAGCATCAACGCCAGATCTTTTACGGTCAAAGCGTGATCATACGAGTTCAATTGTTCAATAATATTCATAATTATCCTTTAGATTTAGAAATCCTGGTTTGCTTGAGTTAGCGGTTTACTTTGTCTCTCCTGACAGCGAGTTTGACTAAATTTTGATGATGTATCGAAAGCGCGAGACTGAACTGGAGGAGATGGTGGAACTTTTAGAACCGATGTCTAAACGAAGAGATGCGAAGGAACAGTCTCTGATGTAGCAAGGAGAGGCAACTTGACTTTTAGCTCTGAGCCAATGACGATGTGGCAATGTCATTGGCTCAAATAAGAGCTTCGTATCCCTAACATACGCCGCGACCTTCTTCCACGATAATGTCGGTGCTGTCTTTAAGGTTGAGAAATGAAAAATCAAGCTGCAGATCAGGCGGCTCGCAGTATGTTATCTAACTGCTGCGGCGTCACCGCCAATACCATCATTCCTTTCTCATTCCGGATAGTGGATATGGTGTCCCACTGTTGCTTTGCAAGCGTTATAACAATGTTTCCTCTTCCATATTTGAGCATGGAATCAAGAAGTTTCCCCTTCGAGTAACTTCCTCCCTGCGAGGCAATAACGCGAATAGAACTGTCGGATGGGAAAACCAACCTCTTTACACTCTTCGCCAGGTCCGGCGGCGAGAAAAAGTCGCAGGTCCACCCGCCTCCGTCCTTGGTGAAGGCCATTACAAGAATGCATTGTGGCGCAGGGGCTACAGGTACCGGCAGGGGAAAAGTAATGACGCCAGCAGGTTTCGGCTGTGGTTTAGGCTGCGGCGCTCTTATCGAGTTCAACAACTCCGCAGGAGCCTTGCTGATAGGCGCGAGCGGAACATCGAAGAAACAGTCTCTTGCATTGTCCAACTCCACGTAGTCTCCGGATTGGCGAAGGTAAATGCCCTTACCGAGCCTTCTTCTCTGATAAGCAGGAAATCCGTCAACCGGCCACTGGAAGAACATCTTGACCCGTTCGTAAGTATCGAATTGAAGCGTATCAATCGAGGTCAGGTCATCCAGGAGGTATTCATCCACTGTCCTGGCGACTTCCAGAACAAAGATGCCGGAATCACTTCCGGTTGCAGCGGCCCACGTACAACCGCTATATAGCTTGAGCCACTCCTCGATCTGTTCGTTTGAAGATGTTGCCTGAGAAAGTAATGACGGCACGATTTGCGTGCCATCCCGGTGAAAGAGTGGAAACATCTTCCATCCTCTTTGCCTTGCGGTATCAATTATATTTTGGTAGTTCATAGATTTATGTTTCCTTTACATTAGTTGGTTAGTTGAAAATCCATCTCCTGCCAAGACAGGAGACGGCAAATAATGCAGGCAGAGATCCGCCTGCAAAATCATGGATTCTGTTTCATCACGCTTCACGATTGAGAGAATGACGAGCGCTTCGTGCTGTGGATAGGGTTTCTATTTCTTTGCAGGATTAGATCGAACAGCCATTGAGAAGGCAGTCATAAGAATGAAGGTGTAGATCACATCGTGTAGGGTAATAAATATTGTTGCGATGAAGATCGCCCATCCTGTGGTCAGGGTATGGCTCCAGCGAGCGCCGATGGCCCAACCAGTCAGCAGTGCAGCTACAACGTACATAAAGGTGAAAAACAAATTTGGCATACGAACTGTAATTGGTGTCATTAATTTCTTTCGGTTTAAACGCAACTGTTCCTTGCTGCCAGACGGATAATCTCGGCAACTGGAAAAGCCGTGGTTGTGATTTGGGAAAAGGCTGAGATGGCAAGGAGCGTTCAGTGCTTGAAAACGCTGATAGCATTCTCAGTAGGCAGACGAGTGTTTCGATGCTTGGTAAAGGGTGTTATTGAGCGATTACGACTCGGCTTGACCTGAAAGATGATCCTCAGTAAGTTACCTACCAACTGCTGGAGCATCAATCCACAATACGCCGCTCTAACATCGGTATGTTACAACTCAGCATCCTCATGCCGCCGACAACTCCATTACGATGTCGCGTTGGAAGCTTTACCAGCTTCACCGTCGCAGGAGATTCATGTTCATCACACGAGCAACATGGATATCTATGACCCCCTGCGACGGTGAGTTGCCGGTCCCCACAGACCCGAGACACGATACAGAAAACAAGTGATGCAAAAGTGGAAACCGGTTCTCTATCTTCAGCCCTGTGCAGGGCCGGACAGGTGTGGTGATTGATCTATTGACGAGGAAGAGCAGTACCATCGATACCGGGTGGCGGACCACCTGCCGTTAATACATAACCTGCCAGCACCATAATATCGTTGTTAGCATTCGTCACCACGTCTACATATCCGTAAAGCGTTGAAGGAATGTCGGTAACAAAAATATTCCCCGTGCTGTCAAGGGCTATACCAGTGGCAGTGGTTAGCAGATTCACTGGAGTAACACCTACAGTGCTGACGGTGTACGTGCTACCTGACACGATAATCTTGCGGATAAGGGTGTTATCCGCGACATACAGATTTCCGCTACCGTCAATCGTAATACCCTGTGGAAGCGTAAACTTGGCCTGAGCACCAGGGCCATCCGTTGTTCCAGTGTAATCCGAGATTCCAGCTATTATGCTGACCGTTCCTGTAGGCGTAACCTTACGAATGGTGTAATCGTTCGAGCAGGTCACATACACGTTGTCACTACTATCAACAGCTATAGATAGACCAGCAGCTTGCCCATAAGCCTGAGAAAATGAATCATCCGTTGCTACCGTACTGACAGTATAGGTAGAACCGGACGGCGTGAGTTTCCTCAAAGCATTTGGTTGTATGACAAACACGTTGCCGCTGGCGTCAACAGCGATCCCTTGCGGATCATTGAAACTTGCCTGATTAGCAGGACCGTCAGCATTGCCTTGATTGTAAGGAATTCCTGCGATCGTAGTGACGGCCCATGCTCCATTTGATGGTGTCATCTTGCGAATCACATGAGAATTTGAATCTGTCACATAGAGGTTGCCGCTTTTGTCGATAGCAATCCCAGCAGGTCCGTCAAACGAAGCCATTGGACCATAAGAATTATCAACACTTGCCGGAAGATTATTGCCTCCAATGGTCATAACATTTCCAGCAACACTTATCGAGCGAATTGAATTGGTGTTTATGTCAGCCACATAGACATTTCCAGCACTGTCTACCACTATTCCAGTAGGAGCACCAAAGGTTGCCGTTGACTTGAAGTTAACAGTGATGGGAGCACTTGCCGTTGCGGTGCCATTCGAGTTCTTAGCAGTAGCGGTGATCTTCACTGTTTCTAAGACGCTGGAGGATGGAGTATAGGTCGTTGTAAGGCCAGTCGTTGGCGAAACAGACCCACTACCTGAAACCGCCCAAGTGACGTCTGAAGATGTTGCGCCAGATACAGTGGCAGTAAGCGCCACAGGTGCTGAGGTTGTAGAACCAAACGCAGGTGCAACAGTGATGGATGGGGCCGTGGTTGTGCCGCCACCGCCGCCATTGCTACCGGAACCGCTTCCGGTACTGCTGCTGTTGCTGCTGCTACCGCCGCCACAACCAACTATCAAAAGACCAAACGATCCCAAAAGAAGGAGATCGCGGACCACCGCTGTTGTTCTCATATTTCGTTCTCCCATATTTCATCTTTGGGCCACTTGCGCCCGTGGAAGCGGAACGCGGAACCCGTCATGTTGCCAACGGCTACGCCGTTTGGCTTTGTACCGACATCCAACAGTCAGGGACGGCTTGCCAGGATCGGCCCATGACCGTTATGCAGAAAATCCGGCGTGTTGGCAGTTGCCTACACTCTTTTTGAAGAATAACGCGACGATCAATATGTGTCCACTAAAGATATCCGCGAAGTTCTCGGGAAGCGCGTCCGTGCCCTCCGCCTGACGCGGGGGTGGACGCAGGTCGAAATGGCCGATTTCCTGGCTATGGACCGGAGCTATCTCTCCGAGATCGAAACCGGGAAGAAAGACCCCAGTCTGACCATGCTGAAGACCCTGGCCACTGGCCTCAAGACCACCGTCTCCAAACTCACAGAGGGTCTATAGGGTGCCAGCCTTTTCAGACAACGTACCGATTGATACCCTACGCAGGATGCTCCCGATGAAGCTCGGATTCCTTTGTACTGCTTCACGGACTTCGAGTGCTTCATCGCCTAGGAGCTTATTCAGCGTCGATGGGTCCGTGCCTGAGTTTTCAGCTACATAACGTCTGTAGTGCGAAAATGGGTGCTTCGCGTATGTGTCAAGAATATGTTTCGGCGCTGACGGATTACGGATGACATTCGCTGGTCGTCTTCCTGCAAGCCGGTCGAGCGTCTTTGATGAGGCGTTGGGATTCAAATCGACTCCGCGCTGAACGACCCGTACGTCGTCGGCCAGCCTATCCAGAGCCTCCGGCGGCGTACGGGGATTGCAGGCTACAATTTTTCGTATGTTGCGGCTTTTGTCCGAGGCAAGTTGATTCAGGATTTTCGGAGAAGTCGCGGTATCCTGTGCCAACCGTTTTTTGGCATCGTACTTCAGCTTGCCGATGTCCTGTGGATGAATATTTATCGATGAATCAAGATTGGTTGTGTTGCGTGACATAGAGATTCCTGTTCCCCCACTACTGCCTCCAATAAGGACGGGCGCAATCCTGCGCTTGCCGAATCGTGCGGACGTGTGAGTTTGTTTGGTGTTTATGAAAAACAGAGGTCTATCAAAAGGACTGTACGGTATATGAGGAGCTTCGCTGAACGTTTGCTCGCGTGCTGGCTTTTACAGAATATGTTCTCGTCGACAGCGATGAAGCACGACAGTGGACGAGCACTACACATTGGGAACTCAACGGTAGCACTCCACTGGAGGTTGCCAGGACCGAGATTGGTGCCCGCCGGATTGAATCCCTTCTCGATAACCTCTATTCTGGATTGCGTGCCTGAAGGACATTTACAATCATGCGTGGCGTGCATGGGAAAAGCCGCCTTTGCTGTGAGTTTCGCAACAAACTCATCACTGGCGGCTTTTCCATACTACCGGGTGTTTTGGGGACATACCGAAGCATCGGTCACACCAAAACTATTCTTTGAATCTACCACAAGAATGAATAGCTGTAGATAGCAGGATCGAAGCTGCAATTTGTCGCTTTGTAACCAAATTTCTCTGCGACGCATCAGGCAAACAATGAGAGTTCTGTACCTTCGTCGCCGTGGCAAGGCCGGTCTTGTTCACAGTAACATCAAGGTAGGCTTCATCGAGCGACAGCGGCTCAACCAAATCGGTATGGCGCAGGAAAATCTCACGGACGGCACGCGAGACTGAGCGATAACGTGTAAAGTCTGGAGGAATGAAGATCGCTTCCGGGCAGAGGCGTTCGGCATAAGTTGCGGCCATCGCTGAGCGCACGCCAAACCGCCTCGCCTCGTAAGAAGCCGCACAGACTACAGAGCGCTTTTCCTTCCACGCAACAACGACAACGGGCTTGCCGCATAGGATCCGGATTGTCACGCTGCTCGACCGACGCATAGAAAGTATCCATGTCGATGTGTGCGACTTTATGCTGGCTCATCCTACCTCTATGGTAGGCTCCCTGGATATCGGACTGTGGCCTGGTGTCCAGGAGTCGCCTGTTGTTATAGGAAGTTACAGAGATCGATGATTACTTAATCTTCAGAAGACTGGGGATGACTTATCTTATAAAGATTTTCTGATAACCGACGGCCTCTCTCGTCCATCGCAACTCTTTGAACTTTAGGTGAACTGTCTGAGCAAAGACCTGTTACTGTGCTAAGAGATGTTTGGCTGTTACTGGCCACATAGAACCGCACCTCATCATCAGTATCGCTTGCGAGATTGTCGAGTATTTCAGTCTTGGTTCGGGGGTAATTAGCTACGCCGCGACGCACTCTTGCATCAGCATCATTCCATAGCTCATCGATTATTTCTGGATCAAAGGAAATATCGTCTAAATCACCAGGAGGCCAACCTGTACAAGCATAAATCTGAATACGAATCCTATCTGGAGCATCAGGATTCCTGCCTACATTTAAGCAAATATCCGAGGCTTCGTCCTCAATAAGCCTTTGGTATGTGTCCTCTAAAGTATCGGAATTGCCTGCAACTTGGTAACGAACCTCTCCTACATCATCGTTACCAAGTCTATCTAGTGTTTCCGGTGATGTAGAAGGGTTTTTAGCCACACAACAGCGAACCCATTTATCGCCATCATTAGCTAACTCATCCAGCAGTTCCTCCGAAGTAGAAATATTAGAAGCGACATTTTCTCGCACTGCTGGAGATTGGCTTTTAGACAGCTTTGCCAGGTCCGATGGAGAAGTATCTTTATCCTCCGCCGCCGCATAGTCTGGATTGTATTTAGCTTCCCATTCCCGCCTACGAAATCTCTCATTTTCTGCTTTAATCCAGTCGCATGAATATTCTTCGGGGCCATCTTGGAACAAGCGTTCTATTTTATTAACCATTCCGGCCATCTCCTCACATCTCAACTGATTGATCTGTTCGACCAAGTAACTAATTCACTATTTTAGCTGCATTTGATCTTATCTGAAAACTAATTTCACGATATGTTTCAGATGTAAACTAGTACTATGTCAGCGTAGATGAGTAATGGAGTTTTTGTCGAGCTTGTTTTCGGGTGAATTTCCAGTCGATGGTGATTTGGTCGTGGTTGAGACGGCGGCTGTGAGCATCGACCTGCTTTGCGAGAGTCTTTAGGCTGGGTATCCTGCGCCGAGCCAGACATTGACGGCTGAGCAGGCTGACTTCAATCTCCGCCTGATTGAGCCAACTGCCGTGTTTGGGCGTGTAGTGAACTGTGAAGCACTTCCACAACAAGCCGCCCAGTCTCTCCCCGTAGCGGTCCTTCAACGCCTTGGCTCCATGCGTGTTCAGGTTGTCCATCACCAGGTGGATCGTCCGGGCTTCACGATAGCGGGCCAGTATCTCCATCAGGTAATCGGCGAACTCCGCCGCCGAACGCGTAGGGGTGGCCTTGAGGAAATGCCGTCCAGCTTTCGGCTCTACTCCACAAAAGACGTTGGCTGTGCCGCAACGCTTGTACTCATAATCACGTCGCGCCAGTTTGCCCGGAAGAGCAGGCTGCGGAGAGCGGATAGAGTCCGGGACGTACACGTTTGAAAGCCGATAACGATCCGTTTTACGGATAATGCTTCACCGGCTCAATCTCTGCCGGGGGTTCTCCTGCCGCAGTCATCATCGCCTTCAACTCTTCCCGCAGTTTCTCCGCGATGGCTCGATACTCCTTTCGCCCCGCGAGATTCACTTGTTCGGACGGGTCTGAAGCCTGACTGTACATTTGGTATTCGACATATTTATCGGAGAACTCGTCGTCTGGCCGCCCCTGCGCATCGATCACGCAGTACGTCCAGTCCTTCGTTCGCAGGGCGCGGCCTGTCATTGATTCGCTGATTTGCACCAGTTCCTTGTTGGGCCACGCCTTCCGTGCCTCCGGTTGCGAGATCAGAGACAGGAAGCTGTGGCCTTTGACCGATGAAGGAATCGCGATGCCTGCAGCATCAAGAAGCGTCGGCATCACATGGATGTTGCCTATAATCTCCGGCAGATTCAGAGCATGATTGAAGCCAGGCCCCTGTACGATCAGCGGAATTCGTATGGAGGCGTTGTGCGGGCTGCGTTTGGCCTCTTCGTTGCGAGTCTCAAAGTGGCACCCATGATCGCTCGTGAAGACGACGATAGTGTTGTCCGTCAGCTTCTCTTCGTCGAGTATCTTCAGAATACGGCCCACAGAATTGTCGATAGCTTCCACGTCCCCGTAGTAGTCCGGAAGCTGAGACTGCCAGGCACCCGGCAAAGAACGCAGATCGCCCGGCACGCACGGGTCCTGAAACCGCAGCTCCGATCCCTCTGGTCCGACATACCGTGGCAAAGGACGCGAGTCGTGCCTCTGCTCCGCTGCTGCTTGCCACTCCGGCACGAGGCTCGGAGGCACGTAGTTTTGAAAGTGTGGCTCAAGCTGCGAGATGAAGAGAAGGAACGGCCGGTCGTGCTTCTGGCGAAGGAACCTCTCCGCACGATCCGTGAGGAAGTCCACGCGGTACTGGTCCCTGAAGGTGATTTCCTTGCCGCTGCCGTCCCAGATCGTGCCCGCGTAAGGAAGCGTTGTTATCTCGAGTTCGTTTGATGCTTCCCATAAATCAAGGAATCCGCCACGTTGTTCCGGCTCCACATATCCCCGCACGCTCCCGGGAGCCAGATGCCACTTGCCAATATAGTTTGCCGAGTACCCGGCCTTGCGAAACTCGCCCGCCAGGGTTGGCAGCGACCAGTCCGTAGTTTGCGAGTTACGCCACCTTCCGGTCTCAGTGGCATAGCGACCTGTCATCAGGACGGCTCGCGAAGGCGAACACAGCGGCTGATTGGTGACGGCTCCACTGAAGTTCGTGCCACGCACGGCCATTGCGTCAAGATTGGGCGTTCTGGTTGTGTAGTTCTGACCATTGGCTCCAACAAAGTCGGCCCGAAACTGATCGGCGTGAAACACGATGACATTCGGCCTCGCAGCACTCGTACTTACTTGTGAGTCCGGTTCTGCAGGAACGGCCTTGCCGATCCCCAAAGCTGCTCCAGCTGCAACGCTGTGTGCCAAAAAGGCACGCCGGTTAAGCATTCTTTCTACTGCCATCCTTGAATCCTCTCCGTTGGCTTACCAACTGATTTCCTCGTTAGGCACGTAGCGCTGCACTGTCCTCCAGGGTACTTCAGTCGCTTTGTAGCGTGCTCGCTCGTATAGCGGACCGATTTTTCCTCGAGGATCCACTGAGATCACGGTGTTCCCTCTGACTTCCATGGTGAGGCGAACCGTGCCCACAGTCTCTGTGACCGTTCGCGTAGCGATGGGGAATGATAGATCTATCGTATCTCCCGGCTTCGCTGCCCCGAAGTTGACATAGCGTCCTTCCCATCCTGTCTGGCGCGGGTTTGCGTTTACCTTGCCTATTACTGCGGTTGAACCACTCTCTACCCATTCCGGCACGCGAAGCAGAACCTTGCTGAAAGGTTGCTTGATCTTGACGCTGACCCGGCCTTCGTAGGGGATAAAGCTATACACATCCGCTCCGGCAGAGGCTCGATTGAGCAGCAGATTTACCCGCAGCTCATCGTCGCTGGTGTGCAGGATGTTTTCCCAGGCGTAGTAAAGCGATCTCGTGGAGCTTCCCGTGCAGCAGTGCATGATTCCGCCGCCCAACGTCCATTCGTTGCCGGACGCCCATCCAGCGAACCCGCCCAAATTCCTAGTTGACACTCCATCGGCGGTCTCGTTGGATGCCACGGCCTTCTTCGGCATCGTATCGGCCAGCGCTGGAATCCATTGCCCGTCCGTCAGCTGCATCTCGGCGAACTGATTGCGCACCCAACGATCGAGATCATCCCAATAGTCGCCTGCACCGGCTAGTGTCAGTTTGGCGGCCAGGCCAACCATATCAGCCACGGCGCAGCCTTCACAGCTAGGATACTGCGGAGCGACGATCTCCGGAAAGAATCCCGTCAAAGAACTGCCTTGCGCTTTCATCCATTCATAACTGGACTTGCACCACTCCAGCAGTTCTCTGTCGTTGACAGCGGTGGCATACTCCAGCAAACCGATCACGACGATCCCATGGGAATGAAAATGTCCGCCTTGTCTCAGAGCTTGAATCTCCTCGATAGTCGGATTGCCGCCGTTGGCGCGGGAGTACTTGACGCAATGCTCCCCCAGAACCTTCTCGCCGGCGGAGAAGCGGAAACGGCCCTTCTCATCGAAGGTGTCGGTATGAAATCTCATAAAGTTGGCTATTTTTTCAGCCAGCTTCCGAGCAGGCTCAT
>Ga0123357_10014740_pt1 | contig 10216 bp, 9 predicted proteins | sample TergutEmb28metaG_FD_89873 | JGI IMG/M metagenome (GOLD analysis project Ga0123357, IMG submission 89873) | Embiratermes neotenicus P4 segment gut microbial communities from Petit-Saut dam, French Guiana - Emb289 P4 | ecosystem: Host-associated > Arthropoda: Insects > Digestive system > Gut ... | reverse complement strand
CGCCGCCACTCTCTTTCGTCATGCTGCGCGTAGTCGCAGGATGTCACCGGCCGGCGGCAAGCTCGTTGACGTCCGAGTTGCCCCTCTTCAGTGCGCCCTTCGCCAGACGCAGCGGCGTCAACAGAAAACGGCCGAGGCGGAATGCCCGGGTGTGGAGCAGGAACTGGATGTCGTCGTCCTTTTCCTGCCACAGCGAGTAATAGCGGGCCCCGATATACGCGTCGATCAATTGCACCGGGTAATCGGTTTTGTCGATGATGAAAGCGCGCAGCGCGTCCAATTGCGCCGGCACCAGACGGACTGCTTTCGTCTTTATGAACGGGTACTTTTCGACGGTTTGCAGAAGCCACATCGGACGGTTGCAGGTATAACCCGGATTGTATTTCGTCATGTCGCCGGTTGACCAGGCACTGATGTCGACTTTCGTCTTGTCGAGTTCTTCGACGCCCCAGTATTGGACGGCGTCATAGTACGAGCTGTAGGTGAATCCATTTGCGGCGAGCAGTTGCGTCAGTTGGATTTCATAGTTGGTGATGACGTCGAGAACGTCTGTGAAATCCTTGACGCCCGTCCAGAATTCCTTGAAGACGGGCGCGGAAACCACGGCCTGGTTGAACGTCATGTAATAGCTTTGAATATGCGCCGGCGCGAAGATGACCTTGCCGCTACTGTCCTGCAGCAGGTCGGTCAGCGCGATATTCGTCGTCATGCCCCAGAAATCGACCTTTCGGGACTCCATCGACTCGTAGATCGCGCCGAAATCAAAAAGCGGCCCGAAACAGGTGTCGTTCATGACGGTGACCTGGTCGAGCTTGGTGAGTTCGTCCCAGCCGAAGTCGCTCATGCCGTCGCGCCAGGCGGCGAAATCGTACCCGACGTTCTGCCGCTGTATCAGCTTGTCACAAAGCGCGTTCAGTCGAGCCTGGTCATCGGTTGACACGGGTGTGTTGGAAATGAATACGATTTTTCCGAATATGGGACGCATCTTTTGAAGCTGGTAAAGCACGTAATCTTCGACGCGGTCGAACTTGTTGTAATGGGCGTAGAAAAGGACGCGCGTCGGGTTCTTGGGTTGCTTCACGTTACCTTCCTCGGCAATACACTAGCGCAAACGCGGACAACAGGTGCAACCGCTCCATCACGCCGAAGGCGAACATGAAGAGCCTATCGAACAGCCTTTCGCCTCGCAGCCGGAAACTGAACGCCGTCAGTCTTGAAGCCACTTGGTTATCATTAAGCCAACCCATGACTCTGGCGTGTTCAGCGAGGAACTCGCCCATCGTTGCTTCTCTGCCCGAATACAGTAGCCACCAAACCAAGAACCGCCGATAGTAATACTTCAGGAATTCAGGCTTGTCAACAAACAGGTCGTTTATCTTGCCAAGAAGATATAGAACATCCAAGTCCTGCTTGAGACCTTTGTGAGCGGTGTTCGAGACGCTCGCCTCGTTGTAAGTCCAGGTGTATCCGACATAATCGATCACCTTGATTCTGGCTCGCTTGGTCTTGGCCATCGACGCGAAATAGACGTCTTCACCAATGCCATAGTTCAGGAATTCGATCTTGTTGTTGACCAGAAAGTCGCGCCTGTAAACCTTGTCCCATGGGTAGATGTTGATGTAGGTCTCCCACTCCGAGCCGATCATCCGACGCTGCGAAATCAGCTTGCCGGTTTCGTCTCGCCTTCGCCAACCACCGACAACGATGTCGCAGCCTGAGTCCATCTGTGCCATGTAGGTGCTAAGGTAATCAGGGTCAAGATAATCGTCGCAATCCACGAACACCAGATACTCACCAGTCGCTATCCCGATAGCCCTATTTCGCGTCAGCGACACCCCTTGGTTTGCCTGGTCGATGACCACAATGTTGGGGTGAAGCGACTCGTACTCGCGCAGAATCTCCAGCGACCGATCTCGCGATCCGTCGTTGACTGCCACTACCTCAATGTCCGGATAGTCTTGAGCAATGATGCTGTCAAGACAGCGCCTGATCGTCATCTCCGCGTCATAGACAGGTATGACGAACGATACCGTCACAATCGCCGCACTAGTCACCGCACGAACATCCTTAGGTAGACACCGACCATGAAACTCCAGACCCGACGCGACAACATGCTCAGCCAGATGTCAAAGTTAGTCAAGGATAAGCCGGCCCGGTGTTTTTCCAGCATCCGACGATGCTCGGCGAGATAGGCCGCTTCTTCACCACCACCCATCACTTTGGATGTGTTGGCACCCTTGCGCACACGGAATTGGTTGAGTGACTCGCCAATAATGAAGATATCGCCCTGACAGGCGATGCTCATGAACAGGTCGTAATCCGTGATGTAGACAAATGTCGGGTCAAAACCCCCCACCTTTTCCAACACGCTGGCGCGAATGAGGTTCGCCACTGGTGACCCGAAAAGGTCGACTGTGCGTGTGCAATCGATGGCAACTCTTCGACCCGGCACCAGCCCCTTTCTCCAATAGCGCCGAAATGTCCCGTGATGCCTACCGTCAGCGTTAACCACCTTTGAGTTACTCTCCGCCAGCACCGCAGCCGGGTTGTCAAGCAACGCTTGCAACTCCTTCTCAATGGCAGTCGGCTCAAGAACGTCATCAGCACCCATCAGCTTGATGAAATCGCCTTGAGCTATCTCGATTGAATGGTTCCAGTTGCCCGCAAGGCCAAGATTGAGGAGGTTCCGTGAAAGCTTGATACGCGGATCTTCAATGGCCTTGACAAGCTCATAGGTGTCGTCGGCCGAAGCATCGTCCACCACAACAACCTCGATGGCGGCGTAAGTCTGGTTCAGCGCAGAATGCACCGCCTGCTCAATGTGCTCAGCATTGTTAAAGGCAGGTATGCAAATGCTAACCAGCGGGTTCACTTCCAACTCACCGCCCAGGCAGAGTCGCCACGAACCCGGCACCATTGGAATACACCTTGGGCAGGCTGTCGTAGTATCCACGTTCCGCCTGATAGGCGACGCTGTCGTCACCCGTCAGCACCAGCACACACGTCGATGTCGACCGCTTCACCTGGCTTAGCACCCAGCCTGGGTTGCTGACGGTCGCTTCAAGCCAAGTGTTGTCCCGCTGGGCGCTCATGGCCTCGTACCAGAACACATTCTCCCATGAGCTAACCACCGGGACCATCGGCGCGCCTGGAACAACACAGTTAGCATACACATAGTGGTACAGCGCCTGCTGATCCGGGCTGATCTCACGCGGCGTCAATATCTCCCACCGGTTGAACATGATCACGTCATTGAAACCGATCGATTTGGTCTGCGGGTCGAACATCTGACTTCGCGCCTGTATCCGCGCCTCAACACCGCTCATCGCCATCGCTAGCACAACTAACCAAACAGTCGCGTAGGTTCCCACCAGTACAGCCGTCTCGCGGTTGGCGATCTTGACAATCCCGATTATCGCCAAGTAGAGCATGATGAACCAAAGCACGTAATACGATTTGTAATAGTAGTAGGACGACACCTTGCCAAGCATTCCCAGGATAAACAACGCTGCCATAAACACGACCTGCACTGGCAACGCAATCAGCTGAAGGTTTGTCTGACTGCCGCGAAGCATTTTGCCCGCGCCGAACGCGGCGATCGGGATAAACGGCAAGAAATTGGAAAACAGGTCGCGATAACCGGCACCCTCCGCCGAGATCGCGCCTGCCACTGTTACACCATCGGTGAATGTGCCAGAGTACAGGTAAACGACACCGATCACGCATGGCAACACGAACACCGCCAAACAAACCAAGACAGATTCACGTGAAAGCACCCAACTCCCGTGGTATTTCCACAACAACAGCAGGCCAAGGGCAACAAACACCACCGGGACAAACATCGAATAGCCTACGAAAAGGCCAAGGCATCCAGCCATTAGCAGAGTCACGCCAGGCCACTTGCCAATTTCGTCGTTGACGAGCGAGTCCGCAAAGAATGTCAGATAACAGACCAAGACGACACCCATGCCAAGCCAAGTGAAGCCGAATAGCGTGCTGTTCAGTGGATATCCACTCAGGTAGATGACGGTCATCCCAACCCCCACCCATAACAGCCACGTCGTCTTCAAATAGCGCCGAATCACGCCATAGAACATAAGGCCGGCGAGGAAGAGGAACAGCCCATCGCTGAACACGAATATCTTGAAGTAATAATCTGGTGGCATCAGCGGACTCAGGGTACTGATCAGCAGGCCGTTCGTCAGCGATTGATAATACATGCCGTGCACTGCATGCGTGTTAACCACATCGACGGCGTCCAAGAAGCGTGGGGCCGGGTCGATCGCCAGATAGTTCGGCGAAAAACTGAGCCCACCCGTCCGCAACCCGAAGTAGACGACCGTGTAAACCGCGAGCACTGCGGCTACCACGGTGTCGATCGCGTGCCAGTCGTACCGCTGCACGATACGCTGCCGCCGTATCACCCAAAACAGCACACCACCAGCGATCAGGTTGGAGACTGCCAGGGACACGATGCTCACTGGTAGGTGCACAAGCGTGAAGATACCAGCCACGACCGCGTGCCAACAGGTCGCTGTTAGAATACTTGCCACGCCCCACGCGATGCCATTTAGCGTGTTTGATGACTTGCGCACCAAGAACAACCCGACTATGAAGAACAGGCAGGCCAGAACGAAGAATATCGAGGCTACAACGCTACCATGCATCAATCTGTCTCCATAGTCCCAGGCAATGCTTTAGCCCAAGAAGGTTGGCTCAACGTAGCCGCCTTGCGCGGCATGTCTATTCTAGCCTGGACCTGCTGGCATACGCGTCTTGTGCGGACTCTCGACTAGACTTGCTGGCAACCGTCGAAAGGAGCCGTGCTGTGACGCAGGATGCGAAGCCCATGCCGTCGGTTGCAGTGATTGTGCCCTGCTACAACGAAGAGGTCGCAGTTGGCAAGGTGGTCGCCGATGTTCGCACAGCCGTGCCATACGCCGACATCTACGTCTACGACAACAACAGCACAGACAAAACTTCCGAGGTTGCGGCTACAGCCGGGGCCATCGTCCGGTTTGAACCGCGCCGCGGAAAGGGCAATGTTGTGCGCCGCGCGTTCGCGGACGTCGACGCGGACGTGTACGCCCTGATCGACGGCGACGACACCTACGACGCATCGAAACTGCCGACGATGATCGACGCGGCGGTGACCGACCATCTCGACCACGTTCTTGGCGTCAGGACGCCAGACACTACCGTCTCTGCCTACCGCCCCGGCCATGAAACCGGCAACAGGATGTTCAACCGTCTGGTGACGTTGTTGTTCGGCGAACCGGTGGGCGACATGCTCAGCGGCTATCGCGTGATGTCTCGGCGTTTCGTCAAATCGTTCCCCGCGCTGTCACGCGAGTTTGAAATCGAAACCGAACTGACGGTGCACTGCACCAGCTTGCGTGTACCGAGCACCGAAATCCCGGTCGGTTTCAAAGACAGGCCGGCCGGTAGCGAGTCAAAGCTGCGCACCTACCATGACGGATTCCGAATTCTCAGGCTGCTCGGCACGCTTTTGCAGTTCGAGCGACCACTATTCTTTTATGGCGTGCTGGCCGCCATCTTTGCCGTAATCGGCTTGGGGTTGGGCATACCTGTGTTTTGGGAATTTGCCGTCACCGGCATGGTACCACGCCTTCCATCCGCCGTCTTGGCATCGTCCCTGATGATCGTCGCGATGTTGACCCTGATGGTCGGATTGGTGCTGAACGGTGTCATAATGACGCGTAACGAGGCGTCCCGGCTAGCCTATTTGAGTCACTCCCCCATCGGGTAGTGAGCTCCGGCGATCATGGCTACGTATCGCCAACAAATGCACGACGACGCCCGCCAGAGGGCCCACCAAGATAGCGACAATCACTCTCACCCCACCAGCAAGGGGCAATCCGAATAGCAGCGCAACCGTCGCAGCGGCACCAACCAGCCACCCAGCAAGGAACGCCTTGTGTTCGCCGATCGCGATCGTTGCACTGCCTGCCAGAGTCAACAGAGCTATCGACATCGCCGCGAACGTCAACCCGCCTAGCATGGCTCGAGACAGCACATACTGCGGCCCATAAAGCAATCGCATGATCCACGGACCGAGAAGGGCTGCAGCCACCGCCAGCAACGCACTTAGCCCGATCACGGCCCCGAATGGCTTCACCAGGGCGCGCATGCGGCCTTGCTTGCTGGCCACGAAACCAGCAATGGCCACACCTTGGAAGGCCGCCAACGGCATCATCAGCGGTGCCCGGGTAAGTTGCACGCCGAGCAACAGACTCGCCGTGTCAGGGGTGCTGTTGCCCAATGCGGCTTGCACGATGGCCGGAAACCCGTTCACGAGGACGGCGCTGGCGGCGGCGGCCAGCATGGCCCAGGCACCATTCGCCAACAACGTTTTCAGTGGGATGTCGCCACGAGCCAGGTATGCGCTGCGACCACGCGGCACAACAAGGACGAACAGCAGCCAGGTGAGTGCCGGAAGCGCTGCCGCCAATTGCAATGCCGACAAGTTCGGCGCCAACAAAGCGACCGCCACGATGAGGACGATACGTACCGTCGGCTCCGCCGCGCTCAACGCGGCCATAGTCCCCCACTGCCGCCGACCAGCCAGGATGCCGCCAAGAGTCAGGTGGCAGCCATAACTCACAATAACTATCACGCTTATCACAACCACGACGACGTTGACGCTGACGCGGGGCGCCCACCATGGCGCCACGGCCAGCAACACCAAGGCGATGACCCCTGCCAGAATCAGTGTCATCGCGATCACCATTGCGGTTGACCGCGGAGCTTGGACATCAGTGTCTACCTTTGCCGAGCTGACTGCCCGTACGCCCTCATTCTGAAGGCCCGTCAGCACCTGGAAGCAGCCAAACAGCAGCGACCAATACACCAAGAAGTGTGTGTATGACGCGTGATCTAGCGCACGAGCCGCGACGACCGTCACCACAATTGTCACGACGGCAGCCCACGCACTAGCCGCCAAAACGCCGGCTGACCGATTGGGTGAAATCAGCTGATCATCCATGTGCGCCTTATCTTGTAGTCACCAGCGGGTGCACCGAACCAATGCCAAACCAGGCAAGTCCAGCGGTTGTGACAGCGCCCACCACCATACCACCGAGGGTGGTGCAGGCCAGGCATGTCCTTCACCGCAAGCCGCGGGTCGGTGCTAAGATTCACGGGTATGAGAGGCGATTCCGATGTCTGATAAAGACGCTGTGCCACTGCCCCGATTGGCGATCGTTGTGCCGTGTTTCAATGAAGAACAAGCACTGCCGATTTCAAGCGGGATGTTTTTGTCGAGCCTTGAATCGCTGATTGCCTCCAAGAAAGTGGCCGAAACCAGCCAGATTGTTTTCGTCGATGACGGTTCGTCTGACGGCACATGGAACCTGATTGAATCGCTTGCCAAGTCGTCACCCCACTTCGGCGGGGTGCGCTTGACGAGAAACTACGGCCACCAAAACGCACTGCTGGCCGGGCTGATGAGTGTGCGTTCGAGTTTCGACGTGACAATATCCGCGGATGCGGACGGGCAAGATGACATCAATGCGATAAAGGGTTTCATTGACCAATACGAAGCTGGGTGCCATGTCGTCTACGGCGTGCGATCGAGCAGGAAAGAAGATACGGCCTTCAAACGTCTGACGGCACAAACCTTCTATCGCCTTCTCGCCGCGATGGGTGTCAACACGGTGTACAACCATGCCGACTACCGCCTCATGTCGAGCAAGGCTCTCAACATATTGGCGCAGTATCAAGAATCGAATCTGTTCTTGCGTGGCATTGTGCCTCTGGTCGGATTGCGAACGGCGACCGTCGAGTATGACAGATCGGCACGCCTGGCCGGTGAGAGCAAATACCCACTGAGCAAGATGCTGGCGCTCGCGATTCGAGGCGTCACCAGTTTCTCATCCAAACCTCTCAGGTTCATTACTGTGTTGGGCATGGCCGTGTCTGCGTTGGCTTTGGTGGCAATCATTTGGGTGCTTGTCACCTATTTCATGGGGCGCTCCGTGCAAGGCTGGACGAGCACCACCTTGGCGATATTCCTAATGGGCGGCCTGCAGTTGTTTTCGCTGGGCATTATCGGCGAATACGTTGCGAAAGTCTTTGACGAAGTCAAGCACCGCCCTCGTTTCACAATCGGTGACACCGCTGGCGGCATACCACCTGCCACCGACGATGGACGCCGGAGCGTCTAACCGCGACAAAACGAGTGATCGCGAGGACGACCACTCACCGCCATGATCCTTGGAAAGATTGCCGCCATCATCTGCGGCTTCGTGTGGAACTTCATCCTTTACCGGCGGGTTGTGTTCATCGGCGATTCACCGAAGCCAGCAGACCCCAGCGACCTTGAGCCGAACCCTCCCAACGAAACCACAGTGTGAGGGAATCCGGACCAATTCACACCGAACTGGCAAGAGGAATGGCATGAAGGCTGTCGCCAATCCTGGATACCTTGAATACCCGCACCATCAGATAGATCATCACGAACAGCAGCAGATACTCGCAAACTATTGGCGGCATCACGCGCCCACCCATATACATTTCGATCAGGTCGAAACTGAGCACCCCCAGCAGAAGAAGAGACTTTCGTGACCAGCGAAGCACAAACACGAGCAACGCGGTAACAGACGCCAGCGCCCAGTAGCCCTCATGCTGAGATGGCATGAACAAGAAGCACACGATCGGCGAGACAATCAGAAGGTCCATTACGGCCTGCCGTTTGGACCCTGCGTCTCGCGCGTTGAAGATCAGCGCAAACAATGTCACGAATATCAGCACTATGACGCACGCTCCGAAGATGGTTCCACCCGCCAGCGGCACATTGCCCAGGTCAGGCATGATACCGCCCCACGCAGGGTCAAACAACAGTTGCCAAATGCCCCAGTAAAGCGAACCATCGGTGTTGGCGCGAGAAATGAAAATACCGATAGTCGCGTCGTAAAGCCCTTCACCCGCAATGAGAGCAGGCACGCTCGTCAGAACCAATCCGACGATGGCAAAAAGCGGCGCAAGTCGACGAAGGACGGTTGCAGAGCGGAACTGCAGCAGGTATATGAGAAACAGCACTGGTGCAAAATACAGCGCCATAGGTTTGAATCCAACTGCCACACCGACCAGCAACCAGGCAACGCACGGACGCCGCTTGATAATCGCCAGCAATGCCATCAGATCAAGGCCAAGATAGATACTATCAGGCAGATTGGTTTTCAACGTATCAAGGAAAAAAGCCGGCAGAAACGGCACGAGCGATGCTGCGATCACCGGTCGCCAAGAGCCTGGACGGCGATCTAGAGATTTGACAATGAAATACACTGCAACGACGGCCACCATTGTACCGACCATCGCCAGGGCCTTTACGCAAGGAACCATGTGATCAGGGTACAGACCGAGCTTAACACCCAAAAACATGATGAAATACCAGATTGGCATCACATTCGCATAACCACTTGACCCAATCGTGCCCACGCTGCTGTAGCCATGTTCATCGATATACGTCCACCAAGCCGAAATCGAAAAGTGCATATCACCCGAATAGACAGCGTGCAAGGAAATCACCATCGCCACCCACAGCAACAGCACGCACCCAAAAAAGGCCACCTTTGGTAGCGAACCCTTTGCTCGGCTTAGCACGGCTATCTCTCCTTCGGTCGATTGGCAACAACAAGTGTATGCCACTAGTCATTCATCTTGCATCACCCCGGCTAGCCTCAAAGAAATGTCCGGATAGCGGGTGAGGCTGGTGGTGGTGTTTCCCGGACGTTTTCTTTGAGGCTAGCCAATTGACGTCTTGCCTCAATGTCAAATGTCCGGGAAGTGGTTGGCGTGTGCCTCGATAGAAATGTCCGGATGGGTTAGGCTGCTTGACGTCCGGTTTGGGTGCGGTACGCGGCCAAAGCGATGAGTCGTTGCTGGATCGTGTTGATTTGTCGGGTGATTTTCGCGGGGTCGAGTTTGGCGTGTTCAGCGGCCAGTTTCGCGGCGGTGTTCGCGTTGAGGATGCCGGCGTTGATGATCCGCTGGTATGGGGTGGCGGGTGTGTCGTAGACGCGTTTCTTGCGGCCTGATTCGGTGGTTGCCCAGCCGGTGGCTTTCACGCATGGCAGCAGATGGTTCTTCCGGGCCATGACGAGGTCCCACAACTGGTTCAACAGGTTCAGCTCTTCGGGTGTCTCGTAGCGGTATCTGAAGGCGTGTTTGCGGACCCAGTCGCCGTTTCGTTGTT
>Ga0123357_10014739_pt1 | contig 10216 bp, 7 predicted proteins | sample TergutEmb28metaG_FD_89873 | JGI IMG/M metagenome (GOLD analysis project Ga0123357, IMG submission 89873) | Embiratermes neotenicus P4 segment gut microbial communities from Petit-Saut dam, French Guiana - Emb289 P4 | ecosystem: Host-associated > Arthropoda: Insects > Digestive system > Gut ... | reverse complement strand
TCCATCACCAGGAGCTTGCGACTATTCTGTTGAATTACCACATTGGTCGTATTGTGCTTGGTTCGATGTGTGTTGGAGTTTCGGTGTGGTTTCAACCTGCAACACGGATACCATTCCAACCCAACCACACCGAAACTCCAACATACATCGAACCAAGAACAATACGACCAATGTGGTAATTCAACAGAATAGTCGCAAGCTCCTGATGGATATATTAATGCCCGAAACATGTTTAGCACATAAGAAGTGAAATAAAATAGCAAGTGACATCAAGTTGGTCTTTTATTCTTCAAATATCAAATATATTAGCGCTGTGTATCGATCTACTACAAAAACGCGATGCTGACAATTGCACAATCTCACACCGAATTACTTGGCCACTGGAAGTCGAGTCAATAGAGCCACAACGCAACCACGGTTATGCAAATTTCCCTCGCGCAGAAGTGAACAGAATTTGATTAACGGTTCCTAATACTCAAGAAGTCTATCAACCTACAGCCTTAAATAAAGTGGGCTTATTTTAGGGCAATATGGCCATGAATTGGAATTGTCACTACAGTTTCAGTGAAGTATCTTTACCGAATTCAAAAGCAGTCCAAGCTTTGGCATACGCATCAGATCACAGACGGAAGGACCGTCGGACAGGGCCTCCATAAGCGTTTTTAAACTTAAAAAAGTATAAAGGTAACGAAAAGTCTCAGCCAAGATGGGAAATCTTGGTACGCACTCGAAACTGTGACCTCTCGAACACAAAGCAAGACGCTGGCTCACCTTGTGTGTTAGTACAATAAGCTGAACCGAGAATTCATACTGCAGACGCGACGAAGTGATAAATGATGGCTAATTACAATAAACGTAACCGCTCCCGGTAGGCATGCGGTTGTGCAGACACGTTAATTACTGTGACTTGCCTCTTCAAAAGAACACAGTTCTTTCAGAACCCTACTGAAATAGCAAATTTCCCGAAAATCCTTCCAGTGGGAGCTGGACAGTTCCGGGCGGGTGGACAATACCACGCTAATAGTCGCTTTTCGCAATTTTCCGAACCCGCCTAAGAATTTCAACCTGGCAGCCTCCATTTCACAAAATGCAGCAAAAAATATGATGATATAAGAACAGTGTGAATAATTTAGCACCAATAAATAAATATAAATAGAAGCATCCGTTCTTCTGGGATACGATTCCGCGTCACTGGGAAAAAGGCCCCCGGTCTCGAAACAATGTAGTGCTGTCATCTTCGGGGTCCGAAAAGTCAGAGAAAAATCGCAAATAAATATCACGACCAACGATCCATAAACGTAACGGAGGAAAGCAACATCCTACTTACAATAAAACGAAGGAAGGTCACATCTTGTGTTGGAAGTGCTTTCTGAATCATGTTATTGAAGGAAAGATAGACGGGCTGGGATGACGAGGAAGAAGAAGTTATCTGCTACCTAATGATGTTAAAGAAACAGGATTCTGGGAAGCGAAAAAGGAAGCATTTGATCGTACGGCGTGGCGAACTCGTCTTTGAAGAGATTATGGACCTGACGTACGACAGAACACGTGATGACGAAACGTTATGGCATTATCACATACTGCGTAATGGATACGTAATGGGTGTGCATTCTTCACCGTGGCACTAGATGGGGAGGTACGCAGTTTCAGACCCCGACTGATTTGGTCCCGACGAAAGCACCCCGGTACCGTCAAAATGGGAGACTGCGAGGACTCCACAGCCGGTTTGCACAGAGTCCCTAACCGGGCAGTCATCCAGCCGGCAGCCTGGTCGCATTCCCCACTGAGACATTTACAACGCACTGAGAGAAGTCCACACTTCGGTGGAACAAAACGCCCATCGTCGGTTAACGGTACACACAGTCAACTCATGAAGTCTACTAGGTTGTGTGTTAAGATTATTCAAGAAATAAGACTCACCGGAATGACAAACGCTTCCGATAGATTATAGGGAACGTTTCTGATAGGTTATATGATCAAGTTCCTGGGGCCTAAATTTGCCATTTTACATATGTCGAATAACAGCACACTACATGTCTTTATTCACGCTCAGTCCACACATCTGGAAGCATGGCCGGTCTAAGTCTAGCTGAAGCAGCTTACATACTCCCTGTAAGTTCGGGCTGCGTGGTGAGAAATGTTACTAGGAACGTGACATCCTTCATGTACCCGCAGAAGGGGAAATCAAGTGGTGTGAGGTCAGAGTAACGAAGTGATCAAGTGATACGGCCGCTTCTGCCAATCTATTTTCGTGGAAACTTTAGATCCAAGAATTGCCGAACTGAAGTGTGGAAACGAGCCGGGGCTCCGCTTCGCCTTGCTGGAGTAGCATGATATTAGGACCAACTTGTTCCAAAATCAGTACAGTTTTCAATCGTCCCCACACTTCATGAGCAGTATTAGGTTAAAATATTCTGCATTTCATGTGTTACAACATGTATTACAATGCAATTGTAAACGTAAATAATGTAATCTTTCGGTACGATTACTTTATCAATCGATAGACACACTTTTTTTTTATTTCAATGTATGATTCCATCTCCGCTAACAACCCAGAATATATGATCCCATTTCTGCTGATACACCAGAAAGTAGTACGACAACAAACATTTGTGTCCATGTCCACTATACGTCAAATTTCATTAAAGAACAGTGTGGAATATTTATTTTTAGACATCCGGTGGCTAGATCCGCTCCAATTTCTCGACCCTCAATATATCAATCACACAATATAACATAATATAAATACAAGATATCTACGAATTTTCAGCTGTTTTGACGATTTCCAAGCTTCAGTTACAGCGAAATTTGCAAAAAATGAGACGTCTCTCCTGAAATTACTGCTAGCACAACTCGGAAGGGAACAAACAACGATTGCCAATTTACTGCAAATGTAACATGGCGGAGAATTAAGGAACGTTAGGAAGAGACGACTGTCACGTGTGATTAACAAAATCGGAGACGATGATGTGGGGGGGGGGGGGAGTAAACGTGAACACAGATTTCGTATGACGTTCTATTATCCTGCATTTAACATCCGTTTCACATCATGTCTACTGAACCTTTATCCTACAGGAACCACAGCCGACTAATATCAAGTATTTAAACAGTGGCTATTACAAATCCGTCTTAATGTCAGCCCGTAATGTTCTTGCAAAGCTGCCCCTCCCATAAAGGCTTCTCATCGTGATTCAGCCCCCCCCCCCCGCCTCCCCCCTCCGCTACACGTTCAGCCCAATAATAATAACAATAATAATAATTACATTCTTACACGTCACTGCCCTAACAACCGCCGACTTGTATAAATTACCAAGTTCCGTGTTCGGCTATGCACAATTCTTCACGCTTCAAGGAGCCTGTTAAAAAGATCGGCCACTGCTGTCAACAGCTGGCTTCATCTTAGCCATAAAAAAAAAGTTGGCGGCTGACAGAATACAGACAGAACAGACACTCACCTCTACTTCAGTGCCGTCTGCGTTTCTCTGTGTCATATCTTGACTGTATTACATGCCAGAAGTGAGCGACATTGCTCCTGCCATCTGGCTACAGCTTTTACCCACTCCTTTTGGGCGCGTTATCTTCAAACCATTCAACTGGGTCCTGGAACTGTACTGGAGCCACAGAAATATGCCCTTTCCAATGTCTGTGCACTGTTCTATTCCACTCCAGTCCCCTCTATGGTCTATATCAATTCGTCCAAAGCGCCTGTCGCTAAAGCAGGTAATTACACTTCAAACCCCACTTACCTGAAATCATTTATCTGTACCAAAGTCTTCAAACTGCTCATTTTCCTTCAGGTTTTCGGCTAAAATGTACGTACTTTTTATTTCACATGATCAGTAAACACCTTGCCCTACTGACCTTTCTTTAATTAGTAACCTTACAAGACTACCGGTCCCAGTGGCCGCGCGGTCTAAGGCGTAGGTCTGCGGCCGCTCGCCTACTGAGATTGTGGGTTCGAATCCCACCGAGGGCATGGATGTCTGTCTCTTGTGAGTGTTGTGTGTTGTCAGGTAGAGGTCTCTGCGACGAGCTAATCACTCGTCCAGAGGAGTCCTACCGACTGTGGTGCGTCATTGTGTGTGATCTAGAAACCTCGTGAATGAGGAGGCTCTGGCCCACTGGGGGCTGTCGCGCCAGAAACAAACAAACAAACCTTAACAAGAGTACAAATAATGGAGTTAACAAGAGTGAAATTTTCTCTATTCTGCCGTTATTTTCACTTATGTTGGCCAAATATTCTCCTTACAAATTTGTAGTCTGTGTTTCCTGCAATATGCTCACCGTCATGTACGATGGGACTGTCAGTGCACACCGTTTCAGCCAAGTGCATACTGTCGTACATATGAACATCAGTCTGAGGCATACCATCATTCACGTCCAAGAAACCAAGCAGTGCTATCAACAGTCAGTAACCGATCGTTCTATCCACCCACTCTGCCGCTCGCGAACAAGCCCCCAATCCACGACACGAAGCCCCGAAATTCGTGCCGACTGCTAGGTGTCACTAAACTTTCAACCAAGTACGGCAAAAGATATGGACAGGTGTCTATTCTGGGCATCGTCGTGGTTATTGCGTAAGTCAAAAATAAACCAACCGCGAGGCAGGAAGGAATGCTGTAAAGCAAATATCTGGTGAAATTAGATGCAAGACCGCACGTGTGATTCAGAGGAAGTAATGACGGATGTCCTGTCCACACAACATCTCCATCTTCGGTAAAGGAACACACAGCGTACGGTGTCTGGGAAGCACAAGCCGCAAGACTGGCCACGACATTAAGATTTCCTATAAATTCATACAGGGTTTTGTCTGGGAAAACAAAAAGAAATGGATTTTAAAGAAATCTAAGGAAACACGTGGGCTGAATTAATCTGGCCCGTAAGTGACAAACGGCGGGCTCTTTTGAACACGGTAACGTATCAACGAGTTCTGTCATGTGCGAGAAATTCCTTGTGTAGCTGAGGAACCCTGCTGCTCAGGAAGAACTCCTCCCCATGGAGTTGATTAGTATCTGAGTTTCTGGTGCGTGAAATTAACCTGTGGCACTACAGCCCACTACTGGCCTTGGCTTTTGTGAAGTGTTTAACCTCTGACACTAGATGGAAGAGGACGGTCAGTTTTACACCCCGTCCGTTGTACATCCCGGGATAGTAAACTCGGCCACCCACTGGACAGAAGACGGTTCAGTCTCAGAGCCGGTATGAACACGACGAAAGAAAGCTCTCCAACATCGCCGGATATCGAACAAAGTACGTAAATTCTGGGTAAATGATCAACTTGATGCACAATTACGTTATATAATACGTCTATTATTATAATCCTCTACATGTTTCGAGCAACTCTGTGCTCATCATCAGGAGATCAAATTGTATTAATACAGTATCTGGTAAAGTACTCTCAGTAAGTGACCGTCCGGTACGAAGGTTGATAAGGAACGGTCACTTACAGAGAATACTATACCAGATCCTGTATTAATACAATTTGACCTCCAGATGATGAGCACAAAGTTGCTCGAAACATGTAAAGGATTATAATAATAAAAAAAATATTATATAACGTAAGTGTGCAACAAGTTGGTCATTTACCCAGAGTCGTACCAGGATGCGCGGTCAGCAAAACACAAAAAAGTATGTAAATGTCGTCTGAAATCGCTTTACGATCAACAGTAAATGATTTTGAAGAAAATCGTGTTGATGTATGTGACTCGAGGAACGAAAGATACTGACAAGTGACTTCAGGATGGTCGGTTCGTCGACTGCGAGGCCCAGGACATGGCCAGTGTCAGATGATGCCACGTGCGATGCAAAGCAACGGATCGCTCGGTACAATGCGACAAGTCCATTAACTTATCTGCGTAACTGCCCCCTCACGTAATTTCAAGGGTCTAAGAACTGCAACTTCTTTACGGACGACATCCGCTCAGTTAGTCAAGACATTTCCCTCACTTCAAGCAACATGAAGGTTCATTACCCTTTTTACAACAGCCCGTCGCTAGATATCACCCCTCTCTCATAGTCCGTTTATTAAATATCCTGGTATTACCTCATAAACTACTCACATGTCTACCACGTGATCTCTCTCCCTCGGGTCTACCAAATAAGTTTTTTATACATTGCCCATTTCCCTCTCCGATGTCGGAATCCACGTGTCGTAAGGATGATGTTTTGACGACAGGTTTCCATCAACCCTCTGACATGAATGACTAGCAGCAAATATACAAAAATTGTGTGCTTATATCGCAGTAAATCCAAAAAAAAGGGCAGCAAATCGTAAGAATCACGCGACACTCACGACAAAATGCAGATTTTCTTCAAGGCAAAGAATCACAGAAAGCAAGACAGAGCGACGCAATAAAAAATATCTCGTCCATTACGAAGTTTAAGGCAGATATTTAGAGAGTCAAGTATAAACCGTTTAACGAGATAGAGCATCTGGAAGTATGTATCGAATAGTGAAAGCCTTCCACCATGACAACCCGGTGTTAATCGGGAGGTAGCCGAAAGCATCGGAATAACTGGACTCAATAAACTATTATTATAAATCGAAAAATCCCGCATAATACAAAGGATTTTGCGAACAATTTAAAATTAAAACCTACGTGATGCGATTCCGTACACTCTGGTAAATTTATAGCAGCGCTGACGAGGAACAGTAAAGGATAAACCTGGAGCTTCAAGCTACTGGAAGAAATTATGAAGCTTTCTGTAGCTATTTCGTGTATACGGTGCGGATGGTGTGCGAGTCGCACGGCACCATCCGCACTGTACACACGACCTACGCAGCGGCTCTCAAGACCGCCACCCATCCAAAAACTCGGTGCAGAAAACCATATGCTGCAACACCTAATGCTCCTCATGTTGGGCGTATGTACCCGAAACATGTCGAGCTAAGAATACATCATTAAAATTACCTCGTTGCATCAAGTTGGCATTTCACATTATATTAAAAGAAAGAAAAAAGCTGCGCATATTTCCTTTCCGTCACTGGATCCATTATACGAATTCTGATGTCACGCCGTGTCGCCACTTTGAAATGGTTGCATACTGCACACATAACATGCGTGCCTACGTCAATCTTCTTGTGAAAACGTCTTCTTAAATGACCTTCAACAAAACTAAAACATTTATTACTTTCCGACAATGAACTGTCACTTCAACTGACAAATTATTCACCTGCTCGGCCACATGCAAACCACTGAGGCTGCAATTTTTAAGTCTGTTTGTTACTAGAGCCAACACTTCGTCCTACGTTCAACGATTTCGCGTTTTGGACTACTGAAACGTTTTATCCATCTCCTGTACGTGACAAATGGGTACCTGACCCACTACGTTTTCACGAATGGCGTGCTTGGACGTTGTCGTTATTATTCAAATACAGTCATCTTCCGGTTACCGTCAGTAAGCCGTCCCTGAAAATCAGACGTTCTGCGCGAAAACGCCAACCGGAAGCCTGTTACCCGTTATTTTACATGTAATTCGTTACGTCAACCCAAACCCCCAGCCAGTTCCCCAAAACGTAACCAAAACACAGTAAAACGCCTATATATAATAACACTGTCATGTTAGGAAGCAAGAAGCTTAGAACATCGCTTCCAGATCACCAGACAATTAATACGGCTGTTACCAAACAGTTGCTCTGTACGCAGTAACATGCAGCTACAGTCTGCGGCACATCGTTTGGTGAAAATGTACTGAGTTTTCGGACCGTTCATACAAATTGTTCCTACATAAACATCAGCCGAAAAACTCTGTATTGAGAGATTTGTACTGTCTGTGAAGTCTGGATATTAAAAACCAAGAGACGTTCTGCCGGGGAAACGTTAACCTGGGGGCATTGTGCGGGGTACACCAAAACAAAGAATAGAAAGTTGGATATATATGAACTGTAACATTTGCAAGTACAAGGTGGTTCAAATATGACCGGGACTGATTTGTGTGTAAACAAGCCGCCCTTAGTCCCGGTCATATTTGAACCACCTTGTAGTTAACTTCATATTGTATTTCCAAGTTCTGTAGTTTCCAAATTCTGAGAATTGGTGAAGATGGCGGAATGTTTACAGAACATGGATTGTTCCGTAATTGTCTGGGAGCAAATGATGGAAAACACAGTGCAATTACAGCGCCATCCGGGAGTGGATCTCATGTTGGAACTGCAAAGCATTTCATACTGTAGTAATGCTACGACTACAAGCTAAAACTAATGAGTCTTTGTTATGTGATATTGCAACGAATGGAAACACATCAGATGGGGGTGTTACTGAAAATACCACCCATTAACGGGAAGGGGGGGGGGGGGCGACTTCTATACATATTTATTGAAGATGAAACAATTTCACCTCGAACAGACTTTTTTTTTTTTAAACCTACGAGCGAGGGAGCTGACTGACGCCTGTACGTACATACATCAAACCGTACACTGGGCACAGAACGGACTGCCAAAAACGTGTTAGGAATTTACGGCTAGCAGCCTCCGTATAGTCGAGATGACGTCTGATGTGTCGTCAGACAACGCACTGCTCATTATGTTCGCCGCCTGCGCGACGCACAGCGCCTTAAGGGAGTAGATAAAATCATTATTTCGATACTGCTATCTGCGAAGACAAGTCGTAAGTCGCTCATTCCTCACGTCACTTCAAAGAGGATTCAGCAGACACCGCTGTAAGGAAGCAAAGGACGTGCGTGTATTCTTCTTGAGAAGGTTTGTACAACAAGAGGAAAAATTATAATTTACATATGTTATAAGAAAGATTAAGGTGACGGCATTTAGAAACAAATTTTCCTCTACTTCCATGTTATTTTCCACTTCGTGTTAGAAAATTTTCCCTTGGAATTTCCGATCGCACAAAAACACAACAAGTCATAATACCACGAACCTGGTCCATGTATGCCTTCTGCACCCCGCCGGGTTTATAAGAATCTCTTGCTTTTTCTTTCCCTATAACAGCTTCGAAAATTATTATTTTTATTACCCCATTTATGTCAGCACTTGACTCAAAACATTTCAGTTCTACCACAAGCTTCTTACAGGCACTACTTCATAACCGTTTATTACAATTGTCTTCACTTGTAAGTCTCCATCAGAACGGCAATGATTTGTGAAGTTCTATAAATTGCTCAACGAATTTATGGTTGGGACCTCTCATACGGTGCCACTGAACAGGTACACGGTTAATTGAAGACGTTCTGATTAAAGGTGAATACCAATAGCAAGTTCTCGTACCAAGCAGGTCCAGACAGCCACTGCCTCAGTACACACTAATTAGCACTGACCCAAACATGTTGCGACTTGTCTACGCATGTCTGTAGGTTGCTGTAACAGAATCAAACGCTGACTGACTTCTCGCAGCTTCGGCTACGGACATTAGTCATACGACTTGCACAACGTCTGACTTCGTGCAGACTTGCTCTTAGAGGAGTCTCCTCAAGTACGAACACAAGTTCTACTGCGTATGGCGAGTGCCAGTACAGATACAATGGAAGTGCGGACCTGGTTAGTACTTAAACTGAAAGTGTAAGCAGTGGAACAAGCAACTCGGGGGGTTGCTGCCGTGCTGCAGCCCCCCAACAAAGTCTGATTTAAAAAAAAAAATAATTTTTTTAGACATGACATCAAACGTTTGACGTGATTTGCCCTTCAGGTGAAATAAGGCTCGGAAATCGGTTCATGCCTAGTACGATAGAGGTCAGTACAATAAAATAAAAACTTATTCCCGATAGTGTCAGTGTAATTGTTCATTGACATAGTCCTTCCGGCCGCACTATGGCCGTGGGGTCGACTCAGCCTCTAACGAAAATGAATACCAGGAAAATTTCCTGGGGCGTAAAGGCGGACGGTGCGCAGGGCTCACCTTACCACCTTCATGTGCCGTCTGGAAATCTGGAAGCCTCAACCTCCTGGAACATTCAGGGCCTCTCCAGATTTGTACAGGAATTTGCTCTTACAAAATGAGAACTTGGGACGCTTCAGATTAAATTAAAAAAACAAGAAAATTATATACGTGATTTAATTCAGGCGCAGCAACGCAATATGTAGTTATATTGGTATTCGTAAAAATGCAGTTGCAAGCAGTGTGACGTAACAGTAACACAACATGATTTTTATAATTATTAAAATAAAACATAAACCGTATATAGCCCTAGGCGTCAGCACCCACCCCCACCCCCCCCCACCCAAAAATACCACCACTACCATCTGCAATTACTAATATCCATTCTT
>Ga0123357_10014738_pt1 | contig 10217 bp, 6 predicted proteins | sample TergutEmb28metaG_FD_89873 | JGI IMG/M metagenome (GOLD analysis project Ga0123357, IMG submission 89873) | Embiratermes neotenicus P4 segment gut microbial communities from Petit-Saut dam, French Guiana - Emb289 P4 | ecosystem: Host-associated > Arthropoda: Insects > Digestive system > Gut ... | reverse complement strand
TCATCAAAAACAACTAAATCCCATGGGGGAGCTGCAAGTATTTTTTTTATACGTTCAGGACGTTTCAATGTATCAATAGAGACTATAAGCCTGTTATGATTTAAAAAAATGTTTGTTCTACGGTCTGTAACATCGCCTTCACTTCCGAAAACTTCAAAGTCCAAGTTAAAGACTGAATTTAACTCCCTTTGCCAGTTATCAACTAAACCTGCAGGGACTATCATAATAGCCCTTTGTAGTTCACCTCTGGAAGCAAGCTCACGAAGAATAAGCGCAGTTTCTATTGTTTTACCCAAGCCTACCTCATCGGCTATCAAAAATCTTTTGGGAGTTGCATTTGCAATTCTATGAACAAGAACAATCTGGTGAGGTAATAGGTCAACCTTTGCCGAAGTAAGGGAAGCTGCGCTTTCCATTAGAGGAAGCTCATAAGATTCTATCTTAAGCAATAAACTTTGTAGGTTTTCGGGAGTAACACATTGCATTGAAGAAATTATTTCATCGTAACGGTCAATAGCGGTTTTTAATGTCTCAATACCGACTTGTTTTTCGCCGATTGTACGAAAAAATACGGTTGCATATCCAGTAGTATCTATACCAGTTACAATACCATCACCAAATTCAGGATGGAGGACCTTTTCGCCAGGAGAAAAAGGCTTATCATTAGGAGATTCTTGAGACATGGTAACCTATCAAATCCACATTATCGTATATTTGCATCATATTGGATGGTGCGCTTCCATCCCAAAGGCCGTTAGAAATGTTGATTAGCGTTTTTCCGCCACGAAGATAATTCAGGGACTCATCATGAACAGATATTTCAAATGATTTAGGGCCGCAATTAAAACCCAACACAATACCAATACTGTCCCAATGGCTCTGTAAATGCCGTAATAAAGGTTGAACACGTTTTAAAAGGAAGTTTTCAGCATCCTTTGGTTCGGATGTTTCAAGTATGGTTTCCAAGCCGATTATGAGAATTGTTTTTGAGTTAAAAGGAGATGCAGAAGGTAAGTTTTTGCTCCATGATAATGCTTCGCGTAGGGAGACCTGTGAAGAAATAAAAGGTAAAAGAGTTTGTTGGTTAAAAATAACGCTTGATCCGCGATGTTTCCATGAATCATTATGTAATTCCTTCATTGTTTAAATTTCCTCCTCCAGCAAGTCAAATAAAGACAGCTGCTCCGGTTTTGATTTTGCTTCTTCAAGTCTCCAATGCGAAACAAGAGTTAAGGCGGTTTTTGAAGCGATTTTTATTTCGTCATCGGGGGAAACATTGGAATACCATGCTAAAATATCATCAACAGATTTTTTTATTTTGAAATTGTCTTTTACTAATTCATCTTTGATGTTTATATTGGAACCTTGTATACCGGCGCCAATAAGGAAATGGGCTTGATCAAGATCCGATTTTAGGATATTTCTGTTCCTTCCGGGCTGTGTGAAATAAAAAAATCGTTCTTTAATGGGAACCAAAAAGACATTTTTTGCAACCACTCTAACCCAGCCGCGAGATTCAAAATCATCAGTAGTGATGCCTGTTCCTTTAAGCGTTTTATGAAGTTCATCACGTTCTATTTGAGATTTATCACTGAAAAGCCGGAGATATTGGCGGGTTAAAGGTTCGGCGTTATCAGGAGGTCTTGGTCCTGATAAGGCGTTATCTTCGATTAATTCATCAAGTAATTGATTTATTCCAAGCAAGGCTGAACGAACATCAAGAAGCTGGTTGTTACCGGTTAATACCTTGCCATAGTGTAATGAGTAAAATTCAAGAGATTTTCCACGAAGTATAACCCTTAAATCAGCAGGACTTAACTCTTTACCATGAGTATGCTCCAATAGGTCTTTTAGGCGAGAAGTTTCCGCCTTTACCCATCTAAGCATTTTTGACCATGAAACATGAGTAGGTTCCTCAATGCGCTTACGGCACACATGGATAATGTCATACTCTATTTTCTTACTGCCAAATGCGGCGTTTTCACCTTTTGTTTCATCACTCTGGATTGGATATGTAGCGACTAAAATATATCCTGCCTCAAACAATGCTTTTAAGATGTCAATCCATGCTTCATCCTTGTCATGATGAAAGGTGAACGCCATAATACCGCCATCTTTTAAGTGACGCCCGGCTTCTTCCCATACCGCCTGTAAGGTATTACTGTAAAATTCACTTGAAGGGTCTTGTCTGAATAGAGGGTTCACATCTTTAATATTCAGGGTATTATAACCTGTTAATTGTTTAATTTTTTCAAGGTGTTTTTGAGCAATAAAAGCGTCTTTCTCATATTCTTCCCTATCGTCAGGATGCTCAACAGGATTATCAACCGCTTCTATGCTGTGCGGGGTTCGTTCATTAGCAAAATAGGCGGCTTCTGGTAAACCTTCATACCATTTATGTAAAGGAATACGAAGCCATACATAAAAGAAGTCAGCCAAATCAGCATAAAAAACATTGTTCCCGAAAGGAGGATCTGTAATAACTAAATCATATTTTGTATCTCCAACTATTGATAAGTCGGTTGATGAGCCACAATATACATTAGAGTTTAATATAATAGGATCTTCAATGAACCCCTTTATTGATTTTGTATTACCATCTTGATTAGTATACAATTCATATGGCTTATTTGCCCATTCTAAGCCTTCCCAAATACCTTCTGAAGATGAAGACCAGTTTCCTCTTCCTAATTCATGTATTATACAGTTTTCAATAGTTTGTGCTTTTGGATGATAATTAGCATTTGAAAACATCGGTTCAGGAGTATCGCGTTGTGGGTTCCAAAAAATAAACATATTTTGGTTCCTTAAATACTGCTGAAAAGCACCAAGTGCCTGTTCTTGAATATCTAGAGAAACTTCTTTTTCAGGCTTTGTAATTGCTTTTAATAATTGGGTATGTGTCAGTAATTGACGTGGATTAAACATTTTCCACCAATGGGTATAGCCCCACCCTTCATTAACGCCGCCATTAGCTCTCATCATATAGGCATCCCAACATTCCTGGCGAGGCCAATAATCATTTAAGTCATTTTCACAACGGCTTGCCCATTCTTCATCTGCAATCTGAAGGCGTTTTAAATCATAGCTATCTGATGCTTTGAAATAACGGCCTCCATAGTTATAGCCTTCTGCTGCACATTCAGGACAAAAACATTGCAGAGCATAGGGAGCAACAGGTGCGGTATGTTTTATTTGACGAACAGATTCCAGCATATTGTTTTCACGGCCACATTTTCCGCATGTGAAATGGGCTTTTCGTAGAGAAGTACCTTTTTGAGTATCAATAGATGTATTATCATTTAGTGTTATCAAAGAAGGCAGTTCCTCTCCTCGATACTCCACCAATTTCAATTTATCAAAGCGTTTTGAATACCAGCTAACCGCAATATCTGATTCTGCTCCGGCATAACCGCCTAATTCGTTACCATTTTCATCTATACCAGCTTCTCCTGTAAACCAATCAGGATGAATTAAAAGGAACATTTGTACTTTTTTAGATTTAATATCAAAATCTTTTTTCTTTTTTTTGGATTCGCTGTCATTATGCCGGGTTAATAAGTCCAGTATTCGTTTGCCCGCAAATTTGGAACATCTAGGACAATTCAAGGCGGTTTCAGTTTTAATTAATTCAAGTAATTTTAATACTCGCTCTGCTCTTTCATCCTTTGTTCCTGCTTCATAGTTTTTTAGATGTTGTGCGAAAAGTTGCGACATTTCTGTAAAAAAGGGTTCTTCTTTGGGAATAATCCGTTCAACACCGGGCGCAATACGAGTTTCACCAAGTTCAGCATGAAATGTAGTCCCGCAATGAGGACAAACAAGTTCTATATAAGAAGTAGAAAGGCTTTTTTGAGCTACTACGGGGTTTGAAAAAACAGGAGTACGATGAGAACAGGTCTTATTGCCAAGATGAGACTGACAAGGGCCGTGTTTTGCCCAGAAAGTATAGATAATTTCTGGCCCTTCCCAACGGTAACGGCTACGCAAATCAGGAGACAGGTCGATAGGATCTAAATCCGTAACTTCTCCAGTCGCTGTTTCAATCCATTTACCTTTATGTCCGCGAGGACAGGTAGTTGTATAAAAAGGCTGTAATTGGGGTTTAACCTGTTTTTCTATTTTAACGAAAAAATCTTTTACCTGCCCAGGGTCACTACAAGCAAGTTCGTTTTTTGTTACAAACCACGCTACAGGGTTGAGGTCAACGCCAGTCATTTGCATACCAAGACGAGAACCTTCCACAAGGGTTGTACCACCTCCCATGAAGCAGTCCAAAACTTTAAGATTTTTAAAATTTTCAGCTTTCTGGTGGTTGCAATAATAATGATCCCATACCTTTTTAGCAGCAGTTTCATTTTCTTCTGGCTCTTCAATTGCCGCTGCTATCAATAAAGAACGAAAAATGGAAGAACGTCTTCTGGCCCACCATTTGGACATTTGATAAATAGGCTTTCCTGCATTTCCTTCTAGGTTAGAAAGTGAGTTAATCTGCGCAATAGGAAAATCAATTTCCAAACAGGTACGCTTTCGATTGGAATCAGAAAAATCAGGTACAGGAAGCTTAATGGCTTTATTTAAGTTAGCCGGGGTTTCATCAGTATTAGCTTGCAATGAGTTTTTTTTGATAGTTTTATCGGGTTTATTTATTTTACCCAAAGGAGTTTGATCCCAATCGGTTTGTTCCATATCATCAAAAAGGAAGGGATTAGTTTTAGTTTGTTTTGGCATTATGCAGACTCCAATTCAATCCATGGAACCAAGGATTCAAGAAGGGACATACCACCGTGGCAAATTTGCGGATAGCCACCAGGTACTTTCCATTTATTTTGACCAATAATAACAACTTGATTATTGGCATTATTTATGGTTATTGGCAGAATAGTATTTATTGGTTCCTCGGGTTTGTTTGCATACCTTTTCGCCCCAAAAGACTTTCGTAAAACTTCCGTAGTTCGAGCATCGTCGATATTGGAAGAAAAATTTCTACTGACAGCGTAACCGTGATCTGATGTAATAACTAATTTACGACCTTGCCTGAGATTGTTAATGAATGCCCAGAAGCCATCGCTTTGTAAAGTTTGTGAAGATTTTTTCTCCAAAACATCAGGCGTTGAAGATTGATGAATTAAGTCATCAAGCCATGAATGCCATATAAAAACATTCTTATCAGTAGGTACGCCGCAGTCTTCAAAGGGAACACCATAGACATCAGTATAGCAATCAGAATTAAAAGGTTTAAAAGATGCGCTTTTGCCATTATGTGATATACTACTCCTGCCAGGTACACCAAGAGCTTTAGCGAACTCTGTAGTAGAAGAAGGACACTCCGCAGCAGTTATGAATAAATTGGTAACATTGATATTTTTCAATTCTGCTGTTTCTTTGATTACAAACAATTCACGTAAAGATAAGGCATCAAGGACTAGAACGGCTTTACTCGCAGTTGAATTGTTTGTCCATTCGATAAGGTTTTCGGATGTTTTTTTAACATCTTTTGTGAAGGTATTCCATAATTCCCACGCGGTTTCAGATAAAAGCCGGTCGGGAACTACTGTTTCCGCATTGAGTATCACGGGAGAATTGATAATTTTAACTCTTTCCAAAAGATGGGTTAATATAGCTTGCCAGATCTCATAAGAAGAACTTTCAGATAAGATGATTTTATCCCATGCATTATCCATAAGAACCTCCTTTTATTTAATCATCCTCGTTATATGTGATCGACATGGATTCCTGAAAGCCAGATGGAATACGCTGTAGTATCTGTTTTATTTTGCCAACGTCTAAATCCGAAAACTCTATTGTAAATTTAGATATGGGCTTATTAGCAGAAAGATTCCATTCATCAAATTTCCCCATTAAATTAATGCTGTTTGTCGGGCCTGCGTTTCTGGTATTAAAATGGCTAACAGGTGAAGTTGGTATGAGAGATGGTATGCCAGGTGAAGCAGGTGTGTATGGACCGGGTGATATTCCTCCTGATGAAAAAGGAGTGACAGGGGAAGAGGCAGGAATGGGAGTTTGAGAACCGCCCTGGACAGGAGCGGCAACAGGGGTAACACTACTAGCGGCTTCGGGTAAAGCCAGCAAATAGCTTTTCATTTCATTTATAGAACGATATACGCCGCTATTACGGATACGCTGATAGGATGTGTTGTCATCTCCGTCTTCAGCACGACGACCATACCATGTTCCATTTGCGTTTATTACGATAACGCCATTTGCAGCTACCTTAAAAATTAAATCACATATTGTATCTTCCTTAAGATATGGTGGAACAATAATAGCTGACGTTGGAGGAGGTTCAAGATATGTATTTATGATGTCTTTTATGGTGGCTGAATTCTTTGCATCTTCTATGATGTTGTTCTTAAATTCATCAAAGTCGAACTGATTAGTAACGATTGTATCTTCAACTGCTTTTGGAACTTCTTTTCCCTGGACAGAAAGGCGTATAACATCAAAATGTGAATTTTTACTGTTCTGAAAATCCCATTTTTGAAGGATAGCAAAACGGTCAAACCTGGCCTTTAAGTCGTTTTCCAAATTTGAATTGAAATTGTTGTATAAGGAATAATAGTTTCTTTCCTGACCCCATGCTTCTTTTGAGCATAGATAACAATGACGGCTTAAAAGTATAAGATTTTTATCAGTAAAAAGGCTGCTTTTGGTCAAAAGGAACCGTACGGTGTTCCTACGTTTGGATAAATGGTTAATAAGCCAAGACCCCAAAATTGAATGAATAGACTCAGTGCCTTGCTGCGCAGGCGCCTGGTTTTCAATATTTTCAGGTATAACCAGAAGGACAGGACGATCCCAATATTGAGGTTTGTCGTTTTCATCGACCTCATCCCATGGCTTTGTCCGCCAATTTGGCCCCAAAACTACGATTTTGGAAGGCGGTTCAGATGTTTCAGGGTAAAAGATGGATTTTAATACTTTTTGAATATGCTTTATATCGAGACCGGGATATACCTGTTGTCCCGCAACAGGAACAGCATTGCGATCCCATAAGTTTTCATTTTTTGCGAAAGCACGGACTTTAGAACCTGGATTTTCTTCAAGCGAAAATTTTACAGGGGATGTAGAAGAATCACCGCCCAAAAGATGGGTACTGTTTTCGATAAGAGAAGCAAGCTCTACATGGAATGAATTGTCATCAATGGGTTTATCGCGGGTTATTTCAAGATGAAGTAAGGGCGTATTTATCCCACTGCTACTGTCATGTAAGAGAGAGTGCATCCAAATATCGCTTATCATTTCTCTTGCATGCAATATTTCCGGATTTGTAACTGATATACTGGAAAGGTTTTCCTGCGCTATCCTTCTAAGTTTGTCAGGATTTGGGCTTGCGGATATTGAGGTAATCAGTGTCTGAACTTCTTCATTTTTGCCATCAACAGAAAAATCTGCCGGTGTTAAAATAGGACTTTTTTCAGCGCGGCTTTTATAAACTTGAGCAAGTATCTTTATTAAATCACGTGTTTCCTGCGCAATAGATGAAAGAAGTATCTGGTTTTCAAGCAAGTCAAGCAATTCAGGGCTGAAAGGCCAACATGAATAGACTTCCGCTTGTTTCTTTGTTTGTTCCTGGGGTGGATCGTTAATAAATAATAGACGGATACGTTCTTTTACATAGGAATCACAAATACCATGAATATTTGATAATTGAATATTATCGCGGTTATCAAACAACCTGTGCAGTAAAAGTTTTTGACGTTCCTGTATTGCATCAACGCCTAAAAAGTCTATTTCTATCGGGTTTTGCCGGCGTATTTGCATATAAGCGTCATTGTTACTACCTATTACTGAAACAACAAAAATAAGTAGGTCAGGATGGTCTTTAGAAATTTCTGAAAGAAGTTGAATGAAATTATAAGCATTGGCTCTTACTTTAATGCCGTCTTTATCTTCCGGAAGGCTGTCATACCAAGTTTGAAATTCATCCAGAATAAGACAAGTTCTTTGGTCTTTAAACATATTCTCAAGTAGCGAGCGTGGTGGTACAGGTTGATTCATTACGGCAAATTGGCCCCGATAGAATTCACCTTTTGGATGACGGTCAAAAATTAAGTCCCATAAAAAAGTATACTCATAGTTATGGACGGCTTCGGAAATTGGGTAATAATTCCGTAAAAGGGAAATGGAGGCTAATTCGGACTTACCTTTACTCGCCCAATCTTTGAGCCATGCTTCTACTGTTTCAGGAGAGGCGATAGCATGATGCATAAGCGCCATTATATGTGATTTTCCGCGACCTCTAACTCCCCGTAAGACAATAGGACGGCCGGATTGTGGCTCGCTTATCGACTGCAGGGCTGTTCTAACATCATTGGTAGGGTATGTGATTGAAAGTATATAGTCTGCGCCCTTTTGAACGGCACCCTGTTTATCAGATGTGTTCAGTTCTATAGCGGTTCCAGGCATGTTAAGACCTGAAAACTCTTGCCGAAGGCTTAAACCAAGCATTTTTTGCTCCTTTTTGGCTGATTTAATGATAGTTGTATAAGGGTTTATTAGCAAGACGGTTCAAACCCACAAATTTGCACAGTTTAGGCATTTTTTCCTGTCTCTGCCTTGCATATCTTAAAAGTATGATGAAGCAAGAAAAGCCATTATATACACTCATTCCACTTGAGGACTTCAAGGCTTTGATGGGCGTTGATGACCGGGAAGACAAAACAGCCCGGTTTTGCCTTACAACCTCTACTTTCACTATAGAGCAACACTGCAAAAGGCGGCTTTTACGGAAAAAACACTTTGAATGTATCGAGTTTTACGGGGATTTGCTTCTACCCCTGAGAGACTATCCAGTGAACAAGGTCTTGGCGGTATATCTATTGGGGAACAGGGAAACGGGATTGGGAACCGGTGAAATTCTGGAACCGGAATTTTATAACATCGTTCCCGCTTGCGGTACTGACGAGGATATACCCTTCAGCTTGTCACTTTCCCCTGCTCTGCAACGATACCGGGGAATAGCGGCGATAAAAGCGGTTTATTGGGCAGGGTATGCTCCCGGCAATGTCCCGCCTGACCTGGCCTCGGCATGTATGGAACTGGCGGCATGGAACATGAACCGATACCGTGGACGGCGTATCGGTATGACAGGAAATATCCGGGGAAGCGGGAGAGACGGAGAACATTTTGAAATGTCCATGCCGGAAAATGTCCGATCTTTGCTGGAACCATACAGAAGGAAGGTTATATGACGGGTAACAAGGGCTTTATTGAACAGCGGATTATTGAGGCGGTTAAAGGGCTACTAACCGGGCGGGTCAATGAGATTTTAGGGAAGTGGGAGTTTTTGATTCCGGTTATCGAGTTTGGGAATATAGGCGGCAATTATGCAATGGCTCCGGTTGTAACGGTGTCCGGTTGCGAGCAGACAGAAAAAGAACGGATTATACGGCTAGATGTTTATACAGTGATTATCAATTTATCCCTACAAGAGCATGAGGACGGCGAATTGTTCTGCTATGCCTACTCCGGCGCTGTTGGCAGGGCATTTTATGATAACTCCACTCTTGGCGGTGTTGTAGACAGGGCAGTCATTACCGGAAAGAAGTATATCCCTCCGAAAAAGCCGAATTGCGGGGAAGGTTGGGGATTGGTCATTACCTTACGTGTGACGGTAGAGGGGATGGGCAATGCTGGTTAATGGGTGTGATTGCTCAATAGTGGTAAAAACTACCCACACTGAAACGGATATACCCTACTCCGATGAAACCTTGCGGGAGGCGGTCTCCCTGCTGGAGGAAGAAGCGGCTATTGAAGGGGATGGCGCTTGTAAAGCTATTCGAAAAAATGGCGGAACTACCGGGTGCATTATTACCCCATTAACCATCGAAACGGCTCCGCTACTACTCTACCTTGCTATGGGGTCGGCCGGAAACCCTGTCTTTGTTTCGGAAACAAGAAACCTATACAAGTACAGCCTGAACCTTTTGCCGATGGAAGACACAGACCTGTTTGACCTGATACAAGACAGGGGCGGAGAAAGGCGGCTTTTCGAGGGCTGCCGGGTGAAGGGCTTTGAGCTGCGGGTAATGCGGGAAGAAGCCATTAAAATGAAATTGGACATTTGCGGAGAGCGTTACCCTGTTGTGTATCCGTATCAAGATAGTATTGAAAAAGAAAGCGGTGAACGTTTTAACGGTGATGGCGTTACTTACAAGATAAACGGACAGGAATTCAAAAACATATACGGCGTC
>Ga0123357_10014737_pt1 | contig 10217 bp, 9 predicted proteins | sample TergutEmb28metaG_FD_89873 | JGI IMG/M metagenome (GOLD analysis project Ga0123357, IMG submission 89873) | Embiratermes neotenicus P4 segment gut microbial communities from Petit-Saut dam, French Guiana - Emb289 P4 | ecosystem: Host-associated > Arthropoda: Insects > Digestive system > Gut ... | reverse complement strand
TTCACGGAACCCGAAGGTTCATTACCGCACTCACAAGCGTCCGCCACCTGTCTCTATCCTGGGCCAGCCCAATCCAGTCCATATACCCACAACCCACTTCCTGGAGATCCATCCTAATATTATACACCCATCTATGCCTAGGTCTCCCCAGTGGTCTCTTTCCCTCCAGTTGGGATACAACATATTGTATATAATATAAAGTGTTGTGTTATTGACTGAGAAGTTGTATTTAAAATATAAAGTTACTAAAATTGCTATTATTTTGGAGACTGCTGTTTAGCTTCATGTAAAACACACAGGGGAAGGGGGTGGGCAGGAGGAGAATTGTAAAAAAATTGAAAAATATTTCCAGAATATGCTTACCGTAGAATCTAAAGGACTCACCTGACACAAAGAACAAAATCTCCATGTATTGTAGTACTATCCCTCACAAGAAATACGCCTCCTTCTCTCTCTCCCATAAGCAGGTCTGTTGCATCCTGGCGGGACATCGGACCAAAATACCAACTGCATAATAAGAAAACGAACGTGCTACATTATTAACAAGTCATTGCAATTCTTCATTGACATAATCCTTCTGATCGCACTATGGCCCTGGGGTGGACTCAGGCTCTAACAGAAATGAGTACCTGGAGTATTTCCTGGGGGTAAAGGCGGCCGGTGTGTAGGGTTGACAACCTTACCACCATCCTGTGCCACTGTCATGTAATCTGGGAAACTTAACTTCCTGGAACCTTCTGGGCCACTCCAGGCCTGTAACTGGACTGCTTTATCTCCACATTATTAACCTTTTAGCGCCGAACGTCAACTAAAGTGGACGTGCAGTGGGCCCTTTAAATAGCCGAACAGCTGCTAAATTCTGGCTTCAAAAGTTTAATAACAATACTCTTTGCAATTTCACTGTCATCCGCACCTCCATTAATTCATGCCTCATGTTACCATTCTGTAAGCATGATCAGGCATATCAGGATACATACAGGAAAAGCATGAATGACAAGGAAACTGAGGTAAGTGTATCACTTATATTTAGGGGTTGCAATGCAATTTTTTATTACCATAACAAATGTCCACTAAAGTCTCTGGCAAAGAAAATGCGAAGTAATGGGCAGCCATTTAAATCCCAGATCTTTTGCACAGCACACCAAGCACTTAACTGCAGCACCAGAGAGTTAAGTCTTCCCTCATGATGTGTCATGCAGTGTTGGTACCAGTTTCCTTAAATGGTTATAATATGTGCTTGTCCTGCATGTGTCTTGTGTACAGAATACAACCTCCTGTTCTACATGTCTTCACATACTTGTGATTCATTTTCCAAATTTAAACAACACCTCCTGCAACACCTGTATTCTGTTTATCATACAAATGTACATGGCATCAGGTATCAGACTCACGGTCTCTCTGCAGTACACAATCAGAAGTTTAACTGGTGTGTGAGCAAGTTTGTATAACACATCTCAGTAGATGGCAAATAACTAGCCATGCCTGTTACTAAATGTAATGTCCCTACATGAACAATGACAAAGACTGGACATATGAGGAAGTGGTGTGGCCTAATTCCCGATACTAACCTGCCTCTTGCCTAAAGGAAATAGGTGAAAAAAAGAAAACCCTTAGTCAGGAGAATCACTTTCCAGCTGAAATTCAAACCAGATATGCCACAAACATCAGTCAGAAGCATTACAGCTTCAGCCAACTTGTTTGTGCTCATGCTCAAAACTTCTACTTATATTTAATGTGGAATTAATATAGCAATATGTTTGGTTTCACAAGTCAACAGGTATGTGCAAAACATGCCCATTACGCACAGATACCTCTGCTGAAGTGTAATAAGTACAAATTAGGAAACAAATTTGTGCATATGTATGCCAGTATATGCATAAAACATTTTCAAGAAATTATACTGCTTGTCACAAGCTTTACAACACACATGAAAGGTCTAACATGTGGAAGAATTATAATACGCGAAACTAAAATGGACTTTACAGGTCTACCCTCTACTATACCACATCATTCGAGCCACAGTTATCCGGAAATATAACATACCTTGATCTGTCATATGGATCAAATGTTGCTGCCATTCTGTATAAGAGGCTGAAATCTACTGAGTCACAGACCCTGCTCCAAATTTCACTTCCAAGTCTTCCTCAGATTAAACTTTTTCATCTTTTCACGCAAAGCCGTTTTAATAACAGATACCTACTTACGCTAACCTGACATCAATTTGGTTCTACACAATGTGACTCTTCTTAAACGCAAATTATTGAAGAAATATTCTGTAGACATGCGTTCGTATTTACAATACAAAATAATGCATGAATTATTACGCTATTCTGAACATGTAGGTGTCACATTATAAATCTCTGTTAGTTCCAACACATTTAGACCAAATGTACTAGAAATGTCTCTTCTCCAAACAAGTGGTCAGTTTGTAGAATTCCAGCACCAATTGAGACATATCTTCAAGAATATTAATGCTCTAATACCACTACAAATCCTTAGTGAGTATCGTTTTCTTATTACGCATTACATTTCTTCGTAATTAACTTGCTACGTCCAAATTCACACACTTTGCCTTAATCACACACCACAACCCATCGCTTCAATATGGCTGCGCTTAATTCTGCTTCCAACCGCAAGGAGTCAGAAATATATTTATTTGCTCTTATGTTTTAGATTCCATCAACTGCAGAAGTACAGGGGGAACGGAACAGAAACTGGCTGTATGGCGAGCATGCACGCCAACATTCGCGGATGATCTAAAATATTTTGGTGACGTTTGCTTGAACCACAGATCATACCTATGCTTGAACGAAGGGAAAAAATGTGTTGCATTGTGTATGCACACCCGAAGGTTGGAGGGTGACAAAATTGGTTGGGATGATTAAGGTAGATATGGACTGAAAGTTTGTCGGGAACAACAGTTGTGGAAGATTATTGTCAATCTTCGAGTGACAAGTAAATACTGATAGAAAAGTTTATACAGACATGGACTACACATGAACCAGTAAGGCCAAGAACAGACAGCAGTAGATAAAACTAATGAGGAAGGATATACTCTGTGAGAAGAAGTTAAATCCGATAAAGCTCAAATGGAAAAAAGATGTAGTCATACATGAGGCAGAACTAAGGGATAAGGATGGAGAAAGTAAAGGAAAACTACCAAAGGGCAGCCAAAGAACTTGTGAACCATATGAACAAGAACATTTTATATTAAAAAAAAAATGGACAAAATGAATCATCCACAAAAAGAATATGTACAAAACCTACTAATATAAATTATGATTTTTTATGGCCAAACCCCAAGAAAGAATCGTAGAAGTCAATGGAACAAAATCCAGAATCCAATTTATATAACCTAACAATCCTACACCATAATGTACAAAGTTGATCAAATTAATGGAACTGAGTGCTTTTTTGAACCCAAGTTTGTTGGATGTCTCGTACTTTTCTGAACATTGGTTAATCGAAAAACAAAAACCTTGAACACTGAACAGTATAAATTGGCTGATAACTTTAGTAAAGTGTAATTATGGAGGAACGTGTATCTTTGTGCGGGATGAACTGTACATAAAGGAAGTTAAATATCGTAAAGATTTGTGTAGCGAAAAGGAATTTGAAATGTCGGCGGTAGGATTAGTGGATTTTAAATGTATATTAATTTGCATATATAGATTTCGACATACCGATGTGTAAAGTAATTTTAGGCTAAAACAAGCAGATGGATAACTAAAGTAATAAATGTCTCATATCAAAGAATGATATTTTTGAATAATTTAAAGGCAAATTTAACTTTATCTAGTGAAGTTTTGAATTATATCATTAGATATCACTTGATATATAAAAGAGTTATTTCTGAAGAAGAAGAAGAAGAAGAAGAAGAAGAAGAAGAAAAAGAAAAATAGAAAATAATAGGTTGGTTTAAAGTGCAAAATGCTCAACAAAAGTGATATGGCAATTAATTAAACACACAGAAAAAATGCATACATCAAATCAGGATGTTGAGTTAAAACCTGATTCAGGAGATATCATAAACCCACAAAATGTTGATGATACTATGAATTCCTCTTGTTACATATTGTATAGAAGACCTTCTAGTACAAAATAAGCCCTGTATAAATGGTCAAACTTCTCAAATGAAAATTATTTATAATTCAATATACTATGTTTGTTTACCTAGCAACAGAAGACGAATTAAATCAGGTAGTAAGTAAATAAAAAGGAAAATCCTCAAGTGGATTTGATCAGATACCAGAATTTTTAGTCCAAGAATGTATTCAATACATCAAAAACCCGTTTTTCTTTATTTTTAATGTTGCCATAAATAAGGTATTTTCTCTGGCTTAATGAAAATAGCAAAATTAAGACCCATTTACAAAAAGGGTGGTATGACAGTAGTAATTACAGCATATATCCATTCTATCAGTGTTCTCAAAAATTTTAGAAAAACTAATGTATAATAGATTAATACTTTTTAGAAATAAACATAATATATTGACAGATGCTTGGCACAATTTTGGAGATGATAAGCCAAATGAAACAGCCAGTCAGATTTTTATTGAAAACATCAAGGAACCCATGGACAAGCAACTTTATGTTTTAGGTTTATTTTTTTACCTATGATGTAATGAATCATGAAATATTACTTACCAAGTTAGAATATTATGGAATAAGAGGGACTAGAGAGGCATGAATAGAATCTTATCTTTCTTATCAGCCATTATTTGTTGCAACATTTAAAACTGAAAACAGAGGAAGAAACCAACAAATATATAAATCTTCGCATAAGGAAATAAAACAACGAGTCCCTCAGGGATCAGTTCTGGGGCCCCTTTTGCTTTTATTATATATATGAATTATATACCTTTAAATATCTAGGATGCAAAATTGGTCCTCTTTTGATATACTTATTATAGACAAAAATAGTGATGCTGTACAGGCAAGGCTAAATAGGGTAATAAAATAGTTTGAAATTTGGTTCTCAAATTACAGCCTTATCATTAATACTGATAAAACAAAGGCAGTGCTATTTCACTTTAACAAAAATTGTAATTTAGTTATGCCTAAGATAGTTTTTAAAAATATTGAAATTAGTTGCGCATATGAAGTTAAGTTCTTAGGAATTAATTTCTCAAATAATGTAAAATGGAATCATTTAATTAGCATACCAACTAATGCACTTACATAAAATTTCACATTAAAAAACTTAAAATCGCTCCAACATGTTTCGATCCTAAGATCATCCTCACATTTTAAAAACACTCACTAATTAATTAATTAGTGAGTGTTTTTAAAATGTGACTTTAGCAAGGAACAGTGTAGCTCCCTGAGGATGATCTTAGGATTGAAACATGTTGGAGCAATTTTAAATGTTTTAATGTGAAATTTTATGTAAGTGCATTAGTTGGTGTGATAATTAAATGACTCTACGAAATGCAAGGTGCAACAATAAAGATGGTAAAATGGAATATTCACATTCAGTTTTATGCTCATAGTTAAACAAGGTATCCTATATGATCACATCACTGAAAGGTGACTTAAGCTTATTTACATTAAGAAATATATATTGTACAAAATTTCAGTCCCTGATAAGGTATGGTATAATTTTATGGGTGTAAAGGTACTACAAATACAAAAAAAAGGGCACTTCGTGCATTTAAAGGGCTGAATACAAGAGAGTCTTGTAGGCTAATTTTTAAAGAGTTGAAGACTCTCACAGTGCCCACATTAACCCTTAACTCGCTAACGTGGAGAATATGGTGACCTAATAATGCCAGCAAATGGCAGATGGGATTTAACTGGGTGTTTAAAGGGTTAAAGAAGTATAATCATTAAACAAAATGCTGTTAAAGCAAGCCGAAATATTCAGTGCCTAGTATTAACCCTTATCCTGCTAATGTGGAGAATATGGTGACCTCCTAATAATGCCAGCAGTTGGCAGATGGGATTTAACTGGGCGTTTAGAGGGTTAAAGAAGTATAATCATTAAACAAAATGCTGTTAAAGCAAGCCGAAATGTTCAATGCCTGGTATTAACCCTTATCCTGCTAACGTGGAGAATATGGTGACCTAATAATGCCAGCAGTTGGCAGGTGGGATTTAACTCAGCGTTTAAAGGGTTAAATATCTTTGAGGTGTTGTGCTACATTTAAAAAAAAAAACATTTATTTATGAAGGAATTTAGAGATGTATAAATACAACACAAGAAGAAAATGTGATTTCCATGTCCCACGTTGCAATACACCACTCTTTAAGACGAGTGAGATCAACTTGGGGATTAGAATGCACAATTAGATACAACTAGAATAAAGCAATTGGAAAGTTTTAATGATTTTAAACAAAAATTAAAGTTATTTTTACTGACCTCAATAAATAAATTCTTTATATTTGAAGAAGACACCAGAACCAGTATTTAATAACACAGGTAAAACAAGATGAAAATAGTACTTCTGTTGTATTGTAAAAGTTGCTATTGAGTAATTAGATTAGTTGATTGGATAATTAATCACACATGTGTAATTGAACAGTGATTTTTGTAGGTTTGTTAACTGAACTTATGTGAATCTTGTAAAATGTTTGTGAATCCTTATTTCTTTTCCACCTTATGCTTTGTTTGACTTATCCAAGTGCTATACATGTAGCAAATGGATGATGAGGATAAATAAATAAATAAATAAATCTGGCAGTCACATCCACAGGTCTGCCCAATGCCATGCTTCTATAGTGTTTCTAACAGTGGTTCTGGTAGAAAACCTGCTTTCACTGCAGTAGCAGCAAAGTCCAGGTCATCTCCCAACATCAGTACTGCAGCAAAGACACTTGGCTATAGGGAGTTCCCTTCAGGTTGCCGTGACTTCATGGTATAAATAATTTTCAGTGTATGGAGTCAGAAGGATGACTAAAAAGCTATGGAAATAAATATTTGAGGTAGAAAGGACTAGCCTGAAAATTCATGTTGCATTCCAAGAATATAATGTGAAATTTCAGGAAGTGTCTGATGTAAATTGTACTATTTGTGAAGTGGAAGTACCTAGAAGGGTACTGGTGTGGGTCCATGATGAGTTACATGTAAATGTGTTTATGGGTACTGAAAGTATGAATTGATGATAGTAATAAGCACAACAGTCTGGATCAGCCAACTTAACTTGCACAGACATCCATTTTACTAAGTCCAAGAAGTACAGACTGAGGCTCAAGTCTGGGAGAGCATTGAGAACTGTTTTCCAGTTATTTCAGGTGTGCCTGGGGTAATGGCAAGTTTCCACAAGTCACAGATGTGGCATACATACACATGGTTGAGTATAAAGTGATAATTTGAACATCTGCTAAAACTGTACATAATTAAATAAATTCATTAGTTTAATACATCAGTAAATAACCCACAAATAAACTGTTTCACATATTTTTTTGTCCAGAAGCTGGAAATGATTTTGGATGTGAATTAATAGCCTTCTGTATTGAAGGTATGCCTTTGTCTGCTTCAGCTGTAGGCAACAGTTCAAAATTTACTGCTGTTCCTACTTCATTCATTCATTCATTCCATTGGCATGTTCAGAACGCAAAGATTCCTTGCCGTTCTCAGGAGCTTCTTCCATTCCTCTCTGTTATGTATTTTTCCTGCCACCCTTCTCCACCAACTATTCGTCCATCCCCTCTCACCTCATCTTGCCATCTATTTCTTGGTCCACCTCTCAATCCTGTTGTTCCCAAATTCATATATAATACCCTTTTGGGAATTTTATTTTTTTCCACTCTCTGTACATGCCCAAACCAACGTAATCTATTTAACCTTATTATCTCTATTATAGTAGGTTTTTTAACACTTGCACTAATTTCTTTATTGGTTAATATCCTTCAGTTTTCTTTTTCATTGTCATATACTGGGCCTAAAATCCTGCTATACACTTTCCTTTCAAAAATGTTCACGTGCTTTCTGTCTCTCTTTGTTAGTGTCCAAGTTTCTGATGCAATGGACACCTTAAGCCTGATCAAATTTTTAATTGCGATTCACTTGTTGCATATGTACCCCATCACCTGGTACAAGTAGTCTGTCTGTCTCTACATCTGGCCTTGTTGCATTGATAGGTGGGGCCCATGAAGGGAGACGCTATAACTCCTACTTTTTCATTGTCATATACTTGGCCAAGTAATTCTTCTATACACTTTCCTTTCAAAAATGTTCACTTGCTTCCCATCTCTGTTTGTTAGTGTCCAAGTTTCTGATGCATATGTTAACATTTTGTCTATTGTTGTGTTCTTTAGTATTAATTTATTTTCTTTGATATGTTGTTTTTTAAAAAAAATTTGTAGTATAAAATATGTTTTGTTGGCATTTTTTATTCTTTCTCTAAGTCTATTTGGTTATCTGCTGTTCCTACTGCATCTCGGAATTGTGTAATGAACAGTATTAAATGGTCGCAGATCATAAAGGATAGGGCAGCCAAAATGGAAGAGAAAAGGAAACATTCCAAATAAAAGTATTATCTTTGCACAAGATGGAGGTTTGTATATATACATAACATTTGTATTAAGACCCCCACCACAGGAGCCAAGAGGGATACCACACCTTACCATGTCTCCACCAGGCCTGTACCCTCCTGTCCACAGGACCACTCCAGTGACTAAAAAGTTTCCACACTTAGGCCATAAGAAATAAACCTTTGCCTGGCACGTAGATGATGAGATCTCAACATCGATACGTGGTGGCGCACATTATATAAACACTCTCTTTTTAGCATATAATTTCAGATAAAACCTGATGATGGCCACTACTGGTGGAAACATATAGTTCTTCATCTCTAGTAAAAACATACGTTATTAGACACACATTAGTTGTGTTATTGACTGTAGTTAACCCACCTAATATATTTGTATTAAGTGTTTACATTTGAATTCAGACTTTGATGTGTAATTCCTATGCAAGAAAAGTACAATGAAAAGCTAAATAAATTGGAGAGAAACACATGAGGACCGTCATATATGGGAAGCCATTCACCCCCGCAGGAAGGGTAAGTGCTACAAAGGGACAGAAGCCCAACCCAACCCACCACTGCACCAAGGAAGCCGGCTACCACCTCACAAAACTAATAATAAACGAGGCGAAACAGCCCCATAAACAGAGAGCAGAAACAGACAGAAGTGCAAGTGGACAGAATTAAAAAACCACCCACCTCACTCCAACAGAGAGCTACAAAGCAGAAGAACAACGGCCCACAAGTAGTTTTGCACACTCCACGTACTTAACCCTACATATAATAGCATAAAATATATGTTACTTTATGTACAGAGAAAAACCACAGCAGAAACACTGTAAGCCATATGGGATCCCAAATGCGTGCAACCACCCTGTAAAGCATTAACGGTTCTTAGCTTAGGCTGAAGATTACTGTTGTAAGTCGAAACATGTTGCATTAGCATTATATTCTGTTGTAGTTGTGTTGACGGTAATATATAGTAATAAAGTGAATATATAGATATACATCGGGATGACTTCAGTCAAAATGAGGAACTCCGTTACAATGCCAACTTTACCACATCAAGAACATATTTTACGTATGTACCTCTGCCTAGAAACTTTTTTTTATGATTTGATAATATTCATTGAGCACATGGCCTTTTAAATTCAAGGTTTCTACTGTGGCCAAAGCCCTGTTCGATTTAAATACCCATTGCAGGACAGTGATTTCCCTTTCGGATGAAAACTATATTCTGTATGCAGTCATACGTCACTTAACGACGGGGATACATTCTGAGAAATGCGTCATTAGACAAATGTCAAAGAGTGTACTTACACAAACCTAGATAGTATAGCCTCCTAAACACCTAGGTTATATGGTATAGCCTATTGCTGCTAGGCTACAAACCTGTCCAGCATGTTACTGTACTAAATACTTTAGGCAATTGTAGCACAATGGTAAGTATTACGTACTTACTTACTCCATAGTGCAGAGTCATTCTTGAGAAGCTAACTGGTTCTGCAGCTAGTCAAGAAATTCCCCACACTTTATGGAACCCGAAAGTTCATCACCATATTCACAAGTGCCCGCCATTTGTCCATATCCTGAGCCAACTCCATCCAGTCTCCACCCCCTCCCATTTCCTGAAGATCCATCTTAATATTATCCTCCCATCTACGTCTGGGTCTCCCCAATGGTCTCTTTCCCTCAGGTTTCCCCACTAGAACCCTGTGCACACCTCTCCCCTCCCCCATATGTGCCACA
>Ga0123357_10014736_pt1 | contig 10217 bp, 7 predicted proteins | sample TergutEmb28metaG_FD_89873 | JGI IMG/M metagenome (GOLD analysis project Ga0123357, IMG submission 89873) | Embiratermes neotenicus P4 segment gut microbial communities from Petit-Saut dam, French Guiana - Emb289 P4 | ecosystem: Host-associated > Arthropoda: Insects > Digestive system > Gut ... | reverse complement strand
TGTCCATACTGAGCCAACATACGACGGTGAATTTCCACAGGTTTCACTCCTTCTGCCCAAAGAAACCGCACTACGCCACGTTGTTCTTCGATGGTGCAATCTTGCAAAGGAGCGTCCATGTTTCCGCCCTCGTTACTGCCACTCGACTGAAGGTAGAGCGCTGTACTGCACATGGCTGAACTCTTCAACAGGCATTGTCAAAACTGTGCAATGCGCCATCTCCTCTCTTTCTCGGTTACCGCGTAATTTCGAAATTTCCTTTACTTTTTGATTCATCATCATATGTTGCAGAATGTTGTGAATATTTCGACAGGACTTCATTGCACTTCGTTTAAAATGACATAAATAAGAAACGTTCCTATTTTATTAAACCATTCTGTGCCCTGAAAATGTTTATATGTTAGTCTTCAATTATTACATTCCTTAATTTAAAAGAGTCGGTACTCAGTACTAAGTAAACTCACGAAGTTTCGGAGTCACGCGTGCCCTGCAGCATAGCACTGTACTGATTAAAATTACCGCCATTGATAAAATACGAAAGGGCACATTTGGAAAATATGTGTATGAAATTTGAGCAAAAAGTAACCAAACCACTTACAATTTGATCTCAGCACGTTTTGAATCTATGTGTATATGGATGTCTGTGTGTTTGTACATATACTCATACGTATAGGAAATATATTCCACTCTGAATGCGATATTTTGCGACATAGTCCGTTCAACAATGAACGAGCTACCTACGAATAAACAACAGTGTTATAACGTAAATTTATTAAGTTCACAGTTTATTTTTGGAAATGAATAACCAATACACGAATGGTTTCTACGTATCGGTGTTTTGCGTGTGACATTTTTATTGCTGCATATTCTACATTCCAATTCACAAAATATAAAACAATAAATCAGGTCGTTAAATTGGATTACAAATGAATTGTGCAATGTCAGTAAATCAAAATGTTATATTGTATTAACTTAATCTTTTATCATTTAAATATGGTGGCTTCTGTCAGTTACGTCGTTTTGTGACAAAGTGTTTTGCAAATTCTACCCTTCTCAATGCAATAGCTAACGTGGCCATCTGCAGGTTAAATGAAGAAGTACTACCTGCACACTTTGAATATTATAAATGGCGCCTTAAAACCACGTGCTTTATTTAATTTACAGTACCAGATTTGCAGACTTCAATATGGAGGCAGCAAATGCTACTAAAATATGGTAACTTCCCACAAAGTCACAGAGTATTTTAAATCAAGAAGGCCAAAATTTTCAAAGCAGTAACAAATATTCACAAATCTCACCATATTCTTTGACGTTTCTTGTTTGGATACCAAAATCACTTTTAAGCTATCTTCTCCGGGCTTCGTCTCACATTACGAGAGCCGTTTGTTATTTCCAAGTAGGATTAACAGATTTCTTGCCTTTATTTGTCTACTGTACAGGACGGCCAAGAGTGGGTTCGGGCCCCGGTATGAGAAGTTTTGGCCCCTCCACTCGCAGCGACGGCAGATCAGAAATCACCTAGAATTTCATTTGCAAGAGAGACTTAGGTTTGATCTGAAAGGGTTAATTTTTACAATCGACACATAATATTACTACCGAGAAAAATACAAACATATGCAACATATTCGGATCCCAAGCCCCCTTCCGGACCGCTGGGCCCGGCAATCTGTTCCGGTTTCCCTCCCATCTCCTCGGCACTACGACTGTCAGTTCGAGCAACAGTACATAACAAAACATATCCATATGCTTATTATTAAAAGATAAATTTTTAAGCAAAAGTATTAAATATTCAATTCATTATTAGGAAAACACATTTAAAAATACCTATAAGTTTGTACAATGAAACTTTAGTCTTTATTTTATCCAGTTTGAAGAACTCTAACTTCCGAAAATAAATTTAATGAAGATTCCAATTCCTAAGCTCACTATTATAATAAACGATAATTTAGAGCCTAAGGATTTGGATGAACGTGCATACCAGCAGTGCGAAGATGGGCCCTAAACCTTATATAATACAGAATATATAAAAGAAAGTTTATGGCGGTGAATATTAAGGCGAATCACATATGGAATGTGACGTCGTGTATGTATGTAGGTGTATATGCATGTACTGACGTAAGCAAACATACATTTACTCTGTATAATTATGTATATGTATTTAGATATGTATGTATATTTATGTATATATTTATGGAGACTGGGGAGATTTTATGCGTTTCAGAATCTGCGGCTAAATGGACATTTGTATATTCAGATATTTAAGTGTACAACACGACACAAAACACAGTCAACAGATCTGTGTACAGGAATGTCAAGTCGGTTAAATAAATGCTGAAAGAAAGAAAATGTCCACTTTACAAAACATGCATGTGCTAAATGCTCTGAATTGATGAAAAGTGTTACAGGGGTGTGTCATCAAGATCTGACAGAATAATAGAACACAAATCTTTGTTTGGCGTGTGACGCTGTGGAATTTGTTAGGCAGGAACCATGCAGGAAGCCTGCAGCCTCTACCTTCAGAATAAGCAACTCTTCCACTATAACAACGAAATTGTTGGTTCCCATCTACTAGCATGAAGGACTTTACATCCCAGAAGCCCGCATTCCAAGTATATCCTTTTCATAAGACAAGCCATTCAATATACGTACAACGTAACAACGGCGTTGTTTCAGTCAATGCTCTATTTACCTTTCATATCAGTCGCACAATTTTGCTTGATTAGATTTTGCAGCAATACGACATAGTGGTATTAAAACATCTGCTGTGGAAACACAACGAGGCTTCTGTTGTGTTTTTCAGCTATGCATGTCGCTTTAAACGATACGGAACTTACTTAAGTCTTCATGTAAAGTGTTTTATATACTTTTTCGATTTTGAACAAACCTGAAATTTCTGAGAAGATATTAATGTAGTTACCCAAATTAAATCTCACGGCAATCCGTCCAGTTTGGGCTGAGTTGACACATGCGGTCAGACAGAAGGACGGATGGATATGACGAAGGTTAAGAGGAGTTTTTCATACCTGTGCAAACGTACTTAAGGCACCAAATGTACGAAGTGCTGTGTATCTGACAGAATTTTGTCACATTTTACAAAGAATTACTTTGTATGTGTAGATTAAATTTGAATTGAATTCTGAGAATCGTAATTGCTTGTGAATTCAGTTATTTCTTTTAAATGAGGAATTGAAGTAGGCAGAACCAAATCACCTAACTTTAAATGACCGAAAACTTATGGACTAAAATAATTCTGCCTCTTGGATATGCACTTGCATCGATTTTCAGGTATAGCAATAATTGGCATATGCAGGATTTGCCTACCTAACACACATTAATGCCAAACACTCAAATACCACCTGAAACGGCAGATGTTAAAATTTTAACAAATTGAATATTTATTTATTTCACTAAGATAAAAATGTAAGTGAAATTCTTGCAAAGTTTTACATTTAAACTGGAGACACTGGTCGTGCGTGGAAGAATAATATTAAGACTTTAAATAAATTATAAGGATAATTTCACAGGAAAATTAAATTAATATATCAGACGAGATGTTGGAAAAATTCAACGTCTATATTAAATAATATATTCACCGTAAGAGGATTGGTTTGAAAATTTTAATTCCATATTTATCGGAAATAAGGAACGTGTAAACGAGAAGAGAAAAATTCATTGTGTGGTGTGTCGATGCATTACTGTCCACTAAAGACCCTAGCTACGGCAAACTTTTAAAAACAAATTCTAAGTAAATATCTCAGGCACAACGAGGCTTTAAGTCAAAATAGTGGTAAGTGTGTAAGAGGATAGCGGCCCGTGATATCTCTCATAAAACTTGCAGGCTTAAACCTGGATATCCCTTTCCTCAGTTACTTCTTCTTATTTCAGTACACAGTGACTGAGACATACTTACGGCCACAAATATTGGCAAGTTCTTTAAAAGAAACAAAAATCTGCAGTTTTGTCTGAAATTTGCCATTTATTCTCAGCCTCAGAATGTCGCAAACAAGCTGACTTCGATATTTCTGCAGTAAAAATTAACGCCAGACTTGCACAATCAGTTTTTATGTGTATCGATCACAGGGTTAAATGCGACTGGGTCTGAATATCCAAAGAGTCGTGACTTCTCACTGACAGCCATTAATTCCGGAGCACGGCAAGAAACTTTAGGAATGATTAATTAATTTCTGGAGAAAATAATTTCGGTGAAGCTTTGGTAGTGACAATGGTTACAGTACAGTTGGGAACAAAATGCAATAAAAAGGGTTGGAAAACTAGCATATAAAAATGTCTATATATTATTCATTACGATACAATTGCTTAATTATTAGTACACGTGTTAGTTAGAAAGTAATCAAAATATACTTTAATTCGTGTAAAAGTAGTGAAAAATGTGTAATAACATCATTATTTCAGATACCCCTCCTGTTCTTCAATTACACACAGTCCGAAGGTAAACAAGCTTCTGTATGCCCACCTCCCCCACCCCACTCCAAAAAATATTTCTGGCTGAGCTGCAAGCCATGCATCACGGATTCCGTCACCTATTTTTCAAAATTCGTTGCCGCTTAAAGCGTCTTTGAGCGGACCAAAGAGCTGACAGTCCTTAGAGGTCTGGTCAGGGATCTACGGAGGGTATTCAAGCACCCCACAGTACACTTGCTGGAGGTTTACAACAGTTTTTACAGCATTTTGTGCGTGTGGCTAGGTACTGTCATGCAACAACAGCAGCCTTGTCACCAGTAGTCCTCGTGGCTTATATCGCACTTCTACCATCAGCTTGCCATGCAGCACGTCACAAAAGGGCGTTATTTACTGTTCTGTCCCTCTCGTGAACATATTTAGAGCCGTTCGCAAAATTGCGAAAAACGACTATAAGCTTCTTTATATCTGCCTGTCCGTCCATTCGCACGCAACAGCTCGGCTCCGACTAGATGGATTTTAATGAAATTCGGTATTTGAGTATTTTTAAAAAATCAGACAAGAAAACCCAAGTCTGATTAAAATCTGACAAGAATAATTGGTATTTGACATGGACAAAATATACATTTTTGATGATATCTTGCTCATTTCTTCTTAAAATGAGAACTGTTTCAGACAGAATTTGTAGAGAAAATCGAAACATGTTTTACGTTCAATATATATATACATATATTTTAAATCGAGCAGATGTCATAATACTGACAAATAATGTGCAGCCAGACAGGCCACGGATGACAATATGGCGCATGCGCATTGATACTGGATACTTAAGGCTACAGCCACATACTCATGATACGTAATACTTATTGCTTTTCCAGTGCAACAATGGCTGCACGAAGGCGCCTAATTGCCTTCCTTGTTAAGTATTGCCCCTTATGCATAGCATAAACCATAGGGCATCAAAGCATGATGTATTTGCGCGATTTCAGGCTTCCGTCGCGGTGTAAATGAGATTTTCGTTATTCTGGGATGTCATGCGGCGCAGAGTTGTTATTATTTACCGAAGTTTCGGGACAAACATTTGGGCCAATCTTCAAAGGTCCTCTTGTACTGTTTGATCCTCGAAGATGGGACCCCATAAGTTGTTCCGAAACGTCGATATCTAAGCCGCGCAGCAGCACTCTGATAATTATTTCCCATCAGCACAAGTATTTGTTGATATTTCTGTCGGGTCCAATTATAGGGCAAAGCTTTTCGACCAAAATATGGTCAACTTAATGCATTTAATTAATTAAATAAATCACATATGCTTATTAATTTATGTATATTTTTTAATCGCCAGTCCCAGTGGCCGCGCGGTCTAAGGCGTAGGTCTACGGCCGCTCGCCTGCTGTGATTGTGGGTTCGAATCCCACCGGGGGCATGGATGTCTGTTTTGAGTGTTGTGTGTGGTCAGGTAGAGGTCTCTGCGACGCGCTGATCACGCGTCCAGAGGAGTCCTACCGACTGTGGTGCGCCGTTGTATGTGGTCTAGAAACCTCAAGAATGAGGAGGCCATGGCCACTGGGAGGCTGTCACGCCACAAAAAAAAATATTCATATAGAAGTCTCAGTGTTTGGTTATTACAAAATACAGGTTGCTTGTCAACGCCTACTTACTCCATGGACCAGAGAATCTACCCGGTTCTCAGCTAGTCAAAGAATTCCCTGCAGTGTATGCAACCGGAGGGTTCATTACCGCGTTTACATGAGCCCGACACGTGCTAGATGTTCCACCCATCTCATTCTTTTCTATTTGATCACCCGAACAATATTGGGTGACGATTACAGGTCACTAAACTTCTCATTTTGTAGTTTTCTCCATTCTCCTGATGCGGCGTCCCTCTTAGGTTCAAGCATTCTCCTCGGCACCCTGTTCTCAAACACCTTCAACCTACGCCTGTCTATATAAAATCTTAAATTATTACTAGCCGTGACACTTCAATCAAAGAAGTGTATATTTACAAACAACACGTATTTTGCAATAAACAAAAAACGGACATCTCAATCTGACTATACATAAATTAAAAAGAAATTTTTAATTTATATTTTGTGTAAATAACAGGCATGAAAAGCACCACATTTTGGGCCAAAAAATGTTGCCCTGTAATTTGATCTGACAGAAATATTATAAAGCTGTGCTGGTGGTAAAAAAGTGCACTTTGTAATATTGTATAACACAATGGGGTGCCGATCGCAAATAAAGAACAATGAATGTCAGTTGTCTGCCAGTCGGCTGCGTTTCGAACTTCCTTCTGGTAGGCCATGACAAATGTTTCTATTCCACATCGTGACGTTTGGTCTCTTCATCGTAGTACTGGAGCCATATTGCGTCCCCCGTAATGATTGGTCTCAAAACGTCCTCACTTCTACCGGATAGCGATTCAAAAGACAGATATCCAAACGTGTGTGCTTGTGCTCTTCTCTTTCTTAGGAATCCATCGTGCACAACCTTAAAAAAAAGCAAATTCTTTGCGGAAGATTTCATGGTTGGAAACATGACTGATGTGTAGATAAGTTGCCACTTCAACATCTATTCTCCTCTGTTCAAAATCATGAAGCAGACTCATTCATTTTTTTATCAGCATTTGACGTGGACAGTCATCCCAGTCGTTCGTCTATCCTTATTAAGTTTGTGCTATCGTTCTCGAAGTTGTCAGTCCGTCCGTAGGCTTCGCTGAATAAAACGCTGTTCCTATACTGCGCTAAAAGTATTCGGTTGCATTCTGATAGAAATTCGGCTCACAAAAATCGGACCTCTGAATGCTGCTTTTCTTTGGTACATACAGCAAGCGGATCTACATTAACACTGCTGATCGTTCAGGGTCGAAAACTTTAACATGACGATTTGCGCAAGCAATTTACAGCGCTGATATCAAAACTAAAATGTAGGTAATACGTAGCAGATAGTTTGATTCACTTATATTGCTACTTCACTCGTATTCTCAGAATACTCTCCTTTATAAAGGAAAGAAAAACAGGCATATAACATCACCACGTCCTCTGTAAGTCTGTACCTAATTTTTCCCATTTGCGCTTTACAAGCATGCAACGGATTTTTACGAAACTTGGCAAGAAAACCAAAGAATTCAAGGGCGTTAAAACCCCGCAATTGTGAACATCCTGCAACCAGGAATAAGAATACGAGCGAATTTGTAAGTTGTGAGCAAGACTACCGCCATTTCATGTAGGGATCTACAATGCTGCATGGTAGATCTTCGGAAAATATCTTTGTTTTATTGAGGTAATGTTTCTATTGAATGTAGAATAAAATGGCTGCGGCACGACAATTAATTTTTGCTTTCGATTTCATGGGAACGACTAAATGTATCATTAGAAATGTGCGTATGAAGTTCGGCACGCAGGTGAGTCAGACACCTAAAACGAACTATGTATTGTGAATGAAACACTGTTCCGAGTCCAACGATACACACGTGATGACGATACAAAACTTTGAGGTTAAATCTGACCTATTTTACGCAGAAAGGAACAGTGATTCAACAGTAAGACCTTCACAAATACAGAACGTAATAAAGCAGCAACGATAATAGAAGTCAAGTTAATTTACGTTCGGAACAACACAATGTCTTGAAGTCATGTTGTTCGGAGAAACGCCTAGGGAGTGACGTCAAATAAGTTAATAATAGAAATTGTTACGTAAGAGTGCATAAGTAAATGGAACAAAAATCCAAGACTTTCAAATTGTGCTCGGAAGTATTTAAGGTTTTAGATAATTGTACTGAATCTTTTCCATAAAATTTTCCCCTAAGCCTTCACGCCCTCACAGAACTATATGACTTCAATACACGTACCGCATTTCGATAAGGCACAGTTATTAGCACAGTGTACTTTTACTTAAGAAAAATATTTTTAGCAATGTAGAAAACAATAAGGAAAATACCTCTTAATGCCAAGGTTTTGGGATTTTGTAAAGTGTATTGAGTATTTAGGAAGACAAAGAAGAAGACGTAGGAAGCTACTGGATGACCTTGAGGAAAGGAGCGGATACTCTCATTTGAAGGAGGAAGCTCTAGATCGCACTATGTGGAGAGATGGCTTTGGACCTGTCGTAAGACAGACTGCTAATGAATGGAGTATTTATTCTACCATCGCAGAAAAAGACTGCGCACATAATTTCCGCATATACGTAGGTAAACATAAATTAGACGCGGTGTGGAAACACGTTTTATTTCGCGTGAAATGTCGTCTCTCTGGCAATAGAAACAACAGAGATTATCTCAAACATCATAAAATATTTATGTCGCAGACATATTTGGGGGGGGAAAAAAGTCGATATCCATTATTTAATAATCAGACGCCATACTGGGATATCTTCAGTTTCGTGTTTACTGCACCGCTAAATTAAGTGAATCTGTGATGGGTGCTACTGTTAAATGGCACCAAATTATTTTCAATTAAAAATGGAACGTTGATTTCAACACATATTATTATTATTATTATTATTATTATTACAAACTTTAATATTTATTCTAACACAAAATCTCACTACTCTCCTTCCGTTCGCGCATCATCACTTTCATTTACGCATAATTGTCTCTTCTTTTGAAAAGCAATTTCTTGACACGATAGATATGTAATTCGACTTCAATAATTAACTCGACTTTTAAGATTATGTATTTGCAATTATTATTGCAATACCATTATTTAAAAGAGCTTAAGTTGATACATTTCCCTATAAATATGATACACTTTAATAATTATATAATAATAATAATAATAATAATAATATACTTAGGTAAATGTAAATATGATGACTGTCAGAAAGGGAAAGCATACATGCAGTCACAGTATTTTCCAGTGTTTTCTGGGATATGAAGCCGTGTCTGGTAGATAAGTACCGATGTTTCGGAGAAAGCAGCTGCCCCAGTAATTCCAGGCCCCCTACTGTACAAATGGAGATAGACCGTTCCCATATACAGACTGTAATTGTCAACCAAACTGCACGGTGTCACATCCCAGGAAACAGCACTTTTGTAGTCGTCATCGCCAGAATCTGGAACCTCGCAAAACTTCATGCGATCCTACGTCGCTGTCACTTGGTACAAACCAATTCGTTCTGTGCTATTGCAAGCAAACAAATACTATTAGATTCTGAACAGACTGTCGTGACAGTTCTTGGAAGCAGAGTAAAAAAAAAAAGGTTTTCAACGTAAGCTGAGGACAACTGCTTTCTTATATGACAGTATAACCAAAGCAAAACCTAACTATACTGCTCACAAAAAAGTATTATTTCTTTTATCGTCAGATGATGCAATTATTATAATGAAGTCGATATCGTCGAGCTACGACAGCTGTCTCGGATGATGAATTACCTACCTCTCTCATCTCACGCCGAATTCGGCAGAATTTCCTCTTAGAACTCCACTGAATCTGAATCCCCACAACCACGTGATTCAGCTGTCCTAATTTCCATTACGTGCTGTTGTGCGAGTGTGTATAGGTGTACCAAATCCTGAAGGCACCGCGAATACAGGGGAAAGGAAATTCGTACTGCGTACATCGCTGTTAGATGTAGTGGGGGAAGCTCTCATCCATCTTCCATGTTCATCTGTAAGTGTGCGTGTGTGTGTGTGTGGATGTATGATGTACAAATATAGGGCTACGTAGACTGTATGCATGTATGTATGTATGTATGTATGTATGTATGTATGTATGTATGTATGTATGTATGTTTGTATGTATGTATGTATGTATGTATGTATGTATGTATGTATGTATGTATGTATGTATGTATGTATG
>Ga0123357_10014733_pt1 | contig 10219 bp, 7 predicted proteins | sample TergutEmb28metaG_FD_89873 | JGI IMG/M metagenome (GOLD analysis project Ga0123357, IMG submission 89873) | Embiratermes neotenicus P4 segment gut microbial communities from Petit-Saut dam, French Guiana - Emb289 P4 | ecosystem: Host-associated > Arthropoda: Insects > Digestive system > Gut ... | reverse complement strand
GTTAGTTTAATATATGAACTTAAAAAATGGAAAGGTATTTACGAGTAAATTTGTTGGGACCGGGCCCTCGTCTTATGAAAAAAGAATTTACCGGGCCGCGGTCTCACAAAGTTTGAGAAACACTGCCTTAGAGAAACACGGAGGGGTAAGGGTAACTACGGCAGCGTCTGGGGTGTTAAAACTGAGAACTGTCCCTGTTCAGAATTCGTACTAGTCCAAGGAGCGTTCTAGTCCCTCTCTCATCACTTAGTTCTCAGATGACGCCTGTCTAAATGGCAACATAATTACTCTTTGACAACGCTGAAAATGAAGGTACGTGACATATTGCTCTGAAATGTCTGTAACAGTTGACTGCTCAACGACGATAACACGCAAAGTACAGGACCAAGATAGACACTGAAGCACAGTGGAAAACGTGAGGACATTGGCTACAATGCCTTTAATCTTATTATTTTAGGTAAAATGCACGGATCGTGTAAAAATGAAGAAGCTTTACATAGAGTCACAGAAGATATGAATATTTTGCATACAATAAAGAGGAAGGAAGGTTAACTGGATTGGTCACATCATGCTTAGCAACTGCCTTATAAAACACGTTATTGAATGAGAGATATATATGTAAGGATAGAAGTGACAGAAAGGCAAGGGAGAAGACGTAAGCAGCTACTGGATCACCGTAGGGAAAAGAGATGATCCTGGAAAATGAAAGAGGAAGCCCCAGTTCGCACACTGTTGAGAACTGGCTTTGAGATTAGGCTGAGGACCTGATGTAAGACAGACTACAGGATTTGAAGCGGAGAGTAGTTTACATGACGTTCGCAGATGTTAATAATGTAGGGCTATCAGTAATAATACAGGGGTACATTATAGGGTATGGACTTTTTTTTTTGCAGTGTGCACAGTCTTCTGTCATGCCGTAAATTACGACACTTCGGTTGAGCATCATGCGGGGCTAGGACTCGTAATGTAGCTTTGCTAATACGGAAGAAAGTTAAAGTTCGTCAACAATATTTATTGTGGGCCATAACGTAAAGTGTGCTTGTGGTATCGGTGGTGACACTTGCGGACGGACAAACACTACCTCGCCATTGTGTTTTAATTTTACTTAGTGAAGGAAACGACTCAGAATATATTTCAATGGCATCGCTGAGCGCTATGTGATAATTTGTTTCAAACATTATTGAAATCGGGGACACTAGGTGAAATCCTAGCGTCTCAAGAGAACAAATGACTAATGGTGATGTGTCATGAGTGACATACATTTGTTGCTATTGTGCTGACCGAAACTGCAAACTTTGTGTTAAATACGTAAAAAAAAGAGATAATGCTTGTGAAATCCAAGCTATCTAGCTTGTTCACGTCCTAAACAATCTGCCTGAAGCGCACCAGTATATCTGAATGCTTTAGCTAGTCTGCTGTATTGATTGTCCTATCTGATTATAACCATAAATAGGCTTTGATACTATAAACGCGAGATTTGAGGATCTCGTAGGTGTTCCACTGAAGGCGAGTCTTCTGAGATATGATACCATGTCGATTGGTAAGTAGTGTTCAAAGTTTCGGAGTAGGTTTATGCTTCCATCTTCAGGGTCCAGCACTTCTGTGCACAGAGGCAAGATAGCTCCTTCGAAACGTCAAAAAATACTTACCGAAGGACATGTGAGTCTTGATTCTTCAGCACTATAAACATTCAGAGTGAAAGAGCTTACAAGAGAGTCCAGATTTAAGTACTGCCACCTGCTGCTACTTGTGGTACTTACGTCATCAGAAGTGGTTGGGAAAATTTTGTGGATCCCTGAAATAGCGTGTTGTGAGCAGAATGGAAGAATAAGAAGCTATAGAAGGAGGCATTGGAGTGGTTGTAACACAAGGGGGTGGAAACGGTGTCACAACTTATTTCAGAAACGAAGGGATGAAATTCACTCCCTACTGACTACATCACATCTTTCTTAGTGTGTTTCCCTTAAAAACTATCTTTCTCAAGTTTCACTGAAGTTTCGATGTTTTCCTCTCTTTTAAGGATAGGGAAATGGCTGACAAGAATGCTAATGGAGTGGGTTTCTAGATGGCTGGATATTGGCTAGAGTTACCTTCTTTTTACAGTTTCCCTTCTTGCTGTACTGAGAATCCATTCTTGTGGCATTGGATTTTGAGGTTCTCCCATTGATATTCTTCATCTTGCACATGGGAGAAAAAAATCGGATTAACATAGACAGTAATGTTGGAAGACAAAGATACATATTTTACCGAAAACATGTGCCTTATATGCATTGTTATCATGTTAGTAAAGCAGCCAGAGCGTGAAAACTACTCATTCATCAATTGTATTGTCGGAGTGATAACACAAAATCCAGTTGAAAGTAGATTAAAAGTGAGAAGAGGCCTGCAAATCCGCACGACACGATTCTGAATGCATGTCAAATAAAGCTGCTATTGTTATTTTTCTACTTCTTGTTTAATACTTCAGAGCCGGATGGTAAATTAATTTGCTGCTTAATATCGTGTAATAAAACATGAATATAAATATATATTTATCCTGTAGATCTTCCATCTTTGGGTTGTTGGTTCATGCTGTCTTAGTTTGTAGAAGGTACTATTAGTGATGTATATGTAGCAACAATGAAGGCTCAGTCTAAGGTACAATTGTTGTGGCCATTACTGTAGATGTTACATTACTACATTTGCATGCGAATGTCGTAAGAATGTGGACCTAACGAAACAAGTGCAAGGCGATAAAACAAGTACCGTGGTCGTAATGTTCGCCTGCGCGGTCTGTAACTTGTGGCTTCATCTCCCACAGCCGTACCCGGTTTCTAGCCATTCGCATTAGATTTATGGTCAATTACTCGTAAAATATGTGCGTCTGTCCTTTGTCTTGTGTCTCCTCATTCCGTAATTTGGCGGTTATTAGAACCAGAAAAACGGATGAATGCTTGACATTTCATGAGATGTCCCTGCTTCGTTTCCACCCTTGCTGCCGGAGTGTTCAATACACACCACCATGTCTAACAGAAATTCAGAATTTTCTCACAGAGAATGTCTTTTTCGCACTATTTTGGAAGATATGCAGCGTTTTTCTTTCCGAAACAACCTTCTGTTATTGGTCTTTGTAACGAAGATATATCCTGTCCGCGGCGAGATTGGCAAAATATAAATCAGCATTAATTTTAGTATTCTCAATGACCCTCCCAGCTAAAATGTAGAATTTACCAGTGTTTATTGTACACGTTTTGACACGATTCCCAGCTGTACACTACTACTGATTTCAACAGCCTGAAAAACGTCAGAAATAATTTAACACATTTTCTCAGTTCTACAAAATGCATATTTATTATTTACCCTGCAGAATTTTGGTAAATTATCAATTACAAATGCGACGTCCTAGCTGAAACGGTTCATTAATTTATGCACAAACCCATAAGTTGATAAAGCATCTTCACAAGAGCTGCCCTTATTCGGAGTATTTTACCGAAAACAGATTTACAAAATTTACTTATTCTTTGGCACACGTGTTTACCCCCTTCTTAAATTGCCCCGATGTAGCTTCCACATCAGACATTTACGTAATTATGATTTTTGGTAGGAAAAATAGCGTACGCAAGACGGATAACGTCATTGCGGTGCTGTCCATACCAAGCTTTAGGGTAGGAATACCGTCGCAATTGAGAAAAAAAAAATATGCCAGCCGATTTGGAAATCGTTAATTTCACATAAGTGCTCTGTGCCATAACACCAAACCCCAGCTTCCTTTGGTGACTACAGAAGAAGGAAAAGAAGCATGAAAGAAATCGAGAATTTTGAGAATAGTTCAACGCAGAGTTTGAACGCAGTGCATACGCCACTCTGAGACGTGTAAGGCAAGTAGAATTGTGATTAGGCAACATTCCTTAGGCAAGGAACTCGCATAGTAAACTTAGTATGTAGGTAAAGGTAAATGTAAGATAAAGTCTACCCTAGAACAGGCCAGGAAGACCCAGAGGGGGAGTAGAGGTATAGCTCTGTTCTTTCTTTAACTTCGGCCTAGATGAAGTGGGAGGCCAACGCCACGCCTCGGCCGCTTTGCCCCTGGGAAAGAGAGCCGATACCCATTGTAAAGGAGGCTGGGTGGGCCCAACGCCCGGTCTGGACGGGCGCAGAAAATTTCGCCCCCCGCGCGGACCGTTCAGCCCGTAACGAGTGCTATACCGACTATGCTACCCGACCCTTCAGTATGTAGGTGGGAAGGTTATAACAAATTGATTGGGAAGAAGCAAACAGGATTAATATACATCAACTAAGTCCGGTGAAACCCCTTTTTTTTTTGTGAGTTCCATACAAGCAAGAGATGGCTTATTGATCTGAGAAATTGCAAACTGCTAAATGGACCCTTAGCTTCTGAGTTTATTTTGGATACATATACAGGGTGATCTGATTTGTTTTTTTCTGTTTGCAGAGTAACCCGTATGCGCTGAAAGACGGCAGTTCCTCGGCAGACATGTCGGCGTGGACAAGTGCAGGTCTGCAACCCACAACCGGATATTACGCGTACGACCCTACGCTAGCTGCTTACGGGTGAGTGGGTCCGAATTAGTTTCGATCCTCAGCTGCAGAGCAGCACAGTGCGCTAAATCCATAGCTCGTTTTTAGGTGGAGTAGGTTACAATTCAATAACAGTCCGTGTGTTATTACAGCCAGAATACTATTCGCAACTAAATTCAATACTCACTCCATCGAGCAGAGTACTTCTTTGGAGTAAGTAAGTAAGTAAGTTATGGCAATATTACTTTCTAAGTACTACGCTATGTACGACCTAGTAAATATTTATGGACGGTCACCGTAAGAGTCTCAGACTAGTCGTTCCTAACAAGTGGACCGCTGAAACCAGAGGGCCACAAATTATTGCAACTTATTCCATCGCTCCCGAGAAATCACGTAACTTCATTACCTTTGCTACTGCCGTAACATGCATATATATATATATATATATATATATATAAGCCTAAATTTCTGTAAAGTAGCCTGAATGTTGAGCATCCTGTACACGCATTTCTATCTCTATATACATATTGTGGCCTAACTGCTTAGGTCGCACTAGAATTCGATTCGTGTCTTACCTCCTTCACAACACCAGAAAACATGGTGTTCAGTATGCGTAAACTATTAATGAAACTGAGTACTGTGTGCCTATCAATCATCGACGCCACTCCTACACAGGGAAAAAACAGTATTGAACTGTCTATTGTAATATCTGTTGTCCATTATTACTACACGTTGCGTCGGAAAACAAAAGAACGGCAACCTAACGTACAAAAAGTCAGGGAAACGTTTTTCTTTCATCGTTTTGTTTCCTCTTTTTATGTGTGTATATTATACATAAATTCAATGGCATGATGTCTTTTACATGTTGGCACTTGGTTTACAACTGAAATCAATAAAACAGTAACGCAGAGACATCTATAAAATGGAATGAAAACAAGGAACAACGTACACATTGTAGCTTTGTGATGTTATCTGCTAGTGGTGTGCCGTGTTATGTACAAAACTCACGAAAATGAGTACGCCCGAGTTGAACATCGATACAAAGCTTAGTTCACACGATCTCAGCGAGCTAAAGACACTTATCCTTCATCTACCCACACCAATAACCAGAAACAGGGAACAAGAGCTTTGCTAGGATTCATTAGATCTGTTGGACCAACAGTGATGGAATAACAAATACTAAGAGGGAGGATTACTGTATTCCGAGTTGTGACGTAGTGTAATGTTGTAGATGTGTACCGACACTTCAGAGAAACCTGCAGTCTTCCATATCAGCACACTTAAACCTAGCCTAAGAAATGATCAAGACGAAAAAAGTAGAAGTTTAATGAAATGCTTTTGTGCAATTTTACATGTTTCGACTTAGTAGCAATCTTTGCGGATAACGTCAGTATCGTAAGATGGTTATCACAAGTGTTACATACAAAAAAGAAGTTATATTATTACCTGTAATCGTATCTATCGGGGATCATCAGTGTGGATTTCGACACAACAGGTCAACTACTGATCATAAATTATGCATTCGTTAAATACCCAAGAATAAAAAAGGGAATACAATGAAGCAGTGCTTATGGTATTTATAGACTTCAAGAAAGCCTATGATTCAGTTAGGATGGGGATCTTGTTTAATATTCTCACCGAATTTGGTATCCCAACGAAACTGGTAAGTCGAATAAAAATGTGTGAATGAAACCAGTCCGGGTAGGCAAAATTTGTCTGGCATGTTTTCTGTTAAGAATTATTTGAAAGAAGGAAATGCTTTATCGCCATTGCTTTTCTACCTTGCTTTAGAGTAGGCCATTGGGAGGGTTCAGGTCAACCGGGATACCTTGAAATTAAATGGTACACGTGAGTTTTTGGTTTATGCATATGGCTGCTGGTAAGGAGGGTGGACTGGAGGTGCATGCTGATAAAACTAAGCATATTGTCACGTATGGAGATCAGAATACAGGGTGAATTTACAAAATAAAGATTGATGATAGTTCATTTGATTGTGTGGAACATTTCAATTATTTGGGAACAAATTATCGGATCACAATTGTAGTCAGGAATAAATTAAGAGCAGACTGAAGTCAGGGATGCTTGCTATCATTCACTGCAGATTTTTTTTGTCTTCCATTTTGTTATCCAAAAATGTAGAAATGAAGATACACAAAACTTATAACTTTGCCTATTGTTTTGTAGAGTATGAAACACGTCTTTTACCTTGCAGGAGGAACGTAGGCTGAGGGTGTTTGAGAATAGGGTGTTGAGGGGAATATTTGGGCCTTAGAGGGGCGAGGTAACAGTGGAGAAAAATATATTATGAGCTTAATGATCTGTATTCCTCGCCCAAAATTTTTCCGGTTTAAATCGAGAAGAATGAGATGGGCGGGGCATGTAGATCATATGGAGAAGAGGAGAGGCGCACACAGGGTTTTGGTGGGGAAATCTGATTGAAAGAGACCATTTGGAAGACCCAAGCGTAGATGGGAGGATAATATTAAGATGGATCTTCAGGCAGTGGGATGGGGGCATGGACTGGATTGATCTGGCTCAGGATTGGGACAGGTGGCGGGCAGTTGTGGCTGCAGGTTCTATAAAACGTGGGGAATTTCTTGACTAACTGAGAATCGGTTAGCTTCACAAGAAGGACTCTGCTACATGGAGTGAGTAGGTGAGTAAGTATCTGTGACCATATCAAAATGTTTTATATTTTATGCCTTTTACCTTCTTTCTATATCCGACGTTACAAGATCGTTGTTTTATCTGACAAATACACTGTGACTCTTTTCGCCGCTAATCCAAGTGTCCATGCCCGAGCGCTGACGAGGATAGGAGTACGCGATCAAAGGACAGAAATTCCTATAATCACATGTAGTAACGCCCTTGACGTATGTGATGTGACGTAATCAATTGCAACCACTAAATTACCGGCACTCATTTACTTTCTGTCTACCTAGAGCTGCAAGAAACGCAGAGCCAGCATTTTTGTGTTTGGGGGTGACAGTGGAGGTTGCAATAGTACAGATGGTCGTTTTGTAGGAGGTCGTACTTCTTTGATTGTGCCTTTTGGAGGCTTGTCGTTTGCATTATTGTGGCGGAAATGACACGCAAAATTTTGAAACGTAGAAACACTTAAAGAATTGGTTCGAAATTTCTTGACCAGATTTTTATAGTTCCAAACAGTCGATCTGGAAATATCATTCTAAATCGATGACTTTTCATCCTGAACGGTACTGTAGTGATTTCGCAAAATTCTAAAATACCGCACGGGAAGTTTCCTTCACCGTCCATTTTAATACCACGGCAATGATCATGTTTTAGAATTTTAAAATTCTTGAAACTCCATTTTGAACTACTTAAAACCCCCTTACATTCTACAATCAGAAAGGTTAAAATTTTGTACTTGTTCTGTTTTGACGTCTGGAATATTATCAGCTGATTTGCAACATATTTAACATTCAGTCCTTTGGAATACGACAACGGCAAATTGGTGCCCCCACATTTTCCCCCCCTCCTCAAGGTTAGATCAAGAAGTCTGTTATTACGTTTGCTTAATCATTTTAGTACGAAACGGGGAAAGTTCCCAGTCCCTTCCTCAACACCAATATCAATTGCCAAACCCCATCTTCCATTACTGTGAAGAAAGAGGAAAACGTTTCCTCCACAATTGTGTAGCCTGTGTATATAATTGAGTGTTCATCAATACTGCTGTAATAACCTCGTATTTCGTATAGCAGGATCATACACCCTCGTTCAAATGTTCCCTAAGCAGACAGAGCTACTGACGGTGTCCGTCTTTTAATTTCTTGAATGTCGTAACGAATCAAGTTGGAGTACTTTGAAGCTTCCACAATTCGATGCAAGAAGGGACCGCGTTTGATTTGCCGACCTCCTGGCTAAAAACGATATTTACTTGCTTACTATCTGTTATCATCCCAGACATGAATAGTGTTACAGTAATCCGCCAATCACTAGAATAGATTACAGTGAGCCAATGAAAGGGCCTCCTTTGATACTGGTTGCGCGGAAAACGATGCGCGGCTCCCTTTGATGAATCGGTCCTCAGTCACAAAGGAGCGACATCTCCGTCCCCTATGTGCAGGCAAATGTCATATATACCTACTCCGCGCTTTTCAGTGTTGTTCAAACAGAAGGACTGTACACCTTCATGATATTCAATATGTTCAATTCTGTGATCAACGAAAGAGTGACATTACCGCACAACATGAGGCCCGCTAATTAATTATTATTTCCCTTGTCTTAATATGGCTGTTTACAATACAAACAGTACTGTCGTTACTGGATAGCGATGTCCAGAATAACAACCACATGAACTTTTGAAAGTAATGTGATGCAACGAGGTCTGCGAAATGATTTTAGTGAACTTTATTTTAGACTTATATTTGGGTGTATATGCCAACAAACATACAAAATACTTAAGGTATTAAAAGTCATTTATACAGTCCATACAAGCTGTTCCACGTGTTTTGTAAATAAAGACATATTAAAGATTATTTAACTATGAATATGTCAACAACATGATGCACATATGTTTTATAAATTTAACAGCCAGTATTCACCACAATGTATGGAATGAATTACGTTAAATTTATTGTAGATGCGACGTCGTGATGCTACTAAGGAAGGTATCACAAATCACCGCTTTCATTATAGCTCTTTACACTTTGAAATATCAAAATAAATTTTGATTGCACGATTTTGGTTAGCATTTTTTTTTTTAATTTCCAAGTTTTCTTTGACTGTACACAGTCACATTGTTTGGGGTAAAGGTTTCCTTGCGGAGGGTATTTTACAGTCGCTCCAACGTTTCTCTCATCTCTACTCTTTAATATCTAGAATAGCTGAAGGTTTTTCTCTTAATATTAAATTAGGGAGTTTTAATCAATCTCGTCTTCATGTTTCAATTTGCATTAACGTTTAACTAACACAACGGACACTACATTGTTTTCTGTGTGGCCCTCGTCTAAATCGCTTCATTTATCGGAGTGAACTGCATGTCAAGCAAAGCTGTAAACGAAACTAATACGCCCTTCGCATCCAAACCAATTTTTCCGATCGCCTTACAGTTTTATGGATAATTGCACACGATACAGTGAACACCAGTAAAACCGAATTCCAAGAAAGGCGACGGTATGGACAACAGTCGCAAAGGACAAGGATGGCAGTCCGAAAACTTGTCAGAAGAACTTTAAATTTAATAGCTGATCATCAGTTGAGGACGGTAACACGATGTGTCTGGTGTGACATGAGAAGTACTCCACAAATAAGGAATTGGTCCATTGTGCAGAATGTGCCGTGTGGGCGCACACGGAATATGCAGAAAGCGTTTCCCTATCTGTGTGTATGATTTGCGAAACGTACGTCCCTGAGAAATGGGGGTGTTGTTTGCAAATTACCCCAAGTGCTGATGCAACATGCCGCGAGCTCGCGGTACGTGTCTGAACCTAGGCACAGGTTCTGAAAAACTGCATATTTTGTGAACCATATTAGATTTATACTTTTCTTGTAAACTATACTCCGTGGCTTTAGTTCGCGAGCGAACCATACCGACAGAGCGGCCGCCGCCCATAGACGAAGTTAGTGCCAACTTTTGCGGATAGAGGGGTGTCACGTGGTTAGCGCAACGAGTCCCCACGGCCGTTAATGTCTGTTTTCTGAACCTGGAGCCGCTACTTTTTTATTCAAGTAGCTCCTC
>Ga0123357_10014732_pt1 | contig 10219 bp, 6 predicted proteins | sample TergutEmb28metaG_FD_89873 | JGI IMG/M metagenome (GOLD analysis project Ga0123357, IMG submission 89873) | Embiratermes neotenicus P4 segment gut microbial communities from Petit-Saut dam, French Guiana - Emb289 P4 | ecosystem: Host-associated > Arthropoda: Insects > Digestive system > Gut ... | reverse complement strand
CTGTTCCAATCGGCTCCGCCGACTATGATATAATGGGTATCGTCAATTGACCGGATCAAATCAACAACCCTGCCTTGTATGGCGCCCCATAAGTCCGGATCGATATTAAACGGTTCGTTCAAGACTTCGTAAAGGACCAGTTCGCTCCGGTCTTTATAACGTGTGGCAAGCTGTTTCCATGCATTCAGCAAAAAAGGTTCGGTATCTGCGCTGGTGGGGTGATTGCCGTCAAATTCATGATTATCCAGAATGATATATAATCCATATCTTTCCGCCCACGTTACAGCCGAGTCCAGTTTTTGCAGATAGTACGAATCAATCGTTCCGATCGGGCTGTTCGATGCATTGGTGAACGGGGCTATGGGCAAACGGATAAAATCGACGCCTAAAGTTTTTGCATTAGCGAAATCGCTTTCGTGGAAATTGTCGAACCACCTTCGATTACTTGGCGGTAAGCCAGCCCAGAGGTCGTCTAACCAATTGGTAAAGTTTACCCCTGTCTTAAAAGGTAACGTCTCATACGTCCAGTCGTCTGCTCTTAAAGACGAAGTAATAAATAAACCTATTACAATACATACTAAAACATATTTTTTCATTTCTTTAAAAATAAAACTGTTAAATACTATTTTTTATTCTTTAATTCAATAAATTATTCCTGCCACAACTCAACTTTACTGAACATTACTCGCGCCCCCCAATTGCAACTTCCCACAAATCCTAAGGAAACAGTACTTTTCTTGGTAAGAGCAAATTTTATCGAAAATGTAGTCTCGCCAGTGAAAGTAACGGGAGTATATGCGGTAGCCGTCGTCTCTACATCATCTATGTCTGGTAAATCATTTCCTATATTAGCTACTACATACGCTCTTGGATTTGCTTGATATTCTTGAAAATAAGCGTCAAACCGGTAATATCCGGCTTCCAGTTCAATCGTTTGATATAATTTCCCATTTTCAACAGTAGAAACGCCGTCGATTGCTTCAAAACCCATAGCGCCTCCTCCGCCAAAATAATCGTGATAATCCAGATTGCCGGTTGCCTGGCAAGCATCATTGATAAGCCAGTCTGCCAGGTAATAGAAACGGTTCGGATTGCCTGCGTAAGCTACCAAACCGCCCTTGGTAAAAGGAGTTTGCGTATTTTTCAACAGAGAAGTCATATCCGCCGGTACCCGCGGTACAGTGAAACTGATGCTGTCCACATCGGAGGAATCATATACATTGATCGTTTTATCTGTTTTATAAACATAAAATTTTGGGGCATTTACCATTCCCGTTAAAGTTACCGTTGCCGTCGCTGCCTTCGAGCCGTCGGTGTCCCAAACGGACGTTGCCGTGACTGTGAGAGCGCTTTCCGTTTCGCCGCGCGATACAGAGAGTACACCGGCTTCGGATATGGCGCTTCCGTTAGCGCTGTTTACAGTCCATATTACGCTTGAAGTCGAGCCGCCGCTGGTAGTTGTTCCGTTTGCATTGAACTGCTGAGTCTTGCCTCTTTGAACGCTGCACGTAGCAGGCGATACTGTTACGCTCTTTATGGTCGTTACCTCAGCAGGCGGAGTAAGACCCATGGCTCGGCATATATCAATATTGATGTGGTACATAAAGCCCGGAAAGGCGTCGCCCCCATCCACAGTTGTTATGCCGAATCCGCCGTATTTATATCCCCAACTTGCGTGGGGAATGTTCCGCTCATTAAACAGTTTGACTACCGCTTCAAAGTAACGCACGCGGTCTTGCTGAATATTATTATCGCCGTTGCAGCCGTATTCGGTACACATAACAGGGACATTGTGTTGTTTTGCAAAGGTAGCTGCAGGGTCAAGGCAACTGGCAAGGTAGGCTTCCGTCCCCTGCGTTTTGTAAGCGGCATAAGCGGCAACTACCCAAGCTACCGCTCCCGGAGGAGGCGACGGCATCCGAACGGGATCGTAGGGGAAGGGAAGATTTTTGACATTTGCCTGATCGCCAAGTCCCGGCTCGGTCAAAAGACTCGGTTCATAGAAATGAAAGTTGTAGATGAGCCTGTTATGCGGATATATCGGCAAATTACCCATATTCCACATACTGTTCCAATCGGCTCCGCCGACTATAATATAATGGGTCTCGTCAATGGTTCGGATCAAGTCAACAACCCTGCCCTGGATTTGTCCCCACAGGGTTGCATCGATATTAAACGGTTCGTTCAGGACTTCGTAAAGGATCAGTTCGCTCCGGTCTTTATAACGGGTGGCAAGCTGTTTCCATGCGTTCAGTAATAAAGGCTCGGTAGCTGTGCTGGTGGGGTGATTGCCGTCAAATTCATGATTATCCAGAATGATATATAATCCGTATCTTTCCGCCCATGTTACAGCCGAGTCAACTTTTTGCAGATAGTAGGCATCAATTGTTCCGTCCGGCTTGTCCCCTGCATTGGTGAACGGGGCTATGGGCAAACGGACAAAATCGACTCCCAAGCTTTTTGCATTGGCAAAATCACTTTCGTGAAAATTGTCGAACCACCTGCGATTGTTGGGCGGATAGCCTGCCCAGAGGTCGTCTAACCAATTGGTAAAGTTTACCCCTGTCTTAAAAGGCATCGTCGCATACGTCCAGTCGTCTGTTGCTCTTAAAGACGAAGCAATAAATAAACCTATTACAATACATACTAAAACATATTTTTTCATTTCTTTAAAAATCAAATTGTTAAATGCTATTTTATTATTCAGTTCTTATCCGCTGTATCCACCCAATTCACCGATACGCGAAACGCATCCCTTCAGACTGCGATTGCGTCTATCGGGAAGCGTTCCGTTATCACTAATTATAAAGTGCGCCTCGGCAAGGGCGAGTCAGTAGCCAAAAATACGGCAATTATTCCTGCCACAACTTGACGCCAGAGAACATTACTCGAGCATTACTATAGCAACTCCCCACAAATCCTACGGAAACAGCGCTTTTTTGGTAAACGATAAAATGTAACGAAACCATATTATCCCAATTTGTATCCAAAGTAGAGTCGCCATTTTCAGTGTCAATAATGGAAAGAAATGCGGCGGCGTCCGTCTCTACCTTATCGAGGTCAGGTAAAGCGAGTCCTAGATTAGCTACTGCATACACTTTTGCTCCTGTTCCTGGTTGACTCTCAATATAATTAACGTCAAGCCGGTAAAAGCCGGGTTCCAGTTGAATCGTTTGATATAATTTCCCATTTTCGACTGGGACTGTCGAACCTGACGCCTGTATAATACCCATAGCGCCAGCGGCCATATAGGCCCAAGTAGGGTGACAATCAAGATTGCCGTTTGCCAGGCAATCATCACTGGCAGTCCAGTTCGCAAGTTCATAGTAACGGTCGATATTACCGGGAACAGGCGCCAAATCGCCCGCGACAAAAGGTACGCCCCAAGTCTTGTACGCATTTTTCAACTTGCTATCAGTAATATCCACCGCTGGATCAAGGTGATCCGGCAGTTGCGGTCCGGCCGGAGCTGCGAAAGTGATGCTATCGACATCGGCGATGTTATATTCAATGTTCGTTCCATCTGTTTTGTAAACATAAACTTTTGTTTGGGCATTAATTGCCATTGTTCCAAGAACAAATACTGCGGTTAAAAACACGCGAAAAATATTTTTTGTTTTCATAAAAAAATTTTTAATTTGAGTTAGTTGTTTTATTTTTTGATAAATTTAATTACTTGTTTGTCGATTCGCAACAGATATACTCCCTTTTGCAGAGTCGAAACATCGACATTCGTAGAGTTTTCCTGTGAAGTAACGGTTTTCAAAAGCGCGCCGCTCATATCATACAAGTTTATGATTGCGTCTTTCTTCACTCCTTTAACAGTGAGCGTTTCACTCACAGGATTCGGGAACGCGAAAATGGAAGGTTCTAATTTTTGATTTTTAATCCCCTCATTCTCATCTTGGGTAAATTTGATACAAGTGATGTTGGTTGCATCACCGGTATTCGTTTTTACCGTCATTGCATTGTTTTCGAAAACAACCTTCTGTACAGTTGATACAGGATAAGTTGTTTCATTGCCATCGGCGCTCACCGCTATCAATTGCAACGTTTGAGCGACCATGAGTTGCCCTGCCGCCAGCAAGGCAAGTCCTAAAAAAGTAATTTTTTTCATCATACCAATACTTGTTAAAATTTATTTATTTGAATAAAAACTTATAAAATTTATAAAATTCACAAAATCAATTTTAGAAAAAGCGGAACGCATCCGGCTAAACCGTGATTGCGTCTAAAAGGAAGCGTTCCGCTATCATTAACATTATTCCGACCACAATTCGACTCTATTGAACATTACTCGCTGCCCCCCATAGCAACTGCCAACAAATCCCAGTGAAACTGTACTTGTTTCAGGAAGAGTAAATCTTATCGTATATGGATTACTGTCGCTATTATAAGAAATAGGAGTATATGCGGCAGCCGTCGTCGCCAGAAGATCCATATTCGGTAAATCGGATCCTATATTAGCTACTACATACGCTTCCGGAGCTCCTTGATCTTCAACATAATTAGCTACAAATCGATAATTTCCGGCGGGCAGTGTAACCGTTTGATATAATTTTCCATTTATGATATCGGTTCCATTTTGTTCAAATCCCATAGCGCCTGTGCCAAAATAAGGGTGAACATCCAGATTGCCGGTTGCCAAGCACGGGGCGTTGACAATCCAGTCCGTAAGCATATAGAACCGGTTCTGGCCGGCATCATTGGGCGCCGCAGCACCATGTGTAAATGGAGTTTGTGTATTTTTCAAATATATGGAAGTTACATTCTCCGGCGTTTTTGCTATTACCGAATAGGAAATTTCCGATTGAGCCACGTGAAACGCATCAATCGCCATCACATTGGGTTTATAGAACGTCGAGTAATAAACCGGTTTGTCTTTATCAAAGCCGCGTATGGAAACGGTTGTATCGTTTGCGCTAATCATCAACGTTTTCGGATTATTCGCATCGTTGACGTCAAAATATTCCACCTGCATACCCACTTCGCCGACTTCTGCTGCAGACCATACTATGTTGAGAACACCGGTATCAGTTGTATATACTGCATTTTTCAATATGCGATTGATTAACGTTTGCTGATAAGAATCGCCATACGATTGACCGGTCAATTCATACCTGACCGACCGGTGCCCTAAGGATCCGGTCTGGAACATGTTGAATATATATGTGTTTTCAGGCATATTATCCAGCATTAACGTCATATACTTGGCTCCTACCGTATCTACTTCTTGAGGAATCACCAGCGTATCAGGCAAACCTGAGATTTCGGATAACAGTTTTGGAGTTACCTGACAAGTTGCCGAATCGAGTCCGTTGTTCCAATATACTGTGCATTGTTCAATGCGCGGGTCGGAGTTCACTATCCATAAGAGCTGTATTCTGTTGTTTCCGCTCAGCACTGTCGCCCAGTTCGGCGTTCCGATGTAATCTATCTCGCCTTTGTCTAAATATCCCTGTATATTATCATTCATTTTCTGGCACGACGACATGAAAAGAACAATGAAAAAAATATAAACTGAATTCTTCATATAATCTATCGTTTTTAATTAATTTAAAATTTTCCCCCAAAAAGAAATCTCGGTTGCATCCCAGAACGGATTTCCGCTAAAAGTGGATATCATTTCAATCCGGACGTAACGGATAGGCACATCGCCGGCGAAAGCAAACGCGAAACCCTGAGAGGCGTAAGCAATATCGTCCGGAGTGGCAGTGCCTCCTCCCGAAGGCTGGAATGCTACGCAATCCGCCAACATAGTCCAGTCGTCTTTAAACCCTGTAAGCCAATAGTCGGGGTCGGCGGTTATCTTAAGCTGATCGGTTCCCCAAAGTATCCAATGTTTCAGATTGAAGTGTTGATAATAAAAATTGGGTCTTTCCCAAAGGGTATAACGATTCAGTATTGCCGTTACGCCCAAGTCGATGGTAACATAATTAGGCATCGACGGATCCTGACTTCCTTGATGATAGAAATTATCAGCAGCGTAATTGTCATCCCAAAATTTGACTATTGTGTAATCGTTGCCTAAATAAGTCATATTATCGCCAAGCAGTTCAAACTGTTTGAAAAGTTTTTTATCCAACAGTTGTTCGAAAAATGGCTTCTGAATACCAAACAGGGTGTCGGAATAATTGTCGTACCGGTCGCGCACAAAAACGCCGAATCGCTGCGGGATGCTATCAAACCCGCGCACACTGTATTTTCCGGCTGTAAGGCTGGAATATGCCACGTCTGCTGTATAAAGGTCGCCTACGGAATCGGTTGCCAATATATAAATGGCAACAGGCGCATTGTATTTATTTTCCCATTCTACCTTTATGCCGCCCCAATCATCTGCCATTTGCAGGGATTCCCGTATCAATTGAACAGGTGGGGTGGTAGGATGAATCTTGACCTCTACAGGTTCCGACTGGTTTCCACTGCGGTCACTACAATACAGCAACACTGTTTGTTCGTCGGTCGTACCAAAACCCATTACTTGCACCGAATTGGCATACAAACTGGCTGCATCGGTTCTTTCAATTCCGTTGACAGTATATACAGCCTTGACATACAACATATCTTTGTCATTCGGCAGCGTATAGGATATCTTCGCTCCGCCGGGTAAATTTTCAACCGTTGGATTGATGATTTTTCCCGGAGGCGTACTATCGGTTGGCGTTTGCCCAACCGGTTCTTCAGTGCAACTGTTAAAGACAGTAAGACTGCAAGACAGTAAGACTGTGAGAAGACCATAAAGCCTTAACTTCTTTCTTATTTGATTTATTCTATTTTTACTCATAATATTAAAATTTTTAATTTTTAATTATCAATTATCAATTATTCCATCCCGGATTTTGTACCAGATTGGGATTGATATCAAAAGCCGCCTGACGGATTGGACACAAATAATCTTTGTAAGTGAATCTTCGCGTAGCAATGGTTTTCACTACATAATAGTCTGCTGTTCCATCTCCGGTTACATTCCATCCCTGTACAGGTTTGCTCATTTCTGTTTCGGCTTCTTTCCATCGTAATAAATCCCACCAACCTTCGCCTTCGAAAGCCAATTCATTCAGTCGTTCGCGGTGAATGATTTCCCTCATTCCGGCTTGGGTAGTAAATTTGGTAGGTCGGTTGGAATATTTTGTCCACGAATCCTGAACTCCTTGCAAACCGGCGCGTGCGCGAACCTGGTCAATCCAGTTAAATACCTCGTCATCGGGCGCCGCCATCGTCTCGTTTAGCGCTTCGGAATACATGAGGTACAGGTCGGCTAACCGGATATAAGGAAAGGCGTAAGGTCCCGGCACGTAATTATTGTTTGGGGCTATCGTACTGATATTGATTACTTTTTGAGGCAAATAGCCGGTAATCGAATAGCAAACATCATGTATCGCCCCTCCGGTTTGCGCATTCTTCATTTGGGCATAGTAGGGAGGATCGTCGGCTTGAATGCCATTACCATAAGCGGCGCAACCATCGAAAAACAACGAACCGTAATACCGTATCTCGCGGTTTAAATTCAGTTTGGCTGTTTCAAAACCCGGTTTAACAAAAAATCTGTTTTCAAGGCCGGTCGTATCAACATCATACCGGTGCGCATAATCATAGTACTTATCTTCATCAATAGGCACTCCGTTTTTGGAATAGAATCTCTCGACGGTTTGCAAGGTAGGCGCCAATACGCTTGCCGCATTGTTTATATTATTAACAACTTCATATCTGAGCAGTGCAAGTTCCTGTATAAGATAGGTGTTTTGTTCATTATACTCGCTCCTTTGTGTAGCGCCCCATATTATTTCAGAGTTCCATTTTTCCGTTACTGCGCAGCGTATGTTCAATTTGGCTTTCGTGTCGTCGGATATCGCATTAAGACCTTGGTAATAATAGAGTTTAAATCCTGCCGATTGAGCGCAGTCGATCGCCTCTTTGGTGGCTTGCGCCGCTTTATTCCATTTGGAAAGATCGACGTCTGTCGGGAAAAGATGGATACCTCGGTTGTCAACCATATCCTTATAATAAGGATTTCCATTGAATTCGGGGCTTGCCATCAGCATCCATAACTTGGCTTTTAGGGCAAGCGCTATGGGTTTAGTGATGTGGCCCAATTCCATTATTTCCGGAATAGCTTTCATAGGCAGTCCTGCGGCTGCGTCGTCTAAGAGCGAAGAAATATAACTCGCTACCGAATCCACAGGCTCCCGATAGATGCGGACTTCTTCAGCCGAAGACGATACCGGAAGATTTTTATCGATGATCGGTATGGGACCATACGAGCGTAATAAATAGAAATGGTAATAGGCTTTTAAGAACTTTACCTCAGCAATCCACTGCGATTTTTCTTCGGCAGTCATATCTGTCACTTCGTTGATATTTTCCAAAAAAATATTGCAATCGCGCATGGCGGTAAAAAGATTCGTACCGCCATTATAAGGAATATGACCGTTGAGATCGCCCTCCCAAAAATTGAGATACGGGTTATTGGTATTTTGCAAACCGGTTGCAATATAATAGGAAAAAATGTCGTGTTCACCTTGTGCACCGGTAAGGAACCAGATACTGGATGCATTCACATAGTGAAGCCAGCACTCGCCACCGGCTATGAAAGAGGGCTGCATATTCACGCTTGCCGGATTGGGCAGGTAAGAATAACAGGTAAAAAGATATCTTTCCGCCATGGCGCGATTAGAGAATGCGTGGTTGATAGTAGGTATGTCATCAGGCACCACATTCAAATAATTGTTACAGGAAAAAAGAACAATCAGATTTAGAAAAATTAAACCGTATTTAATTTTATTTATTATTTTCATAATTTAATATTTTATTTAATTAAAATTTTATTTAATTATAAAGTAATATTCAAGCCAATATTTAAAACGCGCTGGACAGGATATCCCAACCCGTTGCCTGCCATTTCAGGGTCCCAGAGTTTAAATTTGCTGAACGTCAACAAATTTGTTCCGCTCACGTATAAACGTAACATACTGACACTTGCTTTATCGGTCCATTTTTTGGGTAATGTATAGCCCAATTCAGCCGTTTTCAACCGGCAAAACGAACCGTCTCGCATGAACCATGTGTTCGTGCCAGTATTATTGCCTATATTCGTGTCGCTAAGACGGGGCCAGAAAGCATGCGGGTTGCGGTTATCTTCCGACCAGTGATCGTCGGCAATGATTTGCATCAGCGCATTTTGAGATGTCAAACCGGTATTATACGGGTCGTATTGAACAAAAGGCGATACGGCATTGGCGTCAATCCAGAAGGAAGAGAGCGCCGACCCCTGAAAAAATGAGGAAAGGTCGAATGACTTGTATCCAACGGAAAAACCAATTCCATAAATTATTTCCGGCGTAGTTGGATATCCGATGGGTACCTTGTCGCGGTCGTCAATGACGTCGTCCCCATTGATGTCTTTGTATTTAATATCGCCGGCTCCATATACGCCAAACTGTTGTTTGGGCGAATTGGCGACATCGGCATCGTCAACAAAAAGCCGTTCGGCAATCAATCCCCACCCTTGCGATATATTTTGTCCTACATGCCTGAGCCACGGGGTTGCCGTGTATTCCGGTTCTTCATATTGAAGGAATTTACTTTTAGCATACGTAAAGTTGCCCCTGACTGTTACCCACAAATCCTTATTGAATATTTTCGAATAATCCAACGAGATATCTACGCCTGAACCGGATGCTGCGCCAATGTTTGCTTGCGGTATTTCCTGCAATCCCATCGTGGAAGGAATAGAAGCGCGGGGTTGAAGAATGTTCGTACGTTTTTCCTTGAAATATTCGGCAATAATCTCTATATTATTAAAAAGACTTAATTCAATACCGTAATTTTGCTTGTGTGAAACTTCCCAACCGATATTCGGATCTTCGTAACGCGAAATACTGACGCCGGACTGATTATATGAGAAATCCGTACCAAATTGCATACCCCTGTTACCATCATCGAGGTTTACTTTGGAAAGATAGAAAAAACGGTCTGAGGCAGATCCGATCTGATCGTTCCCTACCAAACCGTAAGTGGCTCTCAGTTTCAATTTTGAAATGATTTTTTTATACGGATCCCAAAAAGGCTCGTTTGATATTACATATCCTACGCCCATAGAAGGAAAGAAACCAAAGCGGTGACTTGGCGCAAAGCGTTCGGAACCGTTATAGCCGAAGTTTCCTTCGATAAAGTATTTACTTTGGTAGTCATACGTCAAACGTCCGGCTAATCCGACATT
>Ga0123357_10014729_pt1 | contig 10220 bp, 5 predicted proteins | sample TergutEmb28metaG_FD_89873 | JGI IMG/M metagenome (GOLD analysis project Ga0123357, IMG submission 89873) | Embiratermes neotenicus P4 segment gut microbial communities from Petit-Saut dam, French Guiana - Emb289 P4 | ecosystem: Host-associated > Arthropoda: Insects > Digestive system > Gut ... | reverse complement strand
TTGCTTGGAACCCTAAGGACAACTATGACATGAGTGCGAGTGTTTTTGTAGTTCAATTTAATGGCTTTATGTCACTCACAAATTAGTTTGATGTTAAGTACAGATATTAACATTACAGAAACCGCATATTCCTGCCAGTTTTAATATGCATTTGGTAATCAATAAGTGTGTAACAGCTGTAAAAGTTTCAAAATTCACTGGCCATTATCTCCGTAACCGTTCAACTTTGGACATAGGTGTTTTGGTTATATCGGTATATTTTAGCAGAAGGAACACCCTCCCGAAGTCTGGCACATTCCTCCTGGGACACCCTGTATATAGTAGTCAACTGTACCCACAGAACACATGCACGCAGTTTCTACATACACATAGATGCTCATTACTTAAATGTTCGTCACTTTTTAGAAAAAGAGTGAAAATTACGCGAACATAGAGCGCAGTTTCTACGGTTGTTACAAGTCCGCATTTTCTGAGAGTTTATCTATTTTATTGTGTAGTGTTTAAGATTTTGAAAAGTCAATAGACAAGGCTTCATTACGACTAGACTATACACATCTTTTCCATTAGTTCTGAACGATTTTTAAGAGCTTAGTTAATATCAGACAGCTTTGCTTGTCTGTACTGGAAGATGTTTTCCCTGAACACTGCAACAAGAACGTTACGAAAATATGCAGCCCACTGTCCAACCGTTTTATGGAGAGTAGGCGGCACTGAACAATCGCATGGATGACGACTCAGCAATTTCCTTATACCAGTTCCATTCCCTGTTACTGGAGTTGTCAAGCGAATGTCAGTTCACTTTATTCTGCTTCGTGAAAAGTGCAGTTAGCTGACAATATCTTGTTCTGTTGGGGTTCCTCCATTCCCATCTTGACTCAGGGCTACGGACCCTATCTCAGTCATGTAATGCTCCATTCGCATGGCGATGGCTGTGAAAGAATTGTGGTTAACGATACGAGCAAAGGGGATTTCTCTTTGCATTTTTAATTCTCGTTAGTTTATGTTTGTGTGTAGTCCTTCCTCACAGCCATAAATTATTTGATTATTTTTCTTCGGTTTACTGCAGACTAAGTTGCCTTAATTTTAGCAACTGTTCTATAAGGTTGTCTCAATTTTTAGTTCTTATTTTTCAATTTGTACTTTCCATTTGAACTACTCGATTCAAAATAAATTCTGAAACAAATGTGCAGTTTGTTATTTGATAATACAACTTGGACGGATAGTCGGTCCATCGAAAAGCAATTGATACTGGTAACAAAGCACAAAACAGCGAAATGTGCCGATCTAAATTCGAGCCAGCAATCCTAGTGTCCGAGCTGCTAACGACAATGTTCCTGTTACTTAGGATTCTACTGTTATGACATGTTTTCTTTTCTATAACATTGTATCATGGGAAGCGAATGTAGGTCCAGGCCTGGAAACATGGTGAATAACAACAAAAATAGTCTTTGTTAAAAAGCTATTAGTCTCTCAGCCAATGTAGGAATTTCCTACCTTTTATGAAGCCCGAGAATGTATTATCGAGCTAGTAAGGAGTAAACCACTGGACTTTACACAGGGTCAGAAAAATCCAATGCACACCCTCTGCTTCTTGAAGAGTAATTTTAATACGTATTTTCCTTCCAGTTTACACCTACGCTCCAGAAACAAACACTTTTCCCCCTGCCGCAATATTTTTGATTTACGTGGTGCCAAAAACAAGGTTAACAGGCCTTTCACATTTAATTTTCAATGCATTGCAGTACGTAATTTTAGGACCCTAGTTATTCGAAAACTTGGCGATTGTCCCTACCACTGTGAAACTCGAATGTCGGCCGTATGGTTATTATTGGTCACAGGAAATTAAAACTTCCAGTATAATAGATTCACTCCTTGCTTTATGAAAATCTATTAGCTAGTTCTCAATTTGAAAAGTAGACACGTCAAGACTGGTTGGCGATATCATGTCTCCCTTTTCCTTTGTTGGAGTAAAATAGGTGAAAACATTTCACGAAACATGCGTAATTTTAGTCAGAACCGTCCCAACTGATTTAACTGAAAAATTGAAAACATTGGCTACTGATTTAGTCCCGTGTTTCAGCTCAGGTGGCTTCATTGTAAGTAGCGTGTGAAAGATGACTGCTGTAATTCTGTGTAACCAGCCACTTACAGACGCGTGCAGCTTGAGACCAAGTTGCAAGATATAAAATCCAAACTCATATATTAATATAATGAAAGTAAGAAAATGCGCGGTATGAATAACATTACATGCCAACTCATAGCCTGAACAGAATCGGGTATTGCTCGGATTACTTCTGATTATTTTCACTGATGCCACACCCACTGCTCATGACGTCTGTACCAGTTAGTCATTGATATTATCTTTATCCTATTAAGTAATAAGTGATGCGTTGTGTTATAGTTCATGACATCTGAGTGGAGCTGCAACATATTTGTCGATTTTTATCATGTGTGAATCACTCGATCATACTAATCTTAGCAGTTGATAAAAGATCAGAAATGCAATTAAATTATTAGTATATAGGTGTGCATTCAGTCAGGTTGTGTAACGTTGATAAGGTGGGTCCTATTGGTAAAGTAACTCGTATTTTGCGAACCGCAACATACCCACTCTTTAATTTTGCCTATTTCGATATTGCTTTAAGGATTGTTATACGTGCATTATACCATACAAGGAAAATAATAATTACGTAATATGATCTGTATTATATATAATATATATTATATACATATTCTAACAACATATATTTAGCGGATTCAATTTTTAAATTTGTATTTCTTTCAGCCGCTGTATATTCTTAGTTGCTTTCAACTTATCTAACCAACTATTCATGCACTAGAAATGAAACACAATCGACGCACAGTTTCCTTCCTACATGTTTCGACATTCCCGGTGTGCCATCATCAGGGGTTCTATATGTTAACACAAGGCACCTCCTAATAGGCCCAATGTATAAAACACAGACGCTTGCCATTTTCAATTAAAACATAACATCACCTCATAAAAAGTTAAGAATGTAAAAAGCAATAGATAAAGAACTTTTTTGAGCTCCATTTGTGCTGTGCAAAGGGGTTCGCGATCTTCACCGGAGGGTCAGTGGACGTCCAGAGGCCCAACTCCTAACCCAAATACGGGTAGAGTCCTGACGAAGCTATATATGTGTATTATGAATGGAGTAGATTTTTACTCTCTTTGGTGTAGATAGGTTTAATTTGACGTCATGCACGGTGCATACAATATTAAGATTCTAAGTTGCTATTATGACCTTTTTGTCAGTAGTTATAATGGCAAAGGCAGATGCACTAAATTTTCCTTTCTTTCGGTTACACTGTGCAGCGACGAGATATTCCTACTAATCACATCTTTAAATATACCGTCGTACGTTACTTTCTCCGGGTAATTTAACAATGCTGACGGTATCTGGCTTAGAAATGCTAACTGGTGAGTGATAAATCTGAAGATATTTGCAAGGAAGATAACGTGGTCTAATGGGGGTGCTTGACTGGAGTAACTGCAGGAAACAACAAATAATCTCAGTCAGGAGAGCCAGGTTATCGGCCGAGGTTTGATCCAAACATCTTCGGAATAAAAGTTTAGAGTGTTGCTGGTAACTTTCAAGGTTCAGTGTGACCCTCCTTGATTAACACCAAAATGGTGTTGGATTTTATACAGTAAATAGTCTGGCTAGAAATAGACTGTAATTCAGAAAATAATGATTGAAGAGTTCTGGCCATATTTATAGGATTTTTCGATCCCATTTAAATAGTTTTGAATAGTAGAATGAGTCCAAACGACGAATTCCCAAATTATGTAGAAGTGAACAAAGAATCTAAAAAATTAGGAAGAACAAGCTGTCTCTGCCTTTTTTGAGGTAATTTTCAAATATTTGTTGGGTCTTGAAGGGAGCGCCATCTGGTCTTTCGCAAATCTCGGTTTACATTAGCAGCGCCTAGATAGCCAAGAGGTGCGTAACTGAAATCTGAGATTTTTAAGGGAGTGATGATTTATGCTTTTGTCACCCGGGTTTTGGTGCTGTCTAGTCTGGTACGGTGTTACCAACTTCCCGAAGAAACTTGGTACTTCCAAATTAAGCGGGAAGGTGCCAGAAATGATGGTAAAGTTCTATCAGACACAGAATGTCAAAACATATAAAACATTATCTAGAAACTTACATATGTTTTACCGCAAAGTGCGACACAAGTGGAGGACTCCTGTCGGGAACCCCATGGTTGTTGCACCGGCCTTTCTGGGGAACTACCGAAACAGATGTACCGATGTATTGTGAAACCATGTCTTATAGGGTCCGCCTGTTGTGCGGATTTCATGTACTTTGTCGACTGCGACCCCAGTCGTGACACCACTTCTTGATGCAAGTGTGCCATCTAGTTCCATTGCAGATATCTAGACTATATCACGGACTGCAATATACATTATGCTGACAAGAGCTCAGAGGCTCATGTAGAAAAATGGCGCAGGTATTCTTTGTTTCAAATCTTCCCTCCTGTTTTTCTTGCACTACATTGTAATCGCGACATTCTTCTTTGCATTCCCTTCTACATATTGAAGTAAGTTTCCGTGGAAGCCGGAAATCCTTTACGGTATTCATGTAATAGAAGCTTAATGAATTTATGCACATCCAAAAGAGACGGACTAATTCTCCCCGAGGAAATACGATGGCGCCACCAGTAACAGTGGCGTGCAGGCTCCCTGGCAATTTGAATGCAGCGACTTCTTACTACTCACACATAAGCTGTACGTGCGATGCGCTGTGTCTGGCATAAACTGCAGCCTTATCCACAATTCAGTTTGAAAATTCATGTTCTTAACTGACATGTGAAGCTCTGAGACGGGTGTGTTTCTGATTCGTGTCTTCTGGGATGTTAAGCCAATTCCACTGGTAAATAATTAGCGACAACTCGAAGGATCGTAGTACTTCTTTACTTCAGGGTCCACCAAATTCTTGGAATTTGCAAGGTTTAAGGTTCCCAGAGCTGTGTTGCTGAGGATTTGGGTGTCCTGAAATGTGAAGCTGTGTCGTTGCGTGAGCGGTTTTCAGATATTTCGAAGAAAAGTAGTGCTTTTATCTTTGAGGTTAAGAATGTCAAGAAGAACTGCGTGATTAATTTTCTTCTTGGAAGATTTATTTGTTGAGGATTAAGGCATTACCTGTTTTAGAACTGTCGAGAACCTTCTCCCAAAGACACAGTCTCACTTTCCAGGTCACCTGAACCGACGTACTGACGATGAAGGCACTCCGATTCTTCGAACCATCAGTAACTATTTAGCAGTCCACACGATGGAATATCCCAGAAGACTTGAATTTTCGGTAGTTTTTGTCTTACTTACCCTTAAATATTTTAAATATACCGTTTTCTCAGACAAATGTGACAGTAATACGTATCACACAAATATGGCGAAATTATATTTTAGTTGGGGGAAAGGATTTTTTAAATATTTTTTTTTAGAGAGATCAAGAATTCAAACGTAACTGGAGATGGACAAACTACTTGCTTTACAATTATTGGAGCATATTGTACAGTTTCGAGCAAATGTAATTTTAGTTTTCGTGTGACCAAAGCAACACCTAAACCTAATTTAGCCGCAGAAGGATTATGTGTCACTTATAAATGCCTAGCAAGCAATTGTAGAAAAAAATTAGCCTTATGTAATTCATGTAGTTTAATCAATATCGCGCGGGCACTAAGAACTGTTCTTCTGACGTAACATTTAACATTTTATTATATGAACCTGCGTTTCAATTGACACTGTTGTGCGTCTGTGTTTTATACGTTGGACAAATTCAGAGGTAAAGTTTGTGTCTACATACGATTCCCTGCTGATGGCACCCTCAGAATACCGAACATATAGGTAGGAAACAGGGTGTCGATTGTGTTTAATTTTTATGGAATGAAAAGTTGACTACGTAGGTTGAATTAATAGTCTATAATTTATGTCTTAAAAATGAATGAACCATCGAGACACCGAAACAATGCATAATTAAGCAATACGATTTTCCAAAAGGATTAAATGATACTCTACTTAATTTTATAATGGGTATCAAATTTCCGGACTTAAGGACTGCTATTGACAGGTAATTTTTACCAGGATTTATTGAGTCACGTGTCATGTCACGTGGCACTTCTGCGAATGCCTGTCCGTGGAACACATATTCCTGTAATCCTTTTACTGAAAGCATATCGATTAGCAAATCGCTTGTTGGATTTTACTTAGCTGTTGATTTCTGTTGTTATGGCAACGCATATATTTGAAATCGCAACGGAAATGGGCGGCAGACCAGTTGTGACACATTTGTTCTCGTTTACAACACTGTGGTAGATTTTTTTTACGTGGCGTAGCGAAGCGTAAGGCTTTTGTAAATCGATAGAGTAGAACAAATACTGGGAACTCGGAGGAGTTGAGGTTTACCTTATGCTTATTCTGTTGTATGCCCTAGTCTAGATGAAGACACATTAGAATCTCAACCCTTACCCGTGAGGATAAACGTGTGTTTACTCTAAAGCAACATTTCACCATTCCAGGGGTTTTAAACAGGTTACATCTCACGCATCCCGCGCCCAGTAGCTCTGCTTGGGAGAGATCAAACAAGAGAGTTCTGAATAGGGTATTTTGTATGCCATGTGTGTGTTGAAATTTACTAATACGGAGGCCCTGCGAATTATACTGGCCAAAAATTAAGTTCTAAAATTATTGATAGATTTATCTTCATAGATAAAGCAATAAATCCTTCAATCAAGTAAAACGTCTAAAGCTTATTTGTAGCCTTGTCGGCATTTGAAGAAAACCAGGTGTCTATTGATTGTTAAAATATGCTACAGTACAGCCCTGAGTGACAGCCTGGTACGTACGTTTCTCATCGGGTTAGATGGAGGTAAAAGATTTCTGTGAAATTTCGATATATATATCTGCCAGAATAAATGGCCTTACATACCTGTGTAAGGAAACAGGTTTCTCCATAAATAAGGAACCTTAAATGGCACACTGCTGTTTCTGATTATGTTTTCTTGTTCATCAGTTGCGTCCCCTACCGTTCATAACAGTTCACTTACTCACACTTGTTTGCTTTATTTGCGGTCGATATTTCTTTATTTATGACTTAAACACTGCTTCCTATTAATAATTTTTCACTTCAAGCTGATTTAATAAAATGAAAAGCTAATTTTAAAATAGAATAATAATATTAGTAACAATAAAACCCTAAATAGAAGAGCCCATTACCAGCTGACAGCCTGGAATCAACGAGATCGCTGGGCTTGGAAGATTAATTTTGACTTTCACTTAACACACATGGGAGAGGTGGGAAGTGAAAACAATGTTTTAGTCAGTAAACCTATAGGTAATAAGCCAGTCGAATAACTTTGCGGAAATGGGAATATAATATTAAAATGTTACCTATCTTGAGGCTATTACTTATGTTGATGAAGACAGGATTCGCTCCACGATACGTTCCACTGCTCGGTTCTCGTGATCGCTGTAATAAATTTTCAGATTCAACAAGAGGCGGAGATTTTTTGTCTAGTTTATCGACCATTAGCTTAGAATAAAGACTATGCTCTGTGTGAAATATATGTGTAAATGGAAGTATGTAGATAAACTAAATTATTTGTTCTCTCTAGGAATCTGTTTCATTAAGTCTGTGTGCAGCGGACTGCTGATAATTTTCTGACCTAACGACTTGCTTGCAAATTATGACAGACAGAGCACTTCGCAAATGAGGCGATGTCCTTCATGCCACTTAGGGAAATGCCTGCTAGACAACACGAAATCAATCATTGCACCAGAACTAATACAATGACTGTGAAACTGGACACAGAATCAATAAGCTAACAATACAGTTCAGATTTTAATTAACGTGAAGCTGAAAGTTTGTTTCACAGTGGAATTCAGAAATGCAGTTTCAATCAGCCCTGAACAATAGAGCATTGTGTAGCTTAACTTTGAAGATGTTATAAGTGGTGTAATTCATGCAAAGTATTTTGTCATTGGCCTATATTCTTGCATGTCAAGGAGATGTTCCTACTTTTGTAGTTCGGGCGGATATTATTTAGCTTTACACCAACCGCTTTCAATGCCTTTCTTCATTACCTTCGCAGATTATCCTGTCGTAGGAGACGGATTATTGCGGTACTTCGTACGGACTGGAAAGAAGGGAGATTTTTGAAAAGTTGTCACCTGACACCATTTTACAATGCGTTTCTTTTGTTCTAATAGCCAGAAAAATATGTGCAGTTTAGGCATATAGACACGGGCTTTTCACTTTGGATTTCATATATCTGTTCAAGTGCAGTCATGTGACATTTAGTTAAGTTTTATTATAATAGGTCTACTATTGTACTGGTCTGGCAATCACTGCCAGTAATGTGTGCGTTAGATTCTGCCAGCCAACGTGTTACTGACTGCACTCTTCAGTTTGGACTGTGTCCTAAATCCAGTATTAATCTAGACTCAGAGCAAGCACTTTCTGATTTTTCGGAGCACCGAAGTACATATACTACTTAAAGGGATGTTCTCTACCCCTATGGAAAGATAATGAAAGATGGATGCTTTAGAGTACATTGATATGCTTTCTGCATATATTCTAGCGAATGTGACTAGTTAAAAAACAGCTGTAAAAGAAGTGCTTAAATCTTGGTGAAAAATCTGTTCATATAGCCACATTATTTTTGCTCTCCTTGTAATGGAGATTGACTCCTGGTCTTAAACTACAGTGAGTATCCTCCTGTATTTCTCTGCTGATATTTATTTCTCGTCGCCTGATCCTGCAGTATTTTATTTGCAGTCGTCCGTTTCAATTACAGAGCCTCTCGTGGGATCTGTGTTGTATCGCCACAACCCGGTGCGCCGCAAAACCTTGTCCACCCACGATGCGGTATTGTGCCTGTCGGCGGTTAATATTGCATCAGGCGTTCTGCTTACTACATACAATTTCTATACCATTTCGGTATATAAGTTATTCCCAGTGCATGATATACCTTCGACTGTTTGTCGGTAAATATTTTGTCTAATGTACGGGAAGTAAAATGTGATTACTTCTAAGTCGTGTGAACAAATAAGGGGAACCATAAACGTTTATTTATAAATTATGTGCTTATCAATAAATAATATTTGAAGTGAATGAATAATCGTCCTTGAAATCTATTTCACATTACGGGATTGTCGCTTTTTTAAAAACATACTCTTATTCTGTACCCAATAGTGAATATTCTTAGTTGCACCTATAGATTCATAGCGCATGTTGAAGTAAATTATGTAATAATGCCAGAACTAGTTAACATTCGAGTATTTCATGAGGGGTTTTATTACAATAAAATGTCATTAAAAATGAAGTTCATATTTATATTATGACAATTATTTAGTGCCACTAACTAAGTTTACGCCGATCTCGGTGACCTTGCAGTCTAAGGCGTGGATCTGCAGTAGCTTAATTGTTGGGACTGCAGGTTTGAATCCCCTGACGGTAGGAATTTTCGTGTATTTCATTTGTTGTGTGTTGTGTAGGTAGAGGACTCTGTAATGGAATGATAACCCGCTCAGAGGAGTCGTAGGGTGTGTGTGTGTGTGTGTGTGTGTGTGTGTGTGTGTGTGTGTGTGATCTAGAAACTTCAACAGTGAGCCGACCAAGGCCTGATGTAGGCTGTTGTGCAAAAAAAAAGTGTAATTTAGACTGTCTTAATGCAGGCATGTTTATTAAACCCCATAAACAAATTAAGCGATAATAGGGCACTTAAAACCTGTAGCTGACATATGACCGTGAGTGTACTGCAAGCAACAAGTAATGAATTAGTTTTACTTAATTAAATCTGAAATGTGAAAACTAAATATTATGATAATACACACACACATATCCACAAACGCTCCCTCCCACACACACATCCACACACACACACACACACACACACACACACACACACTACAGTTCAGCGTAAAATAGATAACATTAAATGGAGAATTGTAGATGTTTGCTTGAAACATTTTTTTATCTATGCGGTGTACAAAGAGTTATATGAGTGATATGAGGCAAATGAAATTTGCCTTTGTGATGTAACTAGAGACGTCACAATATTTTGATTCTTGGAAATAAGATACGTGAAATATACATGACTTTTTTTTTTTTTTTTTTTTTTTTTTTATTTATTTTTTTTTTTTTTTTTTTTTTTTTTTTTTTGGGGGTTTTTAAAAGATATAATTTTTTTTTTTTTTT
>Ga0123357_10014728_pt1 | contig 10221 bp, 6 predicted proteins | sample TergutEmb28metaG_FD_89873 | JGI IMG/M metagenome (GOLD analysis project Ga0123357, IMG submission 89873) | Embiratermes neotenicus P4 segment gut microbial communities from Petit-Saut dam, French Guiana - Emb289 P4 | ecosystem: Host-associated > Arthropoda: Insects > Digestive system > Gut ... | reverse complement strand
TCGGGAGAGTGTTCCTTATGTTAAAGTATACCGATATAACCCAAAACACCTATATCCAAAGTTGAACGGTTACGGAGATAATGGCCAGAGAAGTTTGAAATTTTGACAGCTGTTACACACTTACTGATTACCAAATACATATTAAAACTGGCAGGAATATGTTGTTTCTGTAATGTTAATATCTGTACTTAACATGTAATTAGCGTATGAGTGACATAAAGCCATTACACTGAACTACATAAACACTTGCATTAATGCCGTAGTCGTCCTTAGGGTTCCAAGCACTTTACATGGGCATGCAGGCACAATGTTGACTGCATTCCAGTCTCAAGGACATGCGCAATGTACACATAATGCATCAGCTGAAAAGGTGCAGTACATGGAACCGCAAGAAGACCGCACTTTTCTCTGGCCATTATCTCCATAACTGTTCAACTTTGGATATAGGTGTTTTGGGTTATTTCGGTATACTTTAACATAAGGAACACACTCCTGAAGTCTGGCACATTCCTCCTGGGACACTCATGTATCCAATAGCAGATTCCACTACCCACAAATACGATCTTAACAAATATTTTTTCTCTAGCATGTTATTTAATGACAGTGCCAACTGCTAAGATTATATAGCACTGGTAACATATAAATGAATGAATGAATATGGGGGATTGGTGGAATGATAGTGACAGGGCAAAACTGCAGTACTTGGAGGAAAACCTACCCAACTGGTCCTTTGACCTCCACAAATCGAGCAGGGACTGACCCGGATGGGCCCTGGCCTCCAGAGTGAAAGGCAGGTAATTAACTGCCTCAGCCATGGCATGGTCCTGTGCATTCCTTCATGTTTAACACTTCCACAGAAAGAACAGGAATGTTGACGTGTCCAGTGTTACATGTGTGACTGAATGGATGAACAAATAAACTAAACTAAACATATTTACACAAAACTGAAATACACAGTATAAAATTTAGTCATCACTTCCAAAGCTTTGATATCTTAAGCACTTGAAAATGACGAGTCCCTCCTTTGCATTTGGGAAAATTAAATGCATTTGACAAGAAAATACTTGACTTGTGTGGCACCTTAGAGCTACTGTTAGGATTAACAGGCACATTAAAGATCCACTCCTAATCTTAATGGTTTGTTCCATGAAACTGGTCTGACAGTTTGGATGACAATAGTCCCCCACAGTCACTGGGCTTATTCAATACCCTTACTGCTCTAACATTTCCCTCTCATAAACTACTGTAATGCTGACTCAATGACTGTCTTAAGTTGTTCTCACATGGTCTACACTTCAGTTTGTACAATTATAACAGTGTCCTAAAATTTTTCTAATATGGTGTCCCTTGCAACCTGACAATTGCATATCATGACTGGCAATTGCTACATAATATAAGACGCTTCTCAACACAAGATGATGTCAAATAACAAACTTTTGTATGTCTGGGTGTCACTTCAAATAGGTAGGTAAAACTCGTAACAATAGCTAAGCCATGACTCACATCCTCAAAATGTAGTTACCACAATGTGTGGCAATTTCCTGTTAGCTGGCAATTCTACAGTTTTCCTAGGCTCTACACCTGAGTAGCATGTATGCATGATGTCATCACTGTTTTCTGTTCAAAGTTTCGGTGGTGTCCTCTTCCGAATAATCTGTACCACTGTTATTTAACTCCATCACATTTGTACATAATAAAATGTTGCCAACCAGTGTTCTAATGCCAATTAAATGCACTTAGACTTGTGTGACATCTGCTGATTGGGCACCATGAAATTCTCCATGAATTTCCTTATTATCATACTTGCTTGTACTAAAGCTCCCAGTTTCACGAGGTCCTTAACCTGCGCCTCGGAGTGGCAATTCAAGCACAAGGATCTCTTAATCTAGGAATGGCAAATTTAAATTCGAAACTAGACTTGCCTCTATGCCTGATGTGTCGTAACTCCTCCGCCACCGATTGCATCTCAATGTTGCCCCTTGTATGGATCAAGAATCGCTATCGTCGTCTTCAAGGTGTACTACTAGCCGCAACCACTTCCATGTGTGCCTGCAAATACATTACCATGCGCGTACGATGAGAGCCTCGTGGTTCGCTTGCGACACTCGTTCCGAACTTCAAATCAACCCAACAGTCCACTACATTGCCTGACGTAAGTTTTTAATTTCGGTTAGTCCTTCCCACTGCAAATGTTTCCTGCACAACTTCGCATCCATCACTCATTCTTAATCCGCAATGTAACCAAAATGTCGAAGAACTGAAAGAGTTTCTGATTAACAGCAGTTCCAATAGTACAATGCTACTTTTATATTTACCAGTCATAAACATATGCGTTTTGCACACAGTTACGTGGCTGAAGCACGATAATTGCCCCCCTTCTCACGTGCACACCTCTCTTCACACCACTACCATGTTTCCCGCCGGTTTGCTAGCACCGCCCCTGGGGTCCATGCCACAGGTGGCGCATCGAATGTGAGGTTGGCTCTGTTGTGTGCAAGCGAACATAATGTGAAAGACCGTTCTGAAGGTTGTTGGGTGTGTACTTTTTCTCGCTGGAACAGGTGACACAGGTTACTGTTTCAAGTAATCAGCCCCACATGAATTTTCGCGACCGTAACTCGTTCTTTAATTTATAATTTAACATTTCGCCAGGCGACATAACCTCTTTCCACATGATTAATGAACTGAAAATTACACAGCACAACGACATTCAAATACTGGAGAAAAGGCCAGTCTTCCCGACCTTTTATTGTTGTTAAGGCTGTGCCGAGCAAAACTGTTAACAATTAGGGCTTAACAATATAATAAAGTTTGGGTCAATTATGTACATGCGAGGCAATCCTGCTTGAGGAATGAATGTCACGCAGAAAACTCATCATGGAACAGCCGAACATTTGAATTGTTTCTGCTCCACACTTCTTCGTTTTCTTGTCGTTCCGTCTCTTCTGGAGGTACTGGCTATTGTCTCCGTGCCAAAGTTGTCCGACTTGCCAGGACATGGCGCATTGTCAGGGCTTGCTGCTGGAGTAGATGGTCTGCAGGTGTAATGTGAATATTTTGAAAAACCAATCGCAGACAGCCGACAAGGACCGGTCCGCCACTTGGGTGGGTGGCTAACAACTCATCACTCTGAACATTTATTATGGGGTCAGTTACAGAGCTTCATATTTGGCTACTTTCAGTGAGGAACATAGATTGAGGGGGTTCAGTGTTAACCACACCATTATACCAGCATGCATGTATATGTTTACAATTGTTAATTATCATTGCATGCGGTAGAATTAACTATAAGTGAAATCTGTGATCCTTATTTTTTGTCTCCAGTAGAAGTACAATGTTGGTCATTCACACCCATCTAGCACAGAAATTAATCATTGGAGTTGTATTTCTACATCCTCCATATGCCTTCTTTGCACAGGTTGGGAGTAACTTTACCTTTATTTTCTTAAAAACTTTCTGCAGCCCCTTGATTTCACCAAATGCATGATCCTAGAAACAGCCCATGACAACTAGCTAACACTTACTTTGCCTTGAATCAATGAAGCAACTACAAATTAAAGGCTATCACTGTATTTTACAACTCACCTTTCAACTGTTAGCAAACACCTGTGAATAAAGGATATATGGGTTGAAAATAAACATAACAGAAGAGTGTTCCAGTATTTTCTTTCTCATTTTAAGTTAAATTATCATAATCAGTATTATCAGTTATATTCATACAATGCATTTAAAAACTGAGTTTATAATTGTATACTGTACAAACACTGAATGAAGGCATATTTACAAAAACAAATACAACAACCATTTCATATTTTACAGTATTGCTGCAAAAAAATTATTCATAACTGGACACGTTACTGCACATTTGGCCAATAAGTCCATTAGCCACAACTCCACAAATCCTACACATTGTAAACAGACACTTTACATGCCAGTCCTGTCACATTCATTCCCACGATAAGAATATGTTGGAACTGAAAACAGCTGTTTTAATTAAAACACTGTGTGCTTACGATTTTACTTCATTGAACACGTCTCATAATAAACAGATAATATGATTAAGGAATAAACCCTGCAGCAAAATACAATGGTTGCATATGATCTACAGCAAAGGTTTTCTAAGCCTCTAAGAAATGACCACTTGTAATCACTGTAATGTCTTGATACCACCAGCCATTATTGCTCAAAAATATCATGTGAACATAAAGGTCATGATGGTATTCAAATTCAAAAGAATTCTACCACTGTATCGAATCGGGATTTGTTTCATACTCAGTATTATGAATAACAATTTGTTTGGCCTCATTTTCTTAAACCAAATCAGTACTGATTATGCATGTGTACTCTATTTTATACTTACAAATAACTAATTTAAGAATGAGCCCTTCACTCTTCTGGGATGCTATGCAATATTCATTGGTTGTTAGTTACTGATATTTCAGGACAGCCTGTAATTGTTCCCAGCTTCAAGAGTCAAGCAGTCCAACGAGTGATTGCTTGATACTTGGAAGAAGGAAATGAATGCTGGCCCAACACATCAGTACCTAACTACCACTCTATGTTGCATTACATCCCAAAAGAGCAAAGACCTCATGTACACTGCAATGGAAGCCTGAAATCATGCATTATGTAGCCATGCTGATACATTTCCCTGATTAAATTAATCCTTGAATAAGTTTTTTTTTAATATTACTGTACTTGTTGTATAAGGGTTTATTACATTTTATGATTTAGTTTTACTTCCCAATTTCAATACCTGTATCACTTGAGATTCCCTTTCTTCTTCACAAATAAACCTACACTTTGTCGAACTTTCAAAGACCCGGCCAGTGTCACTACCTACTAATACTCTGTACACTGAAAAAGCAACAAAAAAAAAACAGATATATATTCTGCACCACATACCCATAACAAGTTATTCAGCTGATGACCAAAAGCAATATTGCTACATCTTGGTTTTGGTGTCCCTACAGCCAGCCAGTGCAAAGTGAGCTGTGGTGTACCCTCATAAGACAAACACAAGACCTTTCAATGTGGGAAAGGTTTCAGTATACCAACTCCATAAAGCAGAATCCTTCGAAAGAAATTAAGAACCATTCAATATTCAATAAATTCCCCATCTTTTTATGAAATACAAAGGTTCAGCACAATGTTCTCCATCTGGAACCACAAGAATCCAGTCCACATTGTCACACCCTCTTCCTTAAAGTTTCAATATACCACTCTAAGGTCAAGCAATACCCACTCTGCTTTTGTATCTTTTAATACTACAGAGATTTGCTCAATTAAGGAAAAACCTCCTTAAAAGGGGCTAAGCAGCATAAACAATGATAAACATACATGCTTCATTCTATTATGCGGACAGTTTTAAAAAGTGTGAAGCAAATCAACAAAAACGATTTCTTTTTTTTTATAACCACTGATTCTTAAGATCATGTACAGATGATTGCCAATCAAGGGCTGGCACAAGACAACAACAGTGACAGTGAAAGAAAAAGTTCTGTAATCTATGTTCTAAGTATGGTACATAAAAGCGTGATTGCATCCCTGTGGTGTGTTTGCCTCTACCAGCACATTAGCACGCTTCAAAATACATACTGTACTGTTCAGTCACCTTGTTTTAGATCTCTGGTACATTAAATAGTAACTGTACAACCATCCTTCAAAACACATCTCTTCAGTACAGTATTTTTCTCTCAGCTTGTACAGGCAGAGTAATAAAAAACACTGTATGCCGTAATTGTATCAGAGAACTTCAAAACACCAGTATGAAGCCTTCATATTATGTATATGCTGTCTTCACACATATAAACTGGCTTATCAATTAATTTTCCTTAAACATTTCATTAACACCAGGTGTATCTGTTCATGGGCCTGCAATTACCTTTTGACACCTAAGGCCACAATGCTTCTTACCATTCCATTTAGACTACAACATTTCTGTAATTAATATAATAAAATCAACATAATTATAATTTTGAGATTACCTTCTGTGTCCTATTTTAATATACAATTAAATGTGTTCAGAATGTCAGAATATTTCATCAGCTGCTGGCAATGGTCTTGACTCCCTGCTCTGTCTATTTGCATGCAGGTCCTAATGGATGACACTAATTAAATATCGAGGGATAAGTAGAAGTATTTAAAGAATAATACTCAGTTAATTTCACATCTGTGACCATGAAAATAATTACTTTATTCGCTGTATGTTACCACAAAAGTAATGTAGGCCTCATATTACATGTGATCTCAGCACTTGGCCTTGAGGCATGCTGTTAACAGAACATATTTATATGATTTAAATACACAGACATCCATATTTCAGAAGTCCAGTTACCACAAATGATTCTTAAAATAGAATGTTTCCTGTTCGTAGCAGTTTATCATCAGACAGATGTTAACAGATATTGTACGAATGAGCCTGTCACTTCTTGAAATCTAGGGATTATTATACTGAATTAAGGTACATTCTTAGCTTAATTTGATTTGTTTTAGAGGTCTGGGTGTCCAGCTCACACAGAAAATTCACTAGCTGTTGAGATATACAATAGTAAAAACTGAATAAAAGAAGCAGTATTAGAATACCACTGAAAAGTGTAGACAGTAGTCAATAATCAATAGGTGTGTTCAGTTTGCTGAACAGTTTCAATAATTCTGACAAAAACTTATCTCCCATTTCAATCACTCCTTCAGATCATGACAGCCCCACTTGCTTACAATTATGTCACAAATACACTGGCCTTAAGATCACTATTGCTAGAAGACATGCATGAGAAGGAAAACAATGTGCTCCAGGTGCCAGAAACTCAGACCATATACGGAACACCAAGTACAAAAATGGCAATGAAAAACAGGTAAAATTTAGATGGCTTCAAATATGGTATTACAGGTTTTATATACCACTGAATGAAATAATGAACTCTACTGAACAGTACCAATACTTCCAAGACTAAGATAACAGAATATACATTATTTCTTTGCTTATCACCTGCCACAATGGTATAAGAGGGACCTGGAGATAAAATTATATGCATTTTTTAACTTCATGGTAGGAAAAATGGCTTCGTTAGCCTTCACTTATTTTTATAATGATGAACTAATGGTACCATGTCCATGCACCTCAGTTCTGTACCACCTCAACTAGCATAAAGTGATACAGTGAACAAAAGGAAACATCTACAAACACAACTTGCTAAATCACAAATTTTCAAGGGCTATACAAAGGCAGGACACCCACCATAATTATGCGTACACACTGTGTAAAGCAATAAGGAGAAGTTACTTGAATTTCGTGCAACAACAACTGCCAAACAGTTAATGTTCCTTGTGGCGCCATGTTTCATCCTGTTCTTTTATAAAGGAAATGCGAATACTTTTGCCCTTAGGCAGGTAATTATCAAAAAAACAGCAAAAACTGAAGTTGGAATAACTCAAAATTATTTTTTATTGTCTCTGTGACATCCAAACTGGTTCTGGTGCCTGCCCAGTCTCCTATCCAATTGGTACCAATTTTCCTGTGTGTAAAGTAGCTAAGGCATAAAGTTTACCACTCACCTCCAAGTGCCAAGTTTATGAATATGTGGAGCTATACTTCTACTCACCCCATATGCCATCATCGTGTAGACAGGGACAACTTCACCTTTACCTTTTACTAGACTCACTATACAGAGTGATGCATATAAACTGAAGCATACAAAGGTTAAGTATGCATCACAAAGTTGCTTGCACATCTTGTTAGAAGAGAGATGTCTGCCATTTCCAGATACTCTTCATGCTGAAATTCTGTGCACCTCAGATTACTTCAAATTCAAAGTACTGAAACGAAACACTTTCACAAAAAAGGATACAATTAAAATAGGATAAATCAACTGAATTTCAATGGCACCAGTGGTGCGAAATATAAACATTTCTGCAGCAGGGCACAAAAAATATTTTATGCACCCATTTTTGTATATTTGGTACATACCAGAAGGCAGCAGTTAGTTGGCAAATCTGTAGACAACACCTTTTGTCAAGTCTCCTTTTCTTGTGCGTGTGTTTTTACTAGCCCACCAGCTGGTTATATTTGACAACCTGGTATTTTATGCTGCGTTATGTTTCTCATGATCTAGCAAACATAGTTCTTACATCTACCGTCAGCAGACAGCATAAGCACGTGAATTCCCAATTTCCAAGTAATTCATCCAGCTGCTGCAAACAGTTCTTTCAGGTACGTAACATTTATGTTGTCTTCTTTTGAACAGTTATCAATCACAGAAGAGTTTGCAGCCATGCAGATGGCAGTGTAATGCCAGTCCCTCCATATGACAAACAAAGGTGATACAGTTTTATTTGAACTGCAGGCATGGCTTTCATTATGCTTTAACTTGCAACCAGCAGATATCAAATTATAAATACCCTACATTTCATTCCTTCTTCAAGTGTTCTACAGATGAACTTATATTTTCTTCACTTCCAGATTTCTGTTAAACTTGCAGTTACTGTTACTGTAGATTTCACTCCTCTCTCTTAACATAAGTAGCAAACAAAATTAATACCAGTTTGTGAAAATTCTTCCTAGTTCAGTGATGGTGTAACACCAGACAACCACTGCACCTCAACATTGGGCCACTTTGTTTGAAGGCAAGTCAACATTGGATTACTTTCTAGTACACATTTCATGTCACATTCCAATAGCACTGCATTTCCTTCTTGGTACACAACCTGCAACACATACAAAAGGCTTACCATTAATAACAACTTCTGCACTTAAAAATTGCTCCACAAACACTTAGTGGCATTACAATTCAAGGCACCTGACAGCACGTGAATTTAGGCTTCTACCGCAGCGTAAATGAGATCTGCGCTCTTTGAGGATACTAAGCAACAGGGAATGGTAGTTCCTACTGATGTTTTGGGACAACCTATCAGTCCCATTATCCTAAAACATTGGTAAGAAACAGCCATTCTATGCTGCATAAAATCCCAAAACAGTGCAGATCTCAGCTGAGTGTTGCAATAACAAGTTTAGAAAAAAATTCATTGTGAGCAAACCAGACTATGTGGGTTGGGTAATGTAGTTGGTATAGCAACTGGCTACAGGCTGGACGGTCCGGGGATCGAATCCCAGTGGGGGCGAGATTTTTCGCACCTGTCCAGACTGGCCCTGGGGCCCACCCAGCCTCCTGTACAATAGGTACGGGGTCTCTCCCGGGGGTAAAGAGTGGCCAGGGCGTGATGCTGACCCCTCACCCCCTTCTACTGCCGTGGTCAAGAAACAGCAGAGCTGTATCTCTACTCCCCCTATGGGCCGTACAGCCTGTACAGAGCCCCATTGCCTGTACAAGGGTGCACTTTACTTACCTTTACCTAAACCAGCCTACAAGTTGTCACTGACTACATTTTCATAGTGGTATAGTTTCCAACATGTGGTCTATCAACCATTCAATTGAATGCACACAGTATTCCAAATGACACCAAAATACATTTAGTTTACAAAAAGTTTTCATTACAGATGATTTTAAAAATACAGATGATTACATAATACAGGCTTTTTAAAGAACTTTTCACTGCTACCTCAAACCATCTAAACTGGAAGAACCACTGAACAAATGATTCCTAAACTAAGTGGAGCATGTTACGCTGCCAGGTCGATGGTCCATACTAGGAACATTAACACTCTCAAATCAATTTACTACACATACTTTCATTCTATTATAAAATATGGTATAATATATTTGGGTAACTTCTAACAGTGGGAAGATTTTCACTTTACAAAAGAAAATCATCAGAATTATGCCTGGTGAACAACCCAGAACCTCATGTAGAAGTCTATTTAAACAACTAAGAGATTCTACCTGTTCCATGCCAGTATATACTTTCATTAATGAACTTCACTACCAATAATCCAGAAATTTTTCAAACAAATTTTTCTCTACACAATATTAATACAAGGAATAAGAATCATTTTCATAGACCAAATGCTAACCTGTCCTGTTTTCAAAAAAGTACATTCTATGCTGGCATAACAATTTTCAACAGTTTACCACCTAGTGTGACAATCCTCAAGAATGACAAGGCAAAATTTAAAACAGCCTTAAGAAAATACTTAAATACACTTGATAGTTGAATAAAGAGAGACCAACTTGATGTCACTTGCTTTATTATTTCTTTACTTAATGCTCAACATGTTTCGGATGTTAATACATCCATCCTCAGGAGCTTGCGACTTACGTGTTGAGT
>Ga0123357_10014725_pt1 | contig 10221 bp, 10 predicted proteins | sample TergutEmb28metaG_FD_89873 | JGI IMG/M metagenome (GOLD analysis project Ga0123357, IMG submission 89873) | Embiratermes neotenicus P4 segment gut microbial communities from Petit-Saut dam, French Guiana - Emb289 P4 | ecosystem: Host-associated > Arthropoda: Insects > Digestive system > Gut ... | reverse complement strand
CGACTAATCTTTTTTTACTATTTTTGTCCATGTCGCATTTTATTTCGTCAAAATAAAGATACGACTTTAGGGTGAAACCGCAAAACGGAAGTAACCCTTTATTTTTTTAGTCGGTCAGTAGTGTTAATTAATATGTATTATACATTCAACGATGTTGTATTAGATACAAAAGGATTTTATTATGTAAGAATAAAAGTCAGCACAGAATTGAATAATTATGAAGATATATTGGGAAAAGCATTTTATACATATATTGATGACCTAAGAAATCCTTGCATATTTGTTGATTTAAACGTAAATAATGCAAAAAGGAAATATACCTTAGGAGAAAGTGTTGGGATCAAGGAAAGAGTAATGATTAGAGATGAGATTGAGTATTATAGTGATGAATGTCACGATGGTGGTGCATGGGGGATTTCTGCGCCTTATTTCTATTCGCCTAATTATATTGGTGTAGGTAAATTGTCTTGGATTATAAATGGTACAACTTTAGAAACAAAAGATTATACCACAGTTGCCAAATATTCTGATATAGTACCAGGTGTATACTATGAACCCATGGATTATCAAGAATTTTCATTAAGTAATCCGGGACTTAATACAATTATGTTACAAGTTTTTGGAGGAGATTACAGTGCTTGGACTCGTACAGGTAGCATTCTTCTTCCTCGTACTGATTGGCCTTATTTTCAATTTGAGGTTGACCTAAAATCCCCTACCAATAAATCTCTATACTTTATAGTAGCAGATTGCGACGGAAGTGCAGTCATAACTAATATTAATGATCCATTATTATCACCTAAAGAAAGCATGCAAAAAGAGATCGGGAAAGGGACCATAGAGATTCAAAATGTTAAATTTGACGATGGTAGAGATTATGAAGTGGAGGCCTACAAAAATATAATTTTAAAACCGGGAACTGTAATTAAAGCCGGTACAAGTTTTCGCGCAAAAATCAATCCTGCTCCATGTTCAAGTTCAAACTCAAATCCACTAAAAAGTTCAATAAATTTTACTTCGAACAAAGAGTTTGAGGATAAAACAACAGCGGAAAATAACAGAACAATTAATGTAAATGAAAAAGTTAGGATATATCCCAACGTAACAAGTGGAATAGTTAATGTGATCATATCAGATAACACTATAATCAACAATCTAAAAATATATGATATGTCGGGCAGATTGTTATATAATAATGGTAACTTTGGTCGCAGTTCTATATTGGATTTGTCGTATTTAAATGAAGGAGTTTACATTTTAAAAATACAATCTTCATTGGGTATTACAACGCATAGAGTAGTTATTAAAAAATAATCAGATATGAGGTTTGATTCTGAATAAGTGACAACGATAAGGACTTTAAAATGCCCCAGTTTGCCGTAGGTGTGCTGTGAGTGAAGCGTCCAACCTTTGCTTGTCGTAGCGTGCTAAAAATGAATGCTTTAGGCTCGGCATAGCGTCTTTCGCTATGTCGAAGCTAAAAGCAAGCGTCTTCGCTTGCAAAACAAAAAAGTTATATATTTCCTTTGCTTGTCGTAGCGTGCTAAAAATGAATGCTTTAGGCTCGGCATAGCGTCTTTCGCTATGTCGAAGCTAAAAGCAAGCGTTTTCGCTTGCAAAACAAAAAAGTTATATATTTCTTCTATAAATCATGCTTATAGTTTCTAATTTTTACGTAAGTTTGTAGCAAATAATCAAAACATAAAATCCAAAACAATTAAAGTTATGAGTACAGGTTATCAAATAAGCGAACAAGAGGAGTTACATTATGTAACATTTCAGATAATACGATGGATAGATATTTTTACTCGTCGGGTTTATCGAGACATTGTAATAGACAGTTTGCGTTTTTGTCAGCAAAATAAAGGATTAGAGGTATATGGGCTCAGGTGTAAAATCCTGTGTTTAGAAAAAAAGGATTATCTTAGCAATTTCTTATATACATTGGTTTATGTTCAAAGAATTGTTACGTTATGTACTTCCCAGGTTGACCGTAGAATAATGAGCCTTAGTCGTTCGGTATTGATTCCGATCGACATCGCATAAAGTATTAGTTTTCAACTATCTATGTATAAAAAACAAGTGAGAAATGAAAACATACAGTTTAGAAGAGCTGAACCGATAAACAAATTTGTTTATTTAGAAACATATCCTTACCTTTGCAAAAAGTAAAAAAATATGTTGCCCGAAATTTCAAAAATAAAAGGCGTATTTCCCGGAGCGGTTTTAAGCCGAGAACTCAAGAAAAGAGGATTGGAGAGTAAGCAATTTGCTCTTTCATTGGGAGAATATCCGCAAACAATAAATGCAATAAATAAAGGTCGGCGTGGGATAAATCCTGCATTGTCTATTAAGTTGGGCGAAAAATTGGGCGTAGATGCCGAATATTTTATGCTTTTACAAGCCTATTACGAAATAGAGAAAAAAAAGCAGGAATTGCTCGCTAATCAAGCCAAACCCAATGTAGCGCTATTTCAAAAAGCCTTGTTTTGGGACACAAATATAGACAAAATAGATTGGCAAAAACATAAACGAGGTGTAATCCAAAGGGTTTTTGAGCGAGGAACAGAAGCGGAAATTAAAGAAATTATCTCGTTTTACGGTGAAAAAACAGTTGCGGGCGCGTTGCATTTCGGTCCTCAATATTTACCTTCGCTTGCCGAAAATGCAAAACGGTATTTGGGAATTGATATAAATAAAAAACAATGAAGAATTTGTATCTGAACACTGTATCAAGCAATCTCTTGAAAACGTTGACACAATTAATGCAAGTTGAAGAATTTAATCCATTTCGATTGGTTGGCGGTACAGCTTTGAGTTTGCAATTAGGACACCGGACTTCTGTTGATATCGATCTCTTTACCGATGCCGATTATGAAAGTATTGATTTTACGGCTATCGACAATTTGCTTAAAAAAATATTTCCTTTTACAGAAATGTTGTATTTAGGAAACAACAGTTTCGGAAAATCCTATTACATTGGAAACTGTAAAAATGAGGCTATTAAATTGGATTTGTTTTATACCGATTCGTTTATTCGTCCGATTGTCGAAAAAGATTTTATACGAATGGCTTCAATCGAAGAAATCGCAGCAATGAAAATGGAAGTTATCGGAAATGGAGGACGGAAAAAAGATTTCTGGGATATTCACGAATTGTTGGATTATCTGTCGCTTGAGCAAATGCTTGCTCTGCATGCCGAACGTTATCTGTATAGTCATAGCAAAGAAGTGTTGACAAACAGACTTGTTGATTTTCAATTTGCTGATGATAATGTAACCCCAATTTGTCTAAAAGGAAAATATTGGGAGTTGATAAAAGAGGATTTTAGCGATCTTATTCAAATCGCTAAATGAAACTCTGCGATGAAAAACAATTGTAAAAAATGAAATTAATAAAAAATGCTGCTATCATCAATGAAAGAAACAGCTTTCTTGCTTCTGTTTTAATTGAAAATGAGAGGATTGCAGAAATCTATCGCCACGAGATTCCTTCAGAAATCGCTAAAAAAGCAGATATTATCGATGCTCAAGGATTATGGCTGCTTCCCGGAGTTATCGACGACCAAGTGCATTTCAGAGAACCCGGACTTACCCGCAAAGGAGATATTCACAGTGAATCGCGTGCCGCAGTTGCCGGAGGCATAACCACTTTTATGGACATGCCTAATACTAATCCGCAGACAACAACCGTTGATGCTTTGAACCGGAAATTCGACAGGGCTGCTGAGACTTCATTGGCCAATTATACTTTTTTCATCGGAGCGACTAACGACAATTTATCTGAACTGAAAAAGGAAGGGGCTAAACGCGCTGCTGCAATTAAAGTATTTATGGGCTCATCGACCGGAAATATGCTGGTCGACAATCCATCTACCCTCGAAAGAATTTTTGCCGAAACAGATATGCTAATCGCAACTCATTGCGAAAGCGAAACGATTATCAAACAAAATATAGCTTATTACACATCTAAATTCGGAGAAGATTTAGACATCTCATTTCATTCCAAAATTCGCAACGCAGAAGCTTGTTACGCTTCTTCTTCCGAAGCCGTAAGTTTGGCAACCAAGCACAATGCCCGCTTACATCTTTTTCATTTATCGACAGCTAAAGAAATGACTTTATTGGAAAATAAAGCATTGAAAGACAAAAAGATAACAGGAGAAGTCTGCATACATCATCTTTGGTTTTCCGACAAAGACTATCCTCGATACGGAAATCTGGTCAAATGGAATCCTTCCATCAAAACAATTGAAGACAGGGATGCTTTGCGAAACGCTCTTATTGACGGACGTTTAGATGTTGTTGCTACAGATCACGCTCCGCACTTGCTTTCTGAAAAACAAGGTTCTTGCTTAAAAGCAGCTTCCGGAGGTCCAATGGTGCAACATGCATTGGTTGCCATGCTGGAAATGAGTCGGCAAGGATTATGGTCTACTGAAATGGTTGTCGAAAAAATGTGCCATGCTCCGGCCGAATTGTTCCGGATCAAAGACAGGGGTTACATTCGAAAAGGATATTATGCCGATTTGGTATTGATAGACCCTAACCGTTCTTGGAAAGTATCTCCTGAAAATATCTTATACAAATGTGGTTGGTCTCCCATGGAAGACCAAACGTTTTCTCATGCCGTTGTCAAAACTTTCGTAAACGGACAATTAGCTTATGACAATGGTATATTTGATGAGAATGTGAGAGGGAAAGAGATCGAGATAAAACCTCATCACACAGATTTCACAGATTACACAGATTTATAATTCGCAACTAAAATAATCCGTGAAATCCGTGTAATCTGTGCGAGATTATATTTTAGCCGCCATTGCCTGCGCCAACGCTATCGCCGCCTCATACGCCTTTTGATCCATCGATTGCTTCATTTCTGCCGGAGCGCCCACAACCTCCCAGCCGGAAGTTTCTGCAAACGCAGCCAAACGTTTTACCGCTGCTCCTGCCCACGTAAACGAACCAAAATAGCCGAAATAGCGGTTTTTAATTTCACGAGAAGCCAATTTTGTCAATAATGAATCCATTTCAGGATACAACTGATTGTTATAGGTAGGACAGCCAATAATCAACCCTTTATACTTAAACACATCACGAATAATGTTAGAATGTGGCGAAACCGATACATTGTGCACAACAATATCTTTAATTCCCTGCGCTGCTAATTCCGATGCAATTGCCTCCGCCATTTGTTCCGTGTGGCCATACATACTGCCATAAGCAATCACAACACCATGGTCGGCTTCATATTTACTCAATTTATCATACAAAGCAATAACTTTAGTAATATTTTCTTTTTTCGTCCAAACCGGACCATGGGTAGAGCAGATAGTCGCAATTTCAATTTTCGATAACTTTTCAACCACTTTTTGAACCGGAGATCCATATTTGCCTACAATGTTGGAATAATATCGAATCATTTCATCCCAATATTTTTCTGGGCGAAGTTGGGCATCAGTAATTCCACCATCTAAAGCGCCAAAAGCGCCAAAAGCATCACCCGAAAATAATGTTTTATCTGCACTATCATAAGTTGCCATAGTTTCAGGCCAATGCACCATCGGGATAAGATAAAAGTGGAGTTTATGTTTTCCTAAAACCAATTCATCACCATCGCTTACAATTTTCAAATTATCTGTAATGCCGTAATACCCCTTAAGCATATCAGCAGTACGGGCATTCCCTACAATTTCAATATGAGGATATTTGGTTTTCAGCGAAGATAATGAACCCGAATGATCCGGTTCGATATGGTTAATCACTAAATAATCCAACGTTCTTCCATTCAGCGCATTTTCTAATTTTGAAAAAAACACATCAGAATAAGAAATATCCACAGCATCAAATAAGACTGTTTTTTCATCTACAAGCAAATAAGAGTTATAAGAAACTCCTTGTGGTAGCGGCCAAAGAGTTTCAAACAAATGTTTGGTTCTGTCATTCACTCCTACGTAAAACAAATCTTTCTTTATTTCAACAGCTCTCATTTCAAATTATTCTTTGTTTTTTCAACCGGTATTGGCGTTTTCAGTCCTTTATATACAAACCAAATTCCAACTATAATAAATGGAATACTTAAAAGCTGCCCCATATCGAGTATCCAACCGGATTCAAAATCCTCCTGAACGTTTTTGAAAAATTCGATGAAAAATCGCGAGACAAATATTCCGATGAAAAATACTCCAAAAATCAATCCTTGTCGTTTATATGCATCCTTTTTCCAATAGAGCCATAAACAGATAAAACCTGTTATGGCATAACAAATAGCCTCGTAAATCTGTGTTGGATGTGAAGGTAAAGAAAATATCGGCTCCTTTCCGGCTTCCCAAGCCGACAAATTAGTAATAAAACGAAACGCCCACGGAAGATTGGTCGGATGCCCATAAATCTCATGGTTCATTAAATTTGCCAGTCTGATTAAAGCTGCAACAAAACCAACAGGAACCACTAACCGATCTAAAGTCCACAACATACTTTTGTGCGTAACTCTTTTTGAATAAATGTAAACGGCTATAAGAATACCCAAAGTCCCTCCATGACTGGCTAAGCCACCTTCCCATATTTTGAATATCTCCAAAGGGTTAGCAAGATAATACTGCGGGTTATAGAATAAACAATGGCCTAATCTTGCTCCTACAACAGTTCCGACAAAAACATATACAAACAATTTATCCAACCACGCATTATCTAACTTTTCATGCTTCCAGATTTTAGAAACTATCCAAAGACCAAGCATAAACCCAAGTGCAAATGCAAGACCATACCAACGCACTTCTTTATCAATAAAAGGTATTGTAAACGCAACCGGATCTGCAGTCCAATCTATAAAAGCAAATGCCATAATAGTTTTATTTATTAAAATTTCATCAAACCAACCTTTTAATTAAATCTTCTTTGTCTCCATAAATCATATCAACCACAGGCAATTCAATCATAGTGTATGCTCCGGGCTGTTGCTTGAAACTTGCACGGGCAACGGCAACCAAAACCTGAGCTGTTAAAGCCGGATTATTGATACGCATATTAAAATCGAGCAATTGATTCTGTGTTTTACCGGAAACGCCTTTACGCGCCAAATTTACGCCATGTCCCATATCTATCAGGTTATCAACACATTCGACCTGAGTAACATGCGTTTCATCGTGAGCAAAATAATCATCTGCTTTGATAGCTGCGGCTACTTTCTTAAAATCATAACCTTCTTTAACTTCAATATATACCATTCGGCGATGAATGCCTGTTCCTACCGGAATGGTCACAGACAAAGCAGCTTTCACTCCCTCAATCGCCTTAACTGCAACAGTATGTCCCATACTCATGCCCGGGCCGAAATTTGTATAAGTAACCCCTTTAGGAACAATTGCTTCCATCATAGCCCTGACGATTGAATCGCTTCCCGGATCCCAGCCCGCTGATATAATAGACACTTTTTTATTTGCTTTCGCAACCTTATCCAACTCCCGGCGAAGCTCTACAATTTTTCCATGAATATCAAAACTATCAACCGTATTGATCCCTAAGGCCAAAATCTCTTTCGCATACTTTTCAACACTGCGCGTCGGTGTACAAAGGATGGCAACATCAACATCTTTCAGTTTTTTTATGTCGTCGACAACATCCAAATGTGCAATTTCAGCAGGTTTATTAACAGGATCCCTGCGAACTATTCCTGCAACTTCAAAATCGGGAGAAGCATCTAATGCCTCCAATACATACCGGCCAATATTACCGTAACCTACAATAGCAGCTCTATATTTTTTCATCACCTGTCTAATTTTATCTTAAATCTTAAAATGACAACGACAAAAGTAATCATTTTGATTATTTCTTGGCAACATATTTGCTCAAATCATATAAAAAGATTACAAGAAAATATGGATGAATTCTTGTAACTATTTGTTTTTGAATTAAATAATATAACATATAATTATCATGACGGATAAAGAAAATCTGGAAAATCAGGAAGAAATTCAAGACTTTAGTGACAATTCGGCAGAAAACATGACAAATGAATCAATTACAGATGAAAACTTAGAAACAGAAGCCTCAGTTGCTGACAATTCGGCTGATGAATTAATGCAATTAAAAGATTCATATCTCCGTTTAATGGCCGAATACGACAATTATCGTAAACGTACAATCAAAGAAAAAGCCGAGTTAATTAAAAATGGAGGAGAACGGGTTTTGATAGGACTATTACCTGTCATCGACGATTTTGAGCGGGCGCTACAAAACATCACCCCCGAATCCGACACTCAAAGTATTGCAGAAGGCGTGTCTTTAATTTATAATAAGTTCCTTACTTTCCTGAAACAAAACGGTGTACAACCTATTGAGGCTATAGGTGAACTTTTCGACGACGAAATTTTCGAAGCAATTGCCACAATCCCGGCACAAGCAAAAGATACTAAAGGAAAAGTTGTAGACTGTGTTTTAACAGGTTATAAACTAAACGATAAAGTCATAAGACATTCAAAAGTCGTAGTTGCAGAATAATATGAAACTATCAAAAGAAAAATCAGCACACGGATTACACGGATTACACAGATATTTATTTGCCTTTAATCTGTGTAATCCGTGTAATCTGTGTGCTGTTAAATCACTTTTGAAACAGTCTCAAAAATAACAAAATGAAAAACAAAAATGGCAAAACGAGATTATTATGAAATATTAGAGGTCGGCAAAACGGCTACTAAAGAAGAAATAAAGAAGGCTTATCGGCAAAAAGCTATTCAATATCACCCTGATAAAAACCCCGGCAATAAAGAAGCTGAAGAAAAATTCAAAGAAGCTGCAGAAGCATACGAAGTGTTAAGCGACGATAACAAACGCAGCCGCTATGATCAATTCGGTCATGCAGGAGTTGGCGGAGCGGCCGGTGGCGGTGGATACAGCGGAGGCGGTATGTCGATGGAAGATATATTCTCTCAATTCGGCGATATATTCGGCGGGCACTTTGGAGGCAGTTTTGGAGGATTCGGCGGATTTGGAGGATTTGGCGGCGGAGGAAGAGCTCAGCGAGTGAACCATGGTTCCGATCTGAGAGTGAAAGTAAAACTCAACTTTCTGGAAATTGCCAAAGGAGTAGAAAAGAAAATCAAAGTAAAAAAATACATTCCTTGTACGACTTGTAATAGTACAGGCGCCGAAAATGGCTCTTCCTATACCACTTGCTCTACTTGTAAAGGAACCGGTCAGGTAACGAAAATCGTGAGCACCATGTTGGGACAAATGCAGACAACGACTATATGCCCTACTTGTGGCGGAGACGGAAAAATTATTACAAACAAATGTAAAATATGTAATGGGGAAGGCATTGTCAGGGATGAGGAAGTTATCTCAATTAACATTCCGGCAGGAGTTGCAGAAGGAATGCAATTGTCTTTATCCGGTAAAGGGAATGCGGCCAGAAGAGGCGGTATCAACGGCGATTTATTGGTAGTTATAGAGGAAGAACCGCATCCTGAACTCATACGGGATCAAAATGATGTTATCTATAATCTTTTGCTCGGTTTCCCGACAGCAGCAGTGGGAGGAGAAGTAGAAGTTCCAACCATCGACGGAAAGGCAAGAATTAAAATTGATCCGGGAACTCAACCCGGGAAAGTGTTAAGATTACGCAACAAAGGATTGCCAAGCATCAACGGATATGGAACAGGCGATTTACTTGTAAATATCAGTGTTTACGTTCCGGAAAACCTTTCAAAAGAAGAAAAGAACACGCTGGAAAACTTAGAGAAGGCATCTAATTTTCAGCCGACAAAATTGGTTAAAGACAAGATATTCAGTCATTTCAGAAGAATGTTCGATTGATTCGAGAAAATCTCACGCAAAAAATTCACAAAATTTATTGCACGATAAAAAAATGCTTGTATCTTTGCATCGCATTTTAGAGAAGGTGCAACAAAAACAAGTTTGGTGTGGTAGTTCAGCTGGTTAGAATACCTGCCTGTCACGCAGGGGGTCGCGGGTTCGAGTCCCGTCCATACCGCTAAAAGCCTATAATACAGGCAAATAGAGTTAAACTAAGTTAAAGTTTAGCTCTTTTTTTATACCAAAATCTGAAATTAAATCGTTGGAAACAAGGGAGTTATAATGGCTCAGGTGTAAAACCCAGTGTTTAGAAAAAAAGGATTATCTTAGCGATTTCTTATATACATTGGTTTATGTTCAAAGAATTGTTACGTTATGTACTTCCCAAAGAGATAATTGAATCTTT
>Ga0123357_10014724_pt1 | contig 10222 bp, 9 predicted proteins | sample TergutEmb28metaG_FD_89873 | JGI IMG/M metagenome (GOLD analysis project Ga0123357, IMG submission 89873) | Embiratermes neotenicus P4 segment gut microbial communities from Petit-Saut dam, French Guiana - Emb289 P4 | ecosystem: Host-associated > Arthropoda: Insects > Digestive system > Gut ... | reverse complement strand
TTGTTCATCCAGCTACAACAAGATTGAGTAAGTTAGTTAAGAGTCTCCTCCCTTTACAAAAAAAAAAAAAAAAAAAAAAAAAAAAAACAGGATTACATATCATTGTTCCACACTGATATAACAAATACTTGGCTAGTCAGCCTGCTAGAATGTGACACCATTATCATGCATAGAACAGCCCATGAAATGACCAAACCATGAGGCACTTCCTAGTCTTGGGGCTTCTGTTAACATTTTGTAAGTTGTAATTTTCCATGATGACAGTAGAACAGAAAATCAGTCAGAGGCCCCCTGTAATTACTGTCAAAGTTACTCCCAGATCTCATAACAAGGTTTCAGAATACTGCCTTCTGTCTGAAGAACGGAATCCAGTCTGACAGAACCAACAACAAATATTGGTATGTATGCCCCCCCCCCAACACACACACACAAACTGCAGGGTCTGCGGAGGCCTTATCATCACCACTGCTCCTCACAGCTACAGGTTCATTCTAATTGCCTGTCTGCATCATGAATCATGCTACTGCTTACATCTCACTTCTGGAAGCATCTTCCTCTGAAGTCACATTTTTAACCATATCTCCCTACTTCAAATCAGTTATTGTTAAGTGATTTACAACTGCTCCTTCCATCTGTGTTAAACATGTAGACACTTGAGTCTATAGAGTGAGGTCAGCACTAAATCTAAATTAATACACATACAGTTAGTAACCTATTACTATTGATTTTATCCAGCACTGCAAGGTCACATGCCATAAAATTTTATACATATGATCCCATCATTTCACCTCACTGCCCTGCCTTAACTGTACATAAGTTCACAGTCATTGTAATTAATTGCAGATTTCAAATTATGTTATAATAGACAGTGACAGATATGTGTGCATGCACACACGTGCGTGCACACACATTACATATGCAAAGCTGCAGGAATGATGAGAGGACACAAGTCTGTCTTTCGTTTTTAGAGTATTAAGACTCAGTTCAAAGTTCTTATTTACATTATCACTCACCTGTTGGAGTTGCAATTTCTCTAAACAGTGCTTCATCAGAATGTTAAGGACACGCATATATTTAAGATCACCAAATGCTAGAACACCAACTCTTCGAATTGTGACAGTAACAGTGGCACCGTCTGAGGGTCTGGCTGAAGTCAGTACCATTGGCTGAAACCATACAGTGTAACATCTGTGGTTTGGTTCTCAGTTAGTTAACAGAAAATTGTGTGCTGCATGAGAGTTTGGCAGCTTGTTTATCTTTATGGAAGCCATCCCTTTGTGTTAATAACTAAATAAACCACATTTACTTCATTGTACACAACGCAAGTTTATTTTAATTCAAAATGTGCCTTTACGTGTCTGCAACATGTTTCGACCTGTACTTAGGCCATCATCAGGCATATCAATACAAAAATGTTATTAAGGAAGTCTTCCTGTACAACATTTTTGTATGCAATAAGTGTAATTTACTCAGGCAGCTTGCTTGTCATATGCTAACATGAGCCAAATATTCCAGGTTGCTTCATTGTTAGGTTACATAGATTCAGCATTTGTGTATGTACTAAGGAGATATCCTTTCCATTAAGGAACACTGTAAAATCATCAAAAAAAACTCAGTTATATCATTACAGTTCATTCAGGAGTTAGGTTGCTCACATACATCTGGGTTCACTGATTAATCACAAAACTCACAGCCTGAATAATGTTACAAAGTAAACATTTTAGAAACTGAAGGCATTGCGCTGTTGAAACTTCAACGGTCCTATCTTTTGTTTATGTTGCTTAATTTGCTCCACAGAATGGGCCAACTTCTAAATATTCTGATCAGTTTTAGAGACCGTAGTCCAGGAAAATAATCAATGCAGCCAATCAATAAAAAATGAGTGTGGTAATTGACCTAATAAATCATGTGGAATATCTGTCTGCCTGTCTGAAAAGCAAATGTAGGAATGGTTGACCACAGAACAACTTAATAAATGAACAAAAATTATTTCAAACCCAACTGCAGTTTTAAATACATTATAACGAACTAAACATTCTCAACACAAACTAGCTCATAGGTTTATATGCTGTGCAAAAATGACGTATTCCTTTATTTTACTATGTGTAGTTAACTAACAAAAACAGCAATTTCTAATAAAGTACAGGAATGCCAACTTTTATTTTCAAAACTTCTAGTGAGAAGTTGGTGTTTCTTTTTTTTTTATATATATATAAAATAGAAAATATCTTAGTGTATGAGCAACACTTACAGTATCTAGTGTGGCTGAATTTCTTTTCCTGTAATGTGTGCTACTGCAATAAAGGCAGAGTGAAATGTGACAACTTTTATTAGTGACTGTGTCAAGACAATGAATAAATAATTCCAAATATCACAACATCTTTGTGGGAAAACCATTTATTACACACAAATAATTATGACCATCTCAGATGTTTCTGACCAATAGAGAAAGTCTGGTTAATGATTTTAACTCTGATTCAACTGTACTGGTTATTCTTTACTGTCAACACACCAAGCACAACAAACCAAATCTTAAAAAAGACATTTTAACCTTAATGTTAGCAGAGGTTTTTCCTCTATTAAAGGAATAATGAGTACAGATTGGTCACTAAAACTTGACCATCTGAAATTATGTACTGGCAATATAGATACATACGTTCTTGAATTTGATCTTATACTGATCACATCACCAACACACTCTCTTCTTGGAACAGATACAGACATGTATAGGCATGTTGACAAAACAACTGAAAAATGTAACAATTATTTTGGCAGTGTCTTTCCCTCTAGCCATCCATCCTTCTGTCTGTATCTGTCTGCCTGTCTACACACAACTCAAATGAACAAGAGTGATCTGTGTGAAAATTGACATTACAGACCTTAATGAAAATTTGTAACTGCATTCCAGTTTTGCATATAACTGGACAAAAATAACAAATGTTTTATATGAATACCTCCATACACTGATGACTACTTTTGTTAGTGCGGTTAACATGATCATGTGGACTACCAAGGTAAATACTGTTTGTCTAGTGGTTATAGTCAACTTGCTTACGAATCACCATAAATATATATTTCAACAACTGCACTATAATTAGATACAATGATAGACAAACATGTGGTAAACCTCCTACATGTTTCGGCCCTTTTCAGCCATCTTCAGAGAGGTATTCAACAAAGAAAAATACATTAATGACTATTTAAGTCACAGGTGTGCAATAACAGGTTAAAATACAAATAATAAAATTGTAAATACTGTTAGGATATGTGTTCTGTTCTATGCCTTTCTAAATTTTTAACCATTTTCATATTTGTATTTTAACCCTATTCTTGTGTATCTATGACACAAATAGCCAATAAAGTATTTTTCTTTGTCAAATACCTCTCTTTGTATGGTCAAAAAGGGCCGGGAGATGTAAGAGGTTTAACATATGTTTGTAAATCATTGTATGTAATTATAGTCCAGTTGCTGAGTTTATATATGCTGACTTGTCTGACTGCACAGAACATATGTTTGTAAATCATTGTATGTAATTATAGTCCAGTTGCTGAGTTTATATATGCTGACTTGTCTGACTGCACAGAACATGGATAATTGTAAATTTGGTTACAAATGTGTACATTGATTTTCTGTTACCACTGTTACCTTAGTTACCCAGGTCATCAATGCCCCGACAGTCAATGTTGTTATGTTTGTTAGCTATGATACCATGTTCGTTGGTTGACTTTATGCAAATATGCTAGAGGTGTTGTGGTTTGTGGACAACTCCTGTCTTGTTTCTCTTGCAGGTGTCAAGAACAAATAGTGCCATACTTTGAAACCTGAAGTCCCTTTGTGAATATATTCACCCATTAACTCTCCCTCAACAGCTGTCGCTTCAGTCTGATTACAGTTTAGCTGAACAATTTTATTGGCAGCCAGGATAGCTCAGCTGGTATAGCAACTCACTACGGGCTGGATGGTCCGGGGAACAAATCCAGGTGGGGGCAAGATTTTCCGCACCCATCCAGACTGGCCCTGGGGTCTGCCCAGCCTCCTATACAATGGGTACCGGGTCTTTCCTGGGGGTAAAGCGGCCGGGGCGTGGCGTTTACCACCCACCCCCATCTAGCACCGAGGTTAAAGAAACAGTAGGGCTATACCTCTACTCCCCCTCTGGGCCTTCGTGGCCTATTCTAGGTTGAACTTTAACTTTTGATCAATTTTAATATCATGATACAAATAATAAACAGAAAGAAAATCAGACTCACATTTTCATCATATGTGTGAGAGGTGTAGAGCATAGTGCCATCAAACAAATATCCTCCAAGCTTTTCCTTCTGATCACGAACCATTTTATGTTTAGCACCCTTACTATCTTCATCTGGTGCAAAGCTGACATGGTACTGATACAAATGCCAGTTTGTCACAGTAGGCAGATGGAAATAATTGGCATTCAAAGTTACAAGTTGTCCAGTAGTCCCTGTAACATGTGAGAAGTAAGTTACCATTCCACTGACATCATGGACATAACCACTGGTCCAGGTGTTACAGAAATTTGTTGTCTTCTTGACGTACGTGTTCCTCTGGGATCTGAAATTACATCACCTGATACTTGGATCCTGACATTTATATCATTACTGATAATTTTGCATATGAGTTGGGGTTAAATAGTCAATAAATCACTTGACTGCCTAAATTTTTGATAATGGATACCCAATAAAAACAGTCAAATTTGTTTGCATGTGACATCCCATTGCGATGTATTAATAAAAATGAGGAAACATGTAGCCATAAAGTAGCATAAACATAGTTGTGACTGAAAATCTTTATTTCATCATTGTACTGCTACTAGCTGTTTGTTCACTGCACCTTTTAGAAAAATACTCAGTGAAACAAACATTCATGGGAAGTATAAAATTCAATTACAGGTCCACTTTCACAGCACCCTATAGCTCTAATATATCAATACCATCTGTCTATGGATGATCTGATTTCCATTATGAACAAGGATTTTTCATGAAAGTGTAGCAGTGAGTCCTTCTAACTCCATGGAACAGTGTCCTTCTTGAGAAATGAATAGCTCCTCAGCTAGTCTAGAAATTCTCCCTATGTTATTCATCCCAGAGGTTCACCACCATGTTCACAACAGCCTGCTATATATCCCTAACAAGAAGCACATCAATCCATTCCACATCCACCCACCATATTTCTTTATGATTCATGTGATTATTATCCTAACAAGGATTTCTTTTATACTCACATTTTACAGTTACCACTTGTGGGTACAGGTACGGTTCTACGGGACAAACTGCTAGTATCACACTATGGTTCTAATTTCATTACCACCAGTAACTGAATAAGTGTAACAGTAGCAGTCACAGTTTCAGGATACTGTACTTGACTTTAAAAGTACAGTATAACCTCATGCATGAAGAATCATTAGCTTGAAGTTCACGTAAGTGACGTTGCCTTGACATAATTTTGGCACATATACCGTCAGGATACAGTATATGTATGTAATATTCTGAAAATTATAAAATTATATGGTCATACACAACACTCAGTTTATTAGAATTCTTAGTTTTATTTCTAGCTACATGTTTTGGCTCATATACATAGCCATCTTCAGGCTAGTCTTTAGAGTGGTTTGCATGTACAATTGTTGGTGCTTTGAAAGTTAAGAGATCTCCATAAATCCACTTAAAAACTGTCAGGATACAGTCTACTAAATCAAGCCAAACATGCTGAATGTCATGAGGAATTATGTGCCAGGATGTCCATTTACCTTTTTTGCTCACCAACTCGTTTGGTTTAGTCCATACAATTGATTGAGGTGACTCATGTTCTAGAGGTCGTGCAGGAATATCAAACTGAGTGTGATCTGAAAACAACAGTACAATAAATATAAAGCGGTAGTGGCAGTAGTAGTAATGTTGTGAATTTAGAGAAAACTTCATACAAGTTCATGTCTCTCTCTGCCAGAAGGTAAATGAAGTCATAAAAGAAAGATATCCAATATATACGGTATTTTGAAAAAGTGACAGCATTTAATGTTTATGAAAGATAATAACAAACCAAAATTGCATTCACAAACAAATGTTTGCTACCATTCGGTTCAGAATCATTTCTCTTCCACTCTACTATATGAAATTACCAAGATTAAAATATACATAACTATAAGCAGGCCTGGAGTTTGATATGAATCTAAATCTTAATCTATGGCATTAAGCAGAACACAAATATAATGGATTTTGAGAAGATGATGATGAAGAAAATATATGAATCCAAAGTGACATAGTCAGAAAAACTGATAGGAGAATTGAGAATATTACAAAATTGCATAAGAAAGATATCTGAACCCTGGACAGAGGAAGCAATCAGAACAGGGAGATGGTTTCTGCACATAATACAAAGGCTGTACACATTAGGTTACACATGCCTGTACATTCAGCCTGTATTCCACTAACAGTCCTTGTTGAAGTTGTCCCTGTGCATGCCATGAAGGCATATGTGGACAGTAGAGGTAAAGCTCCACTCATTCTGAACCTCAGCACTAGGTTGAGGTGAGTGGTCAAATTCACTTTACCCATGAGGAAATAATCTCTAGACTGCATACGCACCTGACATTTTGGAGAACAGAAAAGTCACTTTGATAGTGGTCATTGGCAATGTATTATTTCAGTTTTCAGGTTATGGTCATAATGGTACTGAATCTGTTTAGTCTTGAGCAAGTTACAAGCATTTCATAGGAATTTGCTGCCTGTCTCTTCAGTTAGAAGTTAACAGAGCTCTTCTGCACCCACATGGCTAATAAGAAGTTAATTAATTCACCATTCACATTTTATTAAAGAACATCTGCACAATACAAAATCTGGGCTTTTCACAGCAACATTCACGAAGATTCAAGTCTCCTAGGATATGATGCAATGTCAATTTGTAAATGGTTACTAACGCCAGAAGAGCCTTTTTCCTGTGTCTACACGACAGAGAAGTAATCTTGAACTACATTTGAGATGCAAGCAGCAAGCACCTCCAAAAATGTAATTACCAATCAATATGGAGTCATATCCCAAGTCGCTTAAATCTTTAGCATACACATAATTTAGAAGGCCTGTGCTTACCAATGGCCAGTGTAGAAAGCTTCTTGTTTATCTCACACAAACCTTCAGGAATCATCTGAATTTTGGAACTAGTCGTAACCTTGCTGGCACTGCCACTTGTACAGTCATAGCTCTGCGGCACAGTTTAAACAGGCATTTAAGATATGAGAGATAATATCATAACAAAAACAGTCTTCTTACAAACAAATGTTCATCCAGAATTTCACGATTATTTTCATACATAACCTAACAAATCAAAGCGCCATTGCACAAATGCAAACTACAAGGAAACAATTCAAAATTCATAAACCAATAAATCACTATTAGCAACAAATAATTAATATTGCAGGACAGAGGCTTTTTTTAATTAGTTGATGACAAATGTATGCTGTAGTCATGTCAGCAGAAAGTGAAATAGTCTCTATTCTGCAGCAAGTCTGATAATTCTTAAATGGCACAAAAATTTCTTTATTAAATTGAGTGATCAAATAAACAAGAATTATAGAGAGGTACAGTTGTCCCTGTCCATGCAATTAAGGCATAGGGAGAAGAGGTATAGCTCCCTTCATTTGTATTCTCAGCACTAGATAGAGGTGAGAGGTTAACTTCACGCCCCGACTGCTTTTCTCCCGGGAAAGAACCCCAGTACCCATTGCACTGAAGGCTGGGTGGGCCCCACAACCGCTCTTGATGGCTTAAGAGAAAAGAAAATCCCTAGCATGCTCCGGAATTCGAACCCCAGACCTCCCAGCTTGTAACAAGTCAGGACGCCCTGCTGATGAAGACATGTTAAATATCTTGTCATACTCTGAAGCAATTCCAAACTACACATATTAAAACGCCACATCTTCTTGTGAAAGTTGCCTAAAAATAAGAGAACAACTGTATACTGAACAATAGGCCTAGCTATTCGTTTCATGAAGATTCTTCCCCGTGATAACATATATTTACCTGGTCCCATAATTTCGAAAGGCAACCCTACACCAAATATTTAACATTCTCAACTCAGTAACGCATACATGTAATCCCACATATTCTCATGCTCCCTAGACACAAAATGCAATTAACCGAATGTTCTGCGTATATATTGTCGACTGAGTTGTGATTCCTGTTTCGGGTTAAGGCAGCAATGTCACACACCCCAGATATGTAAGTAGTCGAGGGGTGAAAACTGGTTACCTTTGTGCATTCCTGTGGTTGACACAAAGTTTCACGGTCTCCTGATACTTTCAGGCCTAAAACTGCTAGCTGATATATCACAAGCTCTGCTCAATTCAGAAACCGAGATGAAACAGTCAGTATACTGATCAGACCACAAGGACAGAGGAGGAATCGTTGTTCAATCGCCCACAGGAACAAGAAATTCATCTTCTATAAACAGCGGCTAGGCCAGCTTTGGAGCCCACACAGACTCCCTCTCAACAAGCAGCAGAAGAAATTTCCCTATGAGTAAATTGGCTGGGGCGTGAAGCTAACCACTCATCCTTCATTCACCGCCAAGGTTAAGAATGAGTGGAAATATATATATCTATTTTCTCACTTGTCTTAACGGTGTGGAGAGGAACAGTTTTACCTTTTCTTTACTGCTCGACCCGGAAAATCCAAGCACTTGTTCACGAAGGTCACGGGCTGGAAATGTGGCAGGACCACGTACAGGTACATGTCTTCGTCCCTTGGCTCTTCCCACGGGCTTAATCGGTTCTTCTCCAAAATCCGACATCCTATAACAAGTCACAAATGTTCCAGTTATGCAAACGCATATTCAAAATGTCCTCCATCAAGGTCAACACGGCTTTCTTGTCTCTGTAAATAATTACTCATTCTCTGATCTTAGTACACAATTTCGGATTACGTACAAAACTGACGTTTTTTTTTTTTTTTTACAAGTTAAATATTACCTTCTTATGAAGGGCTCTGAAAAATGGTGTTAGTTACAAGTGCTCTCGTATTTGTAACAGTCTGCCCTGCAGTTACACAAACGCGTATTCAAGATGTCCTCCAGCAACTTCGGTTTCGTATCGTCTTTGCAGATAATTATTCATTCTCAGGATTGTGTTTTGTGTTAAATCTACAGCTCTCAAAATCTCCTCCATTCATATTCTTTTTAACAACATTCTCTTCTAACACACGTTTCAACTTACCTACAAATATTTTGCACAGCTTACAAACGCGTCCAGTCCGTTTGCTATCAAAGGATCTTCTGATTTTCAAGTTGACCAATCGTGTCAGATGTAACAAACGGACGCGAAACAACAGCCTGACACGATAGCGATTAATTTGGTCGAGAGGCTTGACAATAAAGCCACCTGTCTGCAACATACAATATCAATACAGTGGTGCAAATCTGTTACACTGGCCACAAGATCACAAATACAGTCGAAGGGTACAAACGTAACAATTTACAACAATGCATTTACTCTCTATTGAAAATCGCACACAGCAGTTCAGCAATTTCAACATGCATCGTTAGGTATCAGATATCAAATTATTTTTAAACACCACCTTTCCAGTGAACATAGATTGTTGGCAAACGCGATTTTATGCATTGACCACTATCATTATGACCGATCCTGACCAACAACCTCTAAAATTTCAAACGCAAGAGGAAGAAATGATGTGTGAATATCTGTGCATTATTAATCACACCACATTTTCCATTCTTTTCCAGTGGGATGATAAATCAACTCATGTACTATTTGCACATCTCCTTACTTCCCTATTTACACAAAAGTTCCATAATTTATTAGTTAACGACAACAATAAAAACCACCACGTTACATAATACGTCGCACTCAAATGGTAATAATAGTAATAACGTAAGTTGTTGCCAACGTATCAGATCTCCAACAGTGGAGTGCGTAGAAATAACTTCAGAAATAGCCTCAGTTAATTTATATACATTATACAGATATCGTTAATCGTTCGTACCACCTCCCTTTCAGACTGCAAAGAAACACTCGGAAGAGAACCAGTATCACGCAATGTCTTATGAATGCGCGTAAATACACTTCGAGACGGAATCCTTCTATCGGGAAAACGCCTTTGGTAATCTTGAACAGCAGCACGTGCATTGCCATCGCAAAATCCATACACAAAATGCATGTCACAATATTCCACGTGGGAAAACACAAAAGGCATT
>Ga0123357_10014723_pt1 | contig 10222 bp, 8 predicted proteins | sample TergutEmb28metaG_FD_89873 | JGI IMG/M metagenome (GOLD analysis project Ga0123357, IMG submission 89873) | Embiratermes neotenicus P4 segment gut microbial communities from Petit-Saut dam, French Guiana - Emb289 P4 | ecosystem: Host-associated > Arthropoda: Insects > Digestive system > Gut ... | reverse complement strand
GAGAATAGAATACAAATGAGAACAGTGAGGGGCTTTTTGGGCGCCCCCCCCCCAACGCCAGCTTGACCCCCCCCCCCCCCCCAGAGAGAATCCCGGTACTCCATTCTGTTAGAGGCTGAGTCGACCCCAGGGCCATATTGTGGCCGAAAGGATTATGCCAATGAAAAATGTAAAGAAAGTGATTACTGTGAAAAGGAAGAGGTGTTAATTTCAAACAGGCTGTGGAACAATAAGAAACATCATTCCATCAATTTTAAATTCCAAATATAAATTCCGGACTGTATAATACACATTCAGGCTTCGACATCTCACTATTTTCCTTCGTTGATTGTCTTAAATTTAATGGGCCTTTGTTTACTGCTTCAGTTCTCATCGTATTTGGTCCATACTTAGCGCACTTTAAACTCATGATTATTTTTTACTGGCGTGATAAACGGGAACCACAATAACGCGTTTGAATTTCCCATAAAATGTTTATGGGAAGAATAAAACCCACTTAACCCACTAACTCATTACACGTGCAAATGCATTCTTGTTGGAGTGCGGCATTAAGAAAGGACGTTTAATTTATATATGGCGCCTCGTTGTTGTCTACTGGCGTCAAATGTTTTGCAAATCGATCGTCCTTGTGATAGACAAGAGGTCAACAACAAGAGGGTGTGTACGGTTCATGACGGTGTACAACCAATACGTGTATTTTTGATTAGCAACTTACTAAAAGACAATTAAATGTATGGCAATGTACGCAGTACCTAACACGTAACTGAAATTCGTCACAGATTTATTGTAGAAATTTCATATCTACTGAAGATCGTCCTCATTTCTTGTAGTTTCAAGAGTGAACATTATATTTTGTTATGTACTTAGATTTTAGTTGTAATTACTAGCTTTTCAGAAGACGTACCAGTACCCTCTGTTACTCTACCAGAAGGGTAAGGCCTATGGTAGGGTAATGCGGGGAGGTATGTATCATTGCCGAACGTACTTATTTGTACGAAAGGAAAGTTTTTGGATACATTTTTATGTTATATATAATAATATGCATTCAAGAAATGTATTGCTCAGATTTATTGTTCAGTTACTGCAAATAAGTCATGGGCGCAATCGTCATAGAATATACATTTCACTCCTTCACTAGGCGTGGAGGTGGAAAACGTTTCATGGCAAAAAACAAAATGCCGTCAGCCATCGATGAATTGCCTGAGCTAAATTCATCTTTAAGAATATTTACAGACTTTCGGGACTGTTTTGTTTTTTAGTGTTTTCTTAAAATGTGCCATCGCACTTGTAATGCTTTTTCGACTTTGCAGATTTTTCCCTGGTTCTTCACGTCCAGTGTTTTGCTCCTCCTCCTCCTCCTCCCCTCCTCCTCCACCCCTTCTTCTTCTTCTTTTTCTTCTTCTTCTTCTTCTTCTTCTTCTTCTTCTTCTTCTTCTTCTTCTTCTTCTTCTTCTTCTTTGTTTGTGACACTCTCCTGTTTACTTCTGGGATACTAATAATGTCGTGCGGCGATGCTTTGAAAGGGACTTTTGTGCACGTAAATAAATGTCAGAAGTTCCTACCATTTGAATCGACTGTCAGGGAACGTACCAAACTGAAACGAAATAACCTCACCGACTGATCCTTTCACACACTCATGCACGAATCAAGGATAGCTGTAACTCTCACAGAAAAACTGCTCTAAAGTTGGAGAAGTAAGTCAATTTGCGTCACAAATAAATTAGTGTCCTGGTAAATGGAACAGTAGCAGGCAGTGCCGTAGCTGTGAATTATCGGTCCCTAAACACAGCTTACTGACAGTCCTGTCGTATCCAAAATGTCGTAAATAAACTTGGGTTTCAAGTAAAACTCTTCATGGGCAACATTTTATGAGTCCTCGTGAATACCGTCGTGTGTGCCCAAATAGTGGATGGTGTTTCGTTAGCGAAGGGGTCGTCGACCTTCTGTGCTTTGCATACTCTAGCTATATGGTTGCTACACCTCTCAGTGGCGAGTCCTGATCCGAAGTTCTGACCTAGCGGATGGATACAAAATGCCTTCTTTTACCCCTGCCCCTCAAATAAATCAAGAGTCAGTCATCCAGCATTGTCCAAGGTAACAACTGTAACAACTTACGTACTCCATGGAGCAGAGTCTTTCTTGAGAAGCTAACCGGTTCTAAACTAGTCAAGAAATTTCCCGCATTTTATGAAACCCGAAGATTCATTTTTGAATTCATGTGTCCGCACCTATCCCTCTCCTGAGCCATAATAGTAACAACAACAACAAAACAATAATATAAATGTGATCACACAAAATCATTATCATCTTGCAAGCGAGAGAAATAAAATCTAAAATTCTTACCTGTTATACAGAATGTTCCTTTCGGTGATGGCCAGATTTTAGGAGCGTATTCTTCAGGTCGTGAGGAGTCAAAAGTGTCCAGTAAACTATAGTTATTTCCAACGCCGCTATTAAGTTACTCACTAGCTTGATATAGCACTAAATTTAGAGTTTTCTTTTCAACATCATCGTTTTAAAAGTTCACAACAATTTCAAGTTTCAAGGTTATTAAACACGTATTCGAAGTGCCCACCGTAACGCTGTATACATGCTGCTAGTCGTTGTGCCATTGAATGTAGCTACTGCATGCGTCCCAGTTCGTTTCTCATACAGACTGTGTCTTCATTTATGACCTCTACTATCTGATGTCTTCTTTTCGGTTTACCACCGGTATTCAGTTTCACTCCTGAAAGTGGCTCTGTGTTACCTGGTGTTGATTTTACTGTGCCCAAGAGTGCGACTTCATGTGTTGGTAATACAATAGCGGGTAAATTGAGCCTCATCCCTGAACAGAATATAAGTCAGAAGTTTTGGCCCTGGTTGCAGCCCTCTCACAACAAAGTACATGGCTGGCCTGTTCTCCTGATGACGTAAGGACACGGGTAGAAACCATTACGGAGCAAATTTATCCGTAACTGTGTTCATGCTACATCAGTCGCCTGGAAATTCTACATCTAGGTTTCTTGTGTTTTGGCTTCGTTCCACGGCTGCCAGAACACCATCTTCTACTTGTCGGTGTTGCTCACAATATGCTTTCCCTCGAAGGAAGCTAGCGGTTCGCCTCAGAATTCTTTGTGCGCTTTCAAATTTTCTGCGATGTGGCTAAAGAAGCCGCCATTCCATAACAGCAAACCTACCATTACCATTGTAGAATCCGTATACGAATTACAGGTCGGCATATTCTTCATTTGTAGTAGTGTTGGGCGTTTTGACTACCCCGGCGTACTACAGCACTAGTCAGGCCAGACCACTAGCCGACACAGCGTACAACCGGAACTCGATCAGGATACGGCTAGGTCGTTTCACTAGCACGTAACCTGATAACGGAGTCGAAACGAACCACAGTTTGAAGACAGTTTGTCCTCCAAATGTCCTGTAGAACACGCTCCTGAACTTTGGCCTTTACATAGCGGAACCTCGTGTGCTTTGATAATTTAAAATTAAATTCCGTTCTTCTGTTAACTGATGTAAATTTTCAATAATCGGACTTTATAATGTAATAGTGTCATGTATTGTGGAGATTGACGTCCAAATATTATATAAAAAAAAATATATCGTTTCATTCTTTCATAGAAGATCAATCATATATCAACCAAACCCAATAAGGAAGTTACAATAAGAAATATATTCTTAACAACACGAAAGCAGTGATTTTACGTATCCACTGCCTGACAGTTGAGGGACCATGTCTTGTGGATTGTGGAGCCGCGTGATTGGGTAATTTCTTTCCACAGTTTCGAAAAAAAAAAATCCGCTTCATTAGCATGGTTATGAACCAATCCAGGGGACCATAACCCTGTAAATAAAGGCGGTGCGTTCCTTTGAAGAGTCTGGAAGGAATTAGTTAATCACACGGCACAGCAACCCAGAAAACTTGCTTCCTCAACGTGAAAACAGGTTTGTAACTGATACAGCAAAATTTGTTGTTGATAAAGCGGAAACCTTCCCACTAGATTAGACGTATCTTTCGATGTAGAGTTCTTTCAGTCTCTGGCTCATTACACAGCCGACGAGAAGTAGGCTATAGCTTTACTTTCATTTAAATAGACGCTGTGGAGAACACTCCACATTACCTTCTCTCTCTCTCTCTCTCTCTCTCTGCCCCCCCCCCACTCCCTAGCTCATTCTCTCTCTCTCTCTCACACACACACACACACACACACACACACACATACACTTAAAGCAGCAAGGTTAATAAGCAGGGATTTCTCCGCATCCGTAGCGCTTTAGCAAGTGCGCTATAGAAATTATAAAACCCAAACTAATAATTTTCGGAAGGAAGAGGTTTACGTCTTTTCTCTCTTCTTGAATATAAGTAGAAAGGAAATTCCCTCTGTTTCAGTGGTTTAACAGCGATGTACTAGCTATACTGGAACATTCGCAACTGAAGTTCCCGTGTTGTTGTTAAGCTAGGTTTCCTGTGTAATCCGACAACTTCTATCTTCACGAAATATGGCCTTCGACTACCTCAGATGCACAAAATTGTGGCCTAAAACTTAGCGTATAAACTGCCTTATTCACTTATGTGTTCCTTCTGAATATTCAGTGTTGATATCGAAGTCCATTAGCCATCAAAGAAGCTCAAAGTTTATAAGCAGTACTGTGGAAAATTGGCTTCATCCAGAGTACCACAAACAAAAACAATTCCCGCCTAGACTCAATCTGCACAACAAAAAAAATCTATCACCTATCCTAATACATCTGTAGTCCACTAGAGCGCAGCACTACCTGAGGCGACTAGCTCAATTATGCACTCCGGCTTCAACGTTAAGTAAATGTAAATATAATTAACCACCATGCCCCGAAGAGGTATGGAGGATTGGAGTTGTAATTCAATGCTTGAGTAACCTTGCCACTTGATGGAATAGAGTGATGAGCTTCACGTCCTGTTGGAAAATGATCCATCACCTCTACCCCAATATTCATTGCAGGGGAGGGGGCAGGTGGGCCCTAGAGCCAATCTGGATATTGTGGAGAAGAACAATTTCTTACCTTTACCAGAAATCGAACCTATATACTTTGTCGGGTTTACAGTACATATCCTAGTCACTGTAGGTACTGACTAGCCCATTCTAGCATTTAAAATGAATTAAATTCATGGAACTCACATATGGTAAGAGTGCTCAGATAGGCTGATTGCAGTGTTGTATAATGAGTTTCATTAAAATAACTCTAACTCAAAATATATACTCTGTGTGTGAAAAGTTAATTTAGGTCACGACATATAGTGATCCTTGAAATAAACCAAAGTAACCAAAATCTAAATGGCTAAAATACTTGGTGTAAGTCTTACCATGGCAACACTAAAAAGAAAAGGTGCTACAAATTTGGCTTGTTACTGACTGATGAACATGAAAATTTATTAGTGTGTTTTGCAACGAATTTGAAAAACACACCTAATGACACTGACTCAAAAGAATGAGGAGAAAATCCTTGCATAGTCTTCCCTTTTCTGGAACCAATATTAGGTAACATACTCATATAATTTGCTCATCTATGAAAAGTTCTCTGGAAATTTTGACATTAGAATAAGTAACATTTGTTTAGATTCCTCAAAATCGAGCACATTGCTTTAATATCTAAGTTGCTGTCAGCTTCTCAAGGGCTATAATCCATGAAGGAATTCACTGAGAACTAGGGGCAACATAATCTGCCTATTAATTAATGCTTGTAACTCTAACACTACGATTTAGGGATGTCAGATTGATATGCACATGTGGGCAATAATTTGGCTGGTAGGCATGAAACACAATCTTAAGTAGGTTTTAAGGTCCACTCCTCCCTATCAATGTAAAATTACAAATGAGTAATTAATTTATTGATTAATCAATAAAAATGCAACTATACTATAGATGCATCAGTTATTTGTTCCATTGTTCCTAATTTAAAATGTTGATAAAATCATAGAAAATTAAGTTAATCAATGAGAAGAATGATAGCGAAGAAGTGCATTAACTAATACAATGATGGCTGGTGTTCTGTGTTGCAGTATTCCACATAGCTATCCGTTCCATGACCAGGTATATATGTAATGACATAACAAAGTTATTTCAATTTTGACAATATACATACCTATATTCCCACAATGACTGAATGAATGATATATAGTTTACTAATGGCACTGCATCATGTTCATTTTATTGGTTAAATGAATGCTAAACAATGAAACAACAGAAGATATAAGAATTGGCATATTCATATAACAATAATCACTAGCAGACCTCAGAAGGGGAAAACTGGATAAATATATTTTGTAAGTTTCTTGTCCACAGAGATATCCATTTTTTTATGATAGTCATTCCTCATGAGGAAATCATATGAATGTGGTAAATGTTGTGGATTTTTACTCTATATTTATCATTAAATTAGATTATCTGAACTTCTCCAAGACACATCACCTCTGTTTTTCACTACTTTTCAACTCCACTACACAGACAGGTGGTTTAACTGCAATGATTTTCCTATTTGTTCACAGATCAGAGCATGACATGATGTACAGGAATGGCTGTAGAAAGCTTAGTAATCCTGATTTCTGGTTTTGGCCTGGTCACATTGCTTGTTGTGGGCCTATTGCTTGGCTACATATGTATCTTCAGGCAGCTGTGTTGTCCTGCTGCAAATGCTGATAAAATCACGAAGAGGTGGGGACCTTTAAGCAGCAAAACTCGAGATTCGATGCAGATGGCTGATGTCAGTAATACGACACACATTGAGAGTGTATCAACAATTGAGATTGATAGAGCATCTAGTGCCTCTTACCATAAATTATCAATACACTGATAATGATAAAGACCTGTGACATCAAAAGATGGTATAAAAACTGTAATTTAGAGCTTTACAATGTACTGTACTGCTCAACAAATGTATTCATGAACACACATCACAGTGATCCAAAACCACATATTTTTGTACTTGTTACTTTACAGGCTAAGTTCCCAAAGTTTTAAATTAATTTATTTACAGGAAGGAAGTGGAGAACAGAAACATATACAGTATACACAGACCTGATAAGTTATTTATTTTCTATTGCAATAATTCTAATGAATTCATGAACAAGTATAAAGACACCTTCTTATTACTACTGTCAGTGTTTCAAAATGCATATTAAATAAGTTCATGTATAATTGACTCAAAACATACTGTTTGTAGAGGTACAATGATGTATATTTATTTCATTAAATGGTACAAATTTTGTTAGAGGAGTTTTCAATGAGATTAATTTAATGCAGCACAGTCCTCCTGACAGAGCTAATTTCTTGGGGTTTTCAAGAAATATCATGCTGTTTATGGAACCCAGACATCCATTATCATGTTCACAACAGCCCATCACTGGTTATTATCCTGAGCCAGTTAATCAACCCACACACTTACCTTCTACTTCTTAAGACTCATTTTAATATATTCCTCCCATCTATTTCTCCCAACTAATTGCATAACTTGATATTTTCTTTGATAAAATCTAGTAGTTTACTCCACTCTTCCATGTCCTACCTATCTCATCCTCTCCAATTTAATTGCCTGAAAGTAGACAGCAAAGAGTACAAATCATGTAGCTCATCTTTATGTTGCTTATTCTTAATTAAATCAAAAATTTTCCTCAGTACTTTATTTTCCAATAACCTCAGTTTTTGTTCTTCCAGTAGGGTGACATTGACTTTCACACTGATACAAAACAACAGATAGACTTACAATTATGTATATTTTGAACTCTGGGATTCTAAGGCAAAAGATTTTTAACTGTACAGTAGCAAGAATTTCACAAATTGAATCTGTTCTACAAGAGTGATTTTGATTTGTTTGTCATACAGTATTTTTTAAGGATTTAGTAGATTATTTATATTAAATTACATCTGCCCAGTATAATAGGTTCCCTGAAAATAAATATTCAAGTGGGTATGATGGAATTTCAACAAAAATACTAAAGATGTGTAATTCGTTAATTAGTAAGCTTCTTTCTTACATTTGTAATAAATATATTCAGATTTGTGTTTTTCCTGACCATCTTAAATATGCAATTAAAGCCTCTGTTTAAAAAAGGGGATATGTCCAGTATATCTAATTACAGACCTATTTCTTTATTACTGATCTTTTCAAAGATATTAGAAAATACTATGTACAGTAGACTAAATCAGCATCTCAGTACAAATGATTTACTAGCTATGGAACAGTATGGATTTAGGAAGGATCGGTCAACAGAACATGCAGCGTATACACTTATTAATGGAATACTTCAGGCTTGGAATTTTTTGTGACCTTGCTATGGCTTTCAACTGTGTAAATCATGATATATTAATAGAAAAGTTAAAATACTATGGGACTAATGAAACAGTTATTGATTGGATTAAGTCCTATTTACACAACAGAAGACAAAGAGTTGACATCAAAGTTAATAATGTTCAAAATTACTCCTCTACATGGGAAATAGTTAACCCTTAGCCGCCAAACGTCATATATATATATGTCGCGCAGTGAGCCCTTTAAATAGCCGAACGGCCATTATAGTGGCCGGGTAGGGGTGGGGGTGGGGATTTAATTCCGGCGTCAGAGGGTTAAGCGAGGAGCTCCACAGGGATTTGTTTTGGAGCCTCTGTTTTTTATTCTATATATAAATGATTTGCCAAGGCACATCAACCGTTTTACCAATGCTGTATTATTTGCAGATGATACTAGTATTTTAATTACAGAAAAAAATTACGAAAATCTCAACCAAAAGATTAGGCCTACTTTATGTTGTACTAGCAGATGGTTTAAGGAAAATCAATTCGTTTTTAATTGAATGAAAACAAGCATAATTAAATTTTCTCCTTTGCATTTCCATCTGTCGCAGTTGATAACTGAGCATAATAATACCACTTTAAGTGAGGTCCCTGATACAAAGTTTTTGGGTGTGCAAATTGACAGTCATTTAAAATGGAAATGTCATGTAGATCAGATAGTTATTTTATGTACTAAATCTGAAAGCCTTACAAATGACATACTTTGCTTACTTTCATTCAGTTATCATATATGATATCATATTTTGTGGCAATGCAACTAATAGTTTTAGGTTTTCAATTTGCAAAAAAGGGTTATAAGAATTATGTCTGGAGCAGAACAAAGAGCATCTTGTAGAGGTTTGTCTAGGAAACTTGAAATCTTACTTGTTCCATGTCAATATATACCGTCTCTGATGCTATTTATCAAATCCAAATAATTTTCAGACAGCTTTAGAAATACATGGACTGCATACAAGAAGTAAAAATCAACTTTTCATTCCAATTGCAAACCTCATCAGTGTTCAAAAAGGAATTACATATTCTGTATTAAAATATGTAACAGTCTGTCCAACAATATTTTAAACCTTAAGAATGACAGGAAACAATTTAAAGATGAGTTATACAGGTTTTACACTGTCAAAGAATTTTTGGAGTTCAGCAGAGATAATTAATTTGATAAATTATTTCTGTTGTAATTTATATTGTATTATTTTGTTATTATGTTATACACAGTATTTGATTTTGGAGACTGTAGTACTGACAAGTGTTTATTGTATTGAATTGTGTTTGTGCGTTTTATTTGTGTGTTATGTGTTTTTTCTGGCAAGTTTCATGTCTGACTGTTGTATGACAGAAATTGTGGACCTACGAAACGATGTGTATGTACATACGTATAAGTGGCAAGGCATGGGAATATAGTTTTCAGTGTGGTTAGTATTTCTTGATCACCCTGCATTAAGTGTCAATTAAATTTTTGCATTTATCTTTATGGTATTAGTTTTGCTCAGTAATTAATAATATCTAAGAGATGGGGCAGGATAATGAGTACAGTGACTAGGCCATGGACTGGATAAGTCAGAAAATGTGGTTCAATTCTTGGCAGCAGCAAGAGATCTTCCTCTTCTCCAGTGTGTTCAGACTGGCCCTTTGGTCCACCCAGCCACCTATTCAATATGTTACACAGGTTCTTTTCCCAGGGGCAAAGCAGTTCAAGCATGAAGCTGACCATTCACCCACATCTAGTGCCAAAGTTAAGAATTATTGGAGCTATACCTTTTCTCCCCCATATGTTTATGACATACTATAGGTGGGTCCGTGGTTGATAATGTACCGCCGATCACGGGGTTGATTGGCTGGAGGTCCGTGGTGGAATTGCGGCGGCTGCGACTGGTTCTGATGAGCGGTAGTGTGCCCGCGGAACAGCG
>Ga0123357_10014721_pt1 | contig 10223 bp, 4 predicted proteins | sample TergutEmb28metaG_FD_89873 | JGI IMG/M metagenome (GOLD analysis project Ga0123357, IMG submission 89873) | Embiratermes neotenicus P4 segment gut microbial communities from Petit-Saut dam, French Guiana - Emb289 P4 | ecosystem: Host-associated > Arthropoda: Insects > Digestive system > Gut ... | reverse complement strand
GGCAAATGGCCTTCAAAAAATTCTCCGTCAAATTGCGTAACATAACAAAAAAATTGGAATTTTTATCCCCCCGCAGTGGAAACCTTCCCATCTACACCGAAATTTTGCAAACTTTCACTTTCTTTTTTTTTTTTTTGTTTTTTTGTTTTTTTTGTTTTTTTGTTTGCAGGACGACGCTCTATACACTTCTGTTCTGCACCATGTTTTTATAGGTCTCGCCTATCTCATTATTCTTCATTTGAAAACCCTAATATTCAAAAGACGGCAATAACTCATTCTGCGCACATAAAAATTAGACGAGGGGGTGCTGATAAGTCCTTAGCCCATCCTACGTCCCGATGTCGTAGGACGGAATCGATAGTGTCGTTGGAAAGAGGGGTCTATTCATGCGCCGAATTCCAAGTATTTTCTTGTTACAGAGACTGAAAGGAAGCATATCAGGCAACGCGCGCGATTTCAACAACATGGAGACGCGAGCCCTCATTAAGTTTTTTTTTTTTTCCTGCAAGGCAAGGCGCCGAAGGAAATACACACCATTCTGATAGGAACATTAGGGGAACATACACCATCGTATACCACCGTCATAAAGTGGGTGGCCCAGTTTAAACGTGGTGATTTTTCCACCTGTGATGCGCCTCGTCCTGGACGACCCAAAAGAGTGACCACCCCGGAGATTATTGATCAAATTCGCGAGCTAATCTTGGAAGACCGCCGGATTTCGCCTAAGTCAATAGCTGAGAAACAGGGCATCTCACGTGTGCGGGTTGGATCCATCATTAATGACGATTTGGGCATGCGGAAGCTCTCCGCGAAGAGGGTCCCGAAGTGCCTGAACGCGGATCAAAAACGTCAACGGTACCAGTCGTCTGAGTAACTTCTGGAATATTTTAGGCGCGATCCACATGATTTTCTGTCGTGATTGGTGACCATGGAAGAAACCTTGTTATATCACTATGATCCGGAGACAAAGCAACAATCAATGGAGTGGCGGTATAGCGGCTCACCCCACTCCAAAAGTTCCGACTGCACAAATCCGCTGGAAAAGTTCTCACCTTGATTTTTTTGGAATCAAGTCGGTATCATCCCCATTGATTATCTTCCAAAAGCCAAACTATCAGCGCGGAGTATTACGCGTCTCTGCTGGTGCAATTGAAGGATATTTTGAAGGAAAAAACGCCACAGTAAGTTCACCAAGGTGGTCTTGTTCTTGTAGAAAAATGTCTCGGCTCACCAGGCACTTGTAACCCAGAAGAAACTGGCCTACCTGGGCTTCTACCGTTTTGATCACCTACCCTATTCTCCGGATCTGGTCCCGTCGGACTATCACCTGTTTCCTGACCTGAAAAAACCTTTGAAAGTTCGCCATTTTTCGTCCGACGCGGAGGTCACTGTTGTCGCGGAGACCTGGTTGGACGGACAAACTTCTGATTTTTTTTCGAGTGGCTTGAAACAGTTAAAGCAACGGGCTAAGAAGTTTATTGAGCTTCGTGGGGAGTATATTGAAGAAATCTAAGTTTGGTCGCTGTAGCTTGTTTCCTTCCTGGTCGGGCTAGGGACTTATCAGTACCCCCTCGTATCTATGACCTTCCTTTTTTTTAATTGCAGACCACCGTGCGACAATGAAACAGGCTTAAAGAGGCTGTCTGTTAGATAACTGAAGGATATGACGAAAAATGTTATAAAACAGACACATTTCGAAGGCAAGGTCCAGGTGTAAGTTGTTCTGTACGGATTGTACTGCAGGATTTTTTTTATAATACTGATGGAAACTTAACTGCAAATACGACATCGTGAAATTCAAATTTTAATCAAGTGAATGCCCGTAAATTTCCAGGCAAGCGTCTATCAAACTCACTGGCTCAGAGATGTTGTTCATCCTTGAATATCCTCATTGTAGTCGGTATATTTCTTGTCTTATATAGACCTGAAGTTCTACTGTTGTGTTTTTCTCGACCTGGCCATATTCTGAAACACGTGAAATTACTCTAACCCTTATAAGCTACTTTTTTAAGATTATGTTTCTACCTTCTTTTTGTCGATGCAACTCCTGTGCATTTTCTTCTTTTCGGGGTTTCAAACAAAATTTCATGCCGATTGTTCTCATGCATGCTGCCTTCGCAACCAATACTTTCCTCTTTTCTTACACCAGACTAACAATTATTTGAGTAGATATTACACCACTTCCCATTACACAGCTATTTCTATTTTGTATTGAGGTTTCCTTATTTAAGCCGTTCTGTTCACGATATATGATATATAATTTTATAAATATACGCATTGCTGTGTAGGTTAAAACGAAGTCACTCTGTCTGATTGGTATTTTATGTGGTAACTGAAAACTCACGGAGATGATTTCCCAATTATTTAAAACCGTGTCTACATGTTGAATTAACCATGAGATATGAGTACCTATATCACGGGTGCTGATAGGTCCTTAACCCGACCAGGAAAGAAACAAGCTAATATTTCTGTCAGAATGGCGTGAATTTCCTTCGGCACCTTGCCTCACAAAAAAAAAAAAAAAAAACCTTGATGACAGCTCAAGTCTCGATGTTGTTGAAATCGCGCACTTCCCTGACATGCTTCCGAGCCTGCTTCCTTCCTGGTCGGGCTAGGACTTATCAGCACTCAGGTAATTATAAAGTTGAGAGCTCTTAGCTTCGAAGATTGGTTGGTGTTCCTGACAATTCAAGTTTTGCGGAATATTGCACTATATTTTAGGTTATTTGCATAGCGTAATATCGCATAAGACTTAAATCGTTGAATGAATTTGAAGAGAGGAAATAACATTCCTGCATCCTTTTTTGCTTTTTCGATTCTTGTTCTGAAGTTTGTATTTTATTATACGCCGGAAGTACATACTTATGTTTCCTCTTTCGAACAGTACTTAAAGCTTACAATGCAAGTTGCAAGCAAACTGTGTAGTTCTTGAAGGCACTTAATTAGTATTCCTTCAGTCAGTCTTAACTTTTCATTTCAGCTGTTCTTGACAACCCGTCTGTGTAGGTTGTAAAGGCATCTTACTGTTATTATTTCAACAACCAGTCTTGAACTTTGCGTTGCAGCTCTTCTTGACAGCCAGTAAACAATTTCTGTAATTTGTTCTACCGCCACTTTTTGGTTCTTCCTTCTTCAAGTGGTTAGGGAAGTAGACGGTGAAATTACTGTGTTTGCTCTGTGTTTTTGTATCCATATCCACTTTTAAACCGTCTGATTTCCACGAAATTCAGTGTAGATGACGATATAGTACACCCCAAGTTCGCACTTTGTAATTTCCTGCAGTCAGTAATAACGAAATGAAGAACCCCGTAACTTGTGACGAGGTAGTGACACCAACTTCACTTACGGTGACAAGACGTGTGGTGACATGTTTTAAATTATTCAACTCCTTAGAAGTAATGTTTGTATAGATTGTACAAAACGACGATATCTCACTTGCGTAAAATCTTTAACTTTCAGTTACATGGCTGTAACTAATTAACTACTGCAGCTAAATATGCCAATTTGGTGCGGACACAGGGAATTACCACACTGAAATAAACATGGGGACAGTGTGGTTTTATAGACAAATGTATTATATACACAGAAGCTGTATTTAAGTATTAAATTCATCGTAAATTTAAAGTAAAGTAGCAATTGTAATAGTACTGTATGTGTGGAACCATCAATAAGCAGTTTGATGTCGCGATTTCTGCTCGATCCTGGATCCCTGAGCATAATTTTTGAGGCTCTGACTGCGAAGTTTATTTTTTTTTCGATATCGCTTTTCATATCAGAGCGAAAACAACAATTCGAACACTGTGCATGAATTTATGTTGTGTTCGCCCTTATTATAAAAACAGAAATCGATTAACAGACACAACAGGATGACGATACCAAAAAAATACTTCTTTGTCTACGACATGGTGTAATGTGATAGATGAGTGGAAATATTATGTAGAAATATAAATATTATGCGCTTAAGTAGAATATACAGGCATTCACATCTATCTGCCACATTATATGGTGTCGCAGCCCAGAACACCTACAACTTGTACTGCTGTGACGATTCTATCCGATTTCATCTTACGCCAATTTAGTTGTTTATTTAATTGTTGTATATGTATGAAGGCTCGGACAGTATTCGATTTATTGAATTTTTTCCCTGAAAGTTAATAACTCTACCAAAGTTCTGGAGAAGGGATAATGTAGTCGATATGTTACTGTGGAATAGGTTATAGAAGATCAAGGAATCGCGCCCCGCTTCTCACAATGGGCAAGAGATTTTTCGCTTCTCAAAAGTTTACTGACCGACTGCGGTCCTATCCAACTGCGTATTCGATGTTTAAAGGGCGGTGTTTCCTCAGGATTACTCCGGACGAAAAATACCCCTGGAAGACGCCTGGGCATGAAGTTATCATTTCCACTCCCGCGTATACCTTAATAGTTGCGCAGGAACAATTTATTTCTCTTCACCTGCTGTTTACTGCCATTTGTACGGTGACAGTTCCTCCTTGCCGGGATGACAGTGCAATACGCTCGTCATCCTAACGCTCCACGATCTCCATATTTCGCCTAGAGCAGAGGCATTCAAAGTCTGTTGTCTGCAACCCTGGACTTTGGTTGGCGAATTTCAGGGTTGGCAACTTCCAGGACTTCTATAAGCACATTTCGTGTATAATAAAGTTGGAAAATATACAATTGGTACTCTTTAATTGAATTTTCTCGCTTTTTATTCATGCGTAAATGGTTATGGGGTTAATTTTCAGCATACGTAGATCACCAATAATAATTTTTGATAGATTCCCTGAATGTTTTATTTTATAAAATAAAGTTTGTGTTGTAACAAGTTTTGTTATATTTTGCACACAAAGAGTACACCTTTACTTTAAAGGAATCTTGAGCAGTTACTAAGAGCAACTTTCGTGCTACCTGTCATATCCGTCCGCTTAATGCCTATAATCCTACCGCACACGCTCATAGTATTTTCACGTTGTAAATACATATTTCTGCACCTCTTCACAACATCGTATCCGTTCTGTTTCACACACTTTCAAAAAAGCATGCTGTTAAGAATGAACCTGTGTACCCATATTTGAATGTTTTGAAACAGTCCACCTGCTTTTACGCAACTTAGTTCTCAGTCCCTTTTCAATTTGTTCTTTTTCACTTTACACATATTTTAGTTTCTGAAATTACTCAGTTATCTGCTACTCTATATGGGGTACACTCTGCCACTAAATTTGGAGCCAACACAACATTAGTATGTTGTCTTACTTCCTCGTGTAAGTCGACACGTTCCTTGAATGTCTGACTTATCTGTGTAGACAAATGAATGAGTTCCTATTCTTTTTTTGTTTTGTTTTTTGAATGCAATGTTCGAGGAGAAGAACCCAAAAAAGTCTTTTATCGAATTGGTGAGTGAAGCAAGACGAAAGATAAATTGATTTCATTCTGCTATAAGGATTTGTATGTGATTTTTGTGTTAGAATTTAATGCTTAAGACTATCGTCCACGCAACTGTCGCCTGTCGAAGGAATAAAATTCTCGCTTAAGGGTCCGGCAGAACGTATATTTACAATAGGAGGTATAGGGCTATATTCAGATGATTTGGCTCCGCGAACACCTGTGTTACTTCAGGTGCATTAGTATGGCCGCAGAGTGACAATAAGCTGCATGAGAGAGAGAGAACTGATATCAGAATCTGAATCGCCTACATTCGCCTGCACATTATCGAAGTGACACTGGCACTGACAGTGACAAACATAGTGACTTTATCGACTCAGACAACGCAGTGGAATGGGCACTACACACTATCAGCCTTCTGTGTTGGTAATCGGCGTGTTTTCAGAAGGTGTAATTCGGTTACGACTATATGAGGCACCTCATATGTTAGAAGGTGTAAGTTGGTTACGACAATATGAGGCACCCCATATTTCAGATGGTGTAGGTCGGTTACGACATTATGAGACACCCCATATTTCTGAAGCCTGTGCTCGAATTTGCGTTTACATATCTTCTTCCTTGAAATGATACCACTGTCGGTGGGAGAGATGAAGTTATATTATCACTAATACTTGGCCCAACTGAACGAAGCGACCTCCCAACTGCCTGGTTTGGCTGCATTTGTTCTCATCCGTTTTTCTGCAGATGCAACACCATCTGAAAGATAAACATTCCTCGACATAGGAACAGTTTGTCTGCCTGGTCTATTAAGGAAACACAATAAAATGAGAAAAATATTATCGTGCAGTTACATTTATACGTTTTACTGACGAGGAAATTATATAAGATGAGAGATAAAAATTACGACCGATTATGGAAAATGAGAACTATATTTGACAAACAAGATTATGCCTATTCTAAATATTACAACCCAACTGAACATTTAGCACTTAATGAAATTATTGTGCTCTTCAAAGTTACACTCGTCTGCAAAAACTGGTCCTGTATACCGAAAAAAAGACACAAACGTTTTGGAATAAAACTCTGCATGCTGTGTGATTTTAAAGGATTTATTTACACTATTACTGTTCTACCCTGACTGAGGTTTTTCAGTGTTTTTCCCTCCGCTGTAAGGCAAATGCCACGGTATAACTCGCAAAGATGGGGCACGGTCCGCACTCTTCCCAAATTAATTGTGTTGTTTTGTTTATTGTTTGTGTGTAAATGTGTACTGCACTGTACTGCTTCCACCGGGTGTGAACCCAATTGCAGTTAACAAGTCTACCTATTTATGTAAATTCGGAAAACGTTCGACTGCTACAGTGACAGATACGTGTGTAAGTGTAACAAAGCTTACCACAAAGTTTGAAAACGTGGGGTATAAATATCTCTGTATACACTTGTTGGGTTTATTTCTTATCATGTATCCAATTTGCTTTCTTAATATTAAGTATGTACTGTCTGCTTAATTCTCATAAAATTTCGTCCTCTTACGATACTAACATTAACAAGCAAAGGTGTCCAAGTTGGTCTTATACGACTATAGAAACTTTAGAGAAACGAATTATTTTTGTAGTTAGTTCTGTTCACCAAATAGAGCAGAGAGGTAGTTGTTTGTTCCACCTACTGTAATATTAAGAAACGTTTCACTTTGCCACAATGCAGTTATATTTTTCCTATGATTCTCACAGCAAACTCATATTATTTCCCTGAAAAGCAGTAATCGATTTGTCTTTGAAGTAGACAAAAGACTATGTTATAAGAGGAAGGAAATGAATGAAGTTTTAGACCTCTAAGTATTGCAGATGAACGTCACTCTTCAAAGGTTAAATTCTGACATGGTAAATTAGAAACACACTTAATAGAAAGGAAGAGACCATTTAGGATATATAACGGTAAATAGGAAGATGATATTAAAATACATTCAGTTGCCTGGGTAGAGTTTCCAGTGGTTTGCTTTTTTGAAGACGGCGATTAAATATGGAATCAATAGACGCAGTATAATTAATGACTGATCAGCCGCATTAAATGTCACACGGGAGGCCAGTTATCAATTACGATTTGGAAGTGATTTGAAAAGAATGGGCTTAATTTTATTTTAAATTGTAAGATTAGAGTTTTCTTGGAGAGGTCCAGCTAGAACTTCGTAACACTTGATAGAGGAGAGATGGACAAGCACGCCAATTTCTGACCACTAACAGTTAAACGCCAATATTTGTTTTCGTTTTCGACAGTTGGCTGTTATGAGGCAGATACAAAATTTTACTGTTACCGGATATTACGAAGCTTCATACGCTTATGTTTTTTGAAGCAATGGCCTTCCTTGTTGGTATCGAGAAACTTCATAGTACAGTTTGCAGTGTAATTATGTGCATTTACACCAGCGATTTTATTTGCCAATCTTTAGATGCGTCATCCTCTTTGTATTTAGTAATACAATAAGGAGAGGGTTTTAAATGAGCCAAAACACAAAATTTTGGGATACAGAAAGTATTCCGAAAATCATACACATCCTGAAGCTACAGTGACAATGGTTTTACTAATCTACTGCTCCAGTTTTTTTTAAATACCTGCTGTTGTATTCTTAGGTTTATGTTATATCCAGATCTTAACCCACTCACCCACTTCTTGTGCCGCGGTCATGGAAGAGTAGAGCTAAACCTCTACCCACCCTCTGGGACACACCAGGCCTGTAACGGGATCACTTTACCTTTACCAGATCTTAACCTAGTCATGAACAGCATTAGAATATTGAACAAGAACGAGATCTCGTTGAGTTTTGGATCGATATATTTTATGACATACTGTAGAGTTTCCTTGAATAAATACTTTTGTGACCTGAAGATGGCCCAGAGCAGGGGTCGAAACATGTCTTCAGTTTAAAATAACAACATCCAAAAACTTAGTTGTGTTTTGACTCATTTAAAACCCTCTCCTTATTGTTATTTTGCCAAAATTACATATTTATTTAAGAAAATAAAGTAAGGAACGGAAACGAAGACCCGATACTTGTTTTTGTTGTTTTTGGTGTTATCGAAGAAGAAGAAAAAGAAAAGATTTATTTAACAATTACTACTACAAATAAGAATAATAAACTTTAAAACGTGTAAAACAGGGATACACTAATTACAAAATTTTTTCCTGGGAGCAGGAATAAATATGTCCAAAAAAGTTCCTATTCTGCTCGGAAGATGCAGGCAACAAATACATAAAAATTGTTTGTAACTACCTAACGCACTGCACGGCGTCACCTTTCAGAAGACAAAAATACTAACATCGTTTGAGTTTACTTCCTCCACCCCCACACCCTTGTACGCTGTTACTGCGCTGCCCAGAATTCCCCATATTACGCTGTGTACTGTTGGCCCGCTGTGCTGCGGTCTGCTCGTATAATAAATTCAGACGTTGTGTGGTTACTTTTAGTGGATCCCAGCTGTGGAAAATCTTGTGTTTACAAAGGATTACATATTGTGTATAACAACACAAATAGAACAAGTGGTGAACTGTTTAATATTTCCAATGTAACAAGAGGACGGACGAAGCAGAGTTTTCTTCTATACTACATGAAACGCTACTTAAGTGGTAATTTGTCTCTACGGCGTCGCTTGTAATGTCTGTAGGCAGGTTTCAGCACTTGTCAGATATTTATGTCAGCTACCAGTTGACAGAAAAATTAATGGGCGCATTTGCACACTGCGCATAAGTACCCTCCTCTTCGCAGCACATTAGACCTCCACAGAGTTACCATTGACGTTTAAGTATTTGTTCTACTAATACTGAACGGTTAGGCGTGTTTTCTGTTCCTTGATCCTCAAAATGAAGTTGGTCCCTCCATCTCTTCCTCGGTCGTCCTATGTTCCTTCGTCCTTATGTTTTATATTGTAGTCCTTGTTTCGGTAGTCTGTTTGTGTCCATCCTCTGTACATGCTGTAGCCACTATTACTGGTACTGTTTCATTTTCTTTGTTATGTTCTGTGCTCCCGTTTTTTGCCTAATACATTCATTCATTCCTTTATCTAGTTTTGTTATTCGAAGTAAGTGTCTAAAAAATGTCATCTGTGCTACTTCTAAACGTTGTTCCTCTCTTTTCTTCAGTATACAAGCTTCACTTCCAAATTTCAATACTGTTTTAGCTGTAATGCTGTGAATTCTTAACTTTGTTTCTTTGTTCATTTATTTACCAAAACGTCTCCGTATAGCTCCGTTTATTTTGTTATATGTTTGCAATTTATCTTCTAAATCACTTCCGTATTCTGATATGCGATATCCCAAGTATTTAGAATCTGTTACTTATTCAATAATGTTATCGTTTATCACAATTTTTACCCTCTGTATGTGGTTCCCCCACATTGCCATTGATTTTGTTTTATACTAGATATGGTCATTTTATATTTTCTTGCTATAAGATTCAAGTGGTGTGCCATTGTTTGTAAATCATCTTCTGATGTAGCCATTAAAATCTGGTCTTATGCATAAAGTATCGTATTCACTAATTTCCTGTTATTTAGTTGTACGCCCTTCTTTATCACTGTTTTGAATTCCTGTATTATTTTATTAATGTATATGTTAAATAATACCGGTGAGAGGCCACATCCCTGTCTTACTCCTTTGTTTATGTGTATAGGTTCAGATATACTATCATTAAATTTAGTTCTAATGTTCGGGTTTCTGTAAACACATTTTATTGTATTTAGTAAATAATTTGGAATTTTATTGTCCGTTATTTCCCATAACTTATCTCTGTTCACGTTATCATATGCCTTTTCGTAGTCTATAAATAAAAGAAATAGTGCTAAGTT
>Ga0123357_10014720_pt1 | contig 10223 bp, 5 predicted proteins | sample TergutEmb28metaG_FD_89873 | JGI IMG/M metagenome (GOLD analysis project Ga0123357, IMG submission 89873) | Embiratermes neotenicus P4 segment gut microbial communities from Petit-Saut dam, French Guiana - Emb289 P4 | ecosystem: Host-associated > Arthropoda: Insects > Digestive system > Gut ... | reverse complement strand
CTGAGTGGACCCCGTTCCAGACCCACTACTACTCAGAAAATCTGGTAGCGCCGGGGATCGAACCCGGGACCTCTGTATCTGTAGCCAGAAACTCTGACCACTAGACCACAGAGGCGGTCCGAAATTAGTGCATCTAGTTGGTTTTATTATAAGAACCTCAAATCTCGTATGTAGCCTCTTGGTAGTGGACTTGATTTTTAGTTGAGTACCTACCCTTAGCACGCACAAGGCTTGGCGGCCGAGTCATGGCGATGTCAACATTGCACACATGACGCCGTCCACAATATTTTAGCAGTAGCTTAGCGACAGGCAGGGTACTTAAATTTCCTTGAGATACGAGATGTGGGGTTCTCACAGCAATAAAATGGCGATACTTGGTTTGTCCGAAATATAGTAAACTTCTGTCAGTCTGCACGGTGTCATGCTAGAAGAAAGTAGTAATCGCGTTAAAAATTAAAATATACATGCCTACGCCTAATTACATCCAGTGTATCTTATTGTTCAACTAACCCTGTGGAGAAGAGGCCTATCTCAGAAGCCGATAATCGGTGGGGCAGTCACGAAATTATCCAATTTTTATGGAACCCGGACGTTCAGTATTTTTCTTTTTTAGAGTCCGCAGCTTGTTCCAATTCGGGACGAGTCGTATCCAAATCACGTCTCTTACCCTACATTTTAAATATCTGCTTTAATATTATTTTGCTTGATATACGTATGTCGTGTAAGTGGTCTCATCCCTTCGGGTTGTGAGAAAAGCGGATTATCTATTTTAATTACTTTTTTTTTTTGTTTTGCTTTATGCTTTCTTCTGGGTAAGTCCCCGGCGTCTGAATTTTATATGCCAACGTTTCGGAACACTCTGTTCCATCTTAATAGACAGGTAGGTACCGGGTAGGTACCGAAACGTCGGCAGATAACATTCAGACGCCGGGGAATTAAGTAGAAGAAAGCATACAGCATTCAGAACACGGCGAAAGTTTGAAATCAGGAATTATTTTCTTTATTGAACTTTCCAGGTCCATAAATGATAAAAATTTATTTACCGGCTGAAAGAAAACCAGATTTTGAAATATGATTCTGGTCCATGGAATTAGTTATTTTGTTTTGTTTCTCTCTTATTTAATTGACTACTGTGTTTAATCACTTACGGGTACTCACCGTGGCAAACACTGGCGTTATTTCTTCAAATTGTCTTCACATTCTTAAGGAATATACAATCTTGCCTGACCTTTCTACTCGTTGCTGACGAATTTTTCAGCCTTAGTGTATTAAGCAGGCGTGCGTAGGCAAGATTTCAGTTTGTCCCTTGTCTACGGCACAACTACTTAGAACACGAAGACAGCAAATTGAACGCACCCATCTGATGTCCTTCGACGCACTGAAATCTTCCGCGAAAACAGTCCCTCCTATCTGCATGTAACCATCCCTCCTTCCGAAGGGAGTTCACTTACATTTACAAACAAGATAACACAGAAGGGTAGTGATTCATTTGCTACATACATTTACCCAACTGAATGCAGGTCAGATTCCAGATCGTTAAGGTCGTAGTCCGAAGTTTCTACATTCTTTGGCTGCTTTAATCGTTTGTGTTCTGACGATGGGCGATTAATTAATTACGCCGCGAACGTTTCCGATATAGCCGAGCCCAGTGGCCGCATTGTCGAAGGCGTAGGTCTGCGGTCCCTCGATTGCTGCGAATGCTGGTCCGAATTCCGTCGAGAGCATGGCTCTCTGTCCCTTGTAACCGTTGTATCTTGTCCCCGAGATGGGCTGACCCCTCGTCTCGAAGAGGCCTATCGAGTGTGTGTGTGTGTGTGTGTGTGTGTGTGTGTGTGTGTGTGTGATACTGAGTGCTATCAGGTGCAACAGCAACACTCTACACCTACAATGAGTAGGTAGAAGAACTCAGACTAAGAAAGAGAGAAAGAAAGAGTATTCCGGATATGTCTATTGGAAGCGGGGTAATTCCTTCGACATAATAATTAGGCCATGGGCTGAATGACCGGGGAATCGGGGCTCCCCTTCCTGTAGGGGCACATATTTTTCTTCTCTCTGCTTCCTCCAAACCGGTTTTGGGGCCCATATAGTTTCATATCCAATGTGACTGGGGCTCTTACTCCCGAGACACTGCTGCCAGGTTTTGATTTGATTATTCTCTTATCTAATACTGAGGGAGGAATGCATGGGTCTATCGCTCTCCTGATCCACACGTCTATACGATATTTCGCTTAATTAAGCGCAGGGACTAACTATTTATTTGTGTCTCCTATTACGTTCTATTTCGCAGATAAAAGCCTGTAGCGAATGAAGCTTGCAATAATTTTTGTCTTATTATTTTTTCGTATTTTTGTTTTGGACCCTACTAGAGGCAAGACTGATGTAGTGTAGTATTGTAAGTAGTTTTATGAGGTTAAACAAATCAGCAAGTATAAACATCAGTGGATATGCAAATTATCACTTGTACGCTAAACATTTTGGTGATGAAATGGAAGCATATTTGCATTCATGCTTCATCCCGGCACGTGATGTAGGTGAGCTATCAGATTTACGCCCCGGCCTGTTTAACCGGGCGTTGGCCCTCTGTACTCTGTGAACAGGAGGCTGGGTGTGCTCCGGAGCCGGACTGAACAACGCGTGTGTTAAGCTGGTAATAAATCTAAGATCGGATATATCAGGTTTTAGAAGTTCTGCTCGGAATTTCTGGTTTCATCTGGGGGGGGGGGAGCCACTTTCCGGAACCTATTGTTGCTAGAATGCTGTTTTAACCCTTATCCTGCTAACGTGGAGAATATGGTGATCTCCTAATAATGCCAGAAGATGGCAGATGGGTTTTAATTCGGCGTTTAATGGGTTCATCAGAAAATAAATAACTTACGCGAGCAATATATTTAGTGTAAAATTACAAAATTATAAAATTATATAGTCATACACAACTCTCAGTTTATTAGCAGTATTAGCTGTATTTCTAGCTACATGTTTCGGCTCATATATAGAGCCATCTTCAGTCTAGTATTCAGAGTGGTTTATATGTACAGTTGTTGGTGCTTTGAAAGTTGCGAGATCTTGTATTACAAATAGTAGTTAAAATATTGTACATACAAATTACTCTGAAGACTAGCCTGAAGATGGCTCTGTATGTGAGCCGAAACATGTAGCTAGAAATACAACTAAGACTTCTAAAAAACTGAGAGTTGTGTATGACTATTTAATTTTATAATTTTCTACTACATATATTGATCATATAAAACACAATGGGGATGTCTCCCTTGAAAAAAAGTGTGCGAGTGTTCAGACTTTAGCAGCGAGATAATTGTGGTCTCCGTCTGTCTGGCGATGGGTACCCAGACTGTCGATTCCAGCATATTGCCTGCAAAAGTCGGATGACGCGGTGCCGCATTCCAGACGAACGAAGTCTCAGTAGATGAAATACAATCGTAGATTCACACTAAACGCGACAGACGCACAAATTCTGGTCGTCACTTCGCCCGGGCGACTGAATTTAATAAGGTGATGCATTTTGTGGTTCTCAGTACCTAACAAGCTTTGTCACCCTTCTAGTGCCTACAGCTGTAAAGTGGCTTCCGGATTTTTGGAATTTTTTTCCCCACCCTTGTTTACTACTACTGTTATTATTATTAGACTGCTACTGCCGCTGCTAATACAACATGTCATTAAATTTCAAAACAATTTATTGACCTGTGCGGTCCTGGGGGTTTTCTAAAGAATAAATATGCCCCATGGACTTTGTTAATCATATTGCTTGAAATACACACGTGTTGATCCTTCCTGGTGCTGAAGTACTGACCCTCTCTTTGACGGTATGCAAGGGTGTTCGAATCGTGAACGTTATAACGAGCACTGTGATTGAAGTCTAAAGTTAGATGCCCATTAGAACGGTCACAAACCGAAATACCTTCTTGAAGCGGTACAAAAGGCACGTCCTTTTTCTGCTTGAAGAGGGAGTCTCCCGGAGTGTGTGTTCACACAACATAATGGATAAAGTCCGTTTGGTGCGCCACAGTGATAACATCCTTTGGTCCTTAGTCCGAAGGCTCTTTGTTACTAACTGAAAGGAGACAACATTAATTACTATGCGATTATTTATCTAAAGAACATTTACAGATTTATATTTGGAACGGAGACGCAAAGTGTTTTCTGTGAAGTAACAATTGAATTCCTTTAAAGTAGTATTCAGGTGAGCTTTATGGGCATGGCGCGGGTGCCCGCACACACATGAGCACGCACATTCACAGGCACACAGCAGTAAAATGAGGGCGACAATTCATTCTGACACTTTGGTAAATCAGCCTCAGCAATTCTCACCAGTCTTGGCAAAGTTAAAGTTAAAGCAATCCCTGTACATTCCTATTAGAGACCCAGAGAGTTCCAAGACGTTGAGGCCTCCAGATTTCTCGACAGTCGGCACATAAAGGTGGTAAAGTTGTAAGCTTTACACTCCAGGAAATATTCCTGATAATTATTTCTGTTAGAGGCCGGAAGGATTATGTCCAGTGACACCATCGAGAATAGAACCCGCGACCGGCCGGCTTGTAGCTCAGTGCCTCAACCAGCTGCGCCACTACGTGCCCCACCACTAGGCTGTGTATTGAGCGAAATTGCCTGTGAAGTACACGAGCCTTGTGCTTCAAAGTTTAGTTTTGGAGGTAATTCTTACATCACAAAAAAACACTGAGCGCCTGTATAAACGCTGTTTGGTAAAATAACCGCGTTTGCATCACATGAAATACATAAATACACTATACGAGTAAATTTAATGTTAAAGCAGGCGGTACATATATTTACCACTGGGCTTTATATACGTACGTTACTAAGATCCAAGAAATGACGTCTGTTCGGAATACGCGTCAAGGTCATAAAAGACCTGAGCATGTTCACTGAGCCTGCTGGGGCTCACAGCTCGCGACATGAAATAGATTGAGCAAGATATTTGATCGCTTTAATGGAGCCACCGCATTACGGTCCATATTTGTTTAATTTTACCCAATGATAAAAACATGGCCCGATTCCGAAACATTGCATTTTAAGAAACAAAAACTGGGACATTGTAAAACTTCGAATAGATGTGTGCGTTTTATAACACACAATCTTCACAATCCGTTGGGTTTATTACGTAAATAGGATGCAAGATAGGACACCACAACTGATATACTTACATAATCAAAGAATAAAAGAGATGTGGGCAGATCCAGGAGCAGAAGCAAAGGCCGATTTAAAAATTTCTGAAAAAAAAAAGAATGGGCTTGCAATTTTTAGACGAAGTTGTAAGAAAAAGAACATCTTTAAATTGTCATTATCATCATGATCATCGTGGTCATCATTATCATCATCATCATCTATAAATGCAGCACAAAAAATCCTAATGCAGAAGTGGTTGGTGGTTCCACACCAGTTTTCGAGGGAAGTCCAGTTCGTGTGTGGGGCGGATAATCGGCTATTCTCACTCAGATCTTCTGTGGTCATCCTCAAGTACATGGCGCAGTAGTACATCGATTAGACCACTACCGTTTCCTTCCAAATCATTTCTTTTACTTCACTAACAAATCTTGCTTTCGACGCTATGCCCTCATTTCTACACCTTCAAAACAGAGAAGTTTTTCTACCCTGAAGATGTAAGCAGTGTTTTCTACCGAAACATTGGTACCGACCTACCACCGTTTACGAGGTCACTTCTTGAACAGAGTAATCATAATGTCTAGTTACCGCTGTGTGGGATAAACATTACTTTTAAGTAGGTAATCCGAAGAGGCGAAGCACCTGTAATGTCGCTGACAGAGAGACTGACTGATGTTTTGACACACCGTAAAAAGAGTTGATCAAGATTTACCCGATTGTATGGAACCCGATGGTTCACTACCTCTCTGAGCCAGTTGAATCAAGTGCGACCTTGCATACGCTAATAGCCCATCTCTCGTTTTAATAGCATCCTCTCATTTATCAAAGTGGTCTCTTTCTTTACAATCTTGCGAACATATATTCTGTTTCTACGCGTGCTTCATATCCCAGACGACCTCTGAGCTGAATAACTCTTTTCCCAGACGTACGCTGAGATCACTTATTATGTGTAATCAAACAATTCGCAACAATAAGCCTTACTACAGACAAGTTTGGTAGGAAGGAAACTCTCCTGTGAGATGCAGCTACAGCAGAGCGACTACGTGTTCAAAACATAAGAAAAATAGTCTGGAAAACGGGTATTTCAATGGAGTAGGCCCGACGTGTGGAACACATTTCGGAACTTGACAATGTTACCCAGGATTCGTCCATGGAACTAGGGACCGACCAGCAATTTTCACAGATGTTTCTATACTACACAGGTCTATGAAAAGTTATATACAAGGTTTGTTACTTTAACAAAATGTTTAGATTTTTATTAAAATTACTGTATTTTTAAACTACGTGCATACTGTCTTACAATTAGAGTCAGTAGTGTAAACAAAAAAAAAATTAATATGGGCAATATTTAGCGTGGCCATAATATCATAAAATTTACTTTTATTCTGTTCAAAAAGTTGAAAAGACATACAAGTACACTCAAGGTCTCAGAAGTAATAAAAGCTTGTACCCGATGAATGAATTGAAATTGGCCAAACAAGGCCGACACAAGTAGTAAACGCACTCAAAATCTTTGAGTGCGTTTCTATTAAATATGTTTGCTGTGTTACAAAGAAAACTGAATCACTTATTCTGCATACTATAGGCGTTTGTCGAATGCAGTTCTTTCGATTTTATATGTAGGTCTATACATAAAATATATGTTTATTTGTTGCGATGGAAAATCGTTGCATTAGTTTCTTTCTTATTACGAATTTTGTGGCAGAAGTGACAGCTAAACCTAGAGGTATGAACGTAACAAACAAGTGTAAAACAAAAGAACCCCAGAACAGGCCACGAAGACCCAGAGGGTGAGTAGAGATATAGATCTACTATGTCTTTAACCTCGGCGCTAAATGGGGTGGGTGGTCAACGCCACGCCCCGGCCGCTTTGCCCCATGGAAAGACCCGGTACCCATTGTTTAGGAGGATGGGTGGGCACCAAGGCCGGTCTGGACAGGTGCGGAAAATTTCGCCCCCACCGGGATTCGATCCCCGTAGCGAGTCGCTATGGCGACTACGCCATCCCGATCCCCAGCATAAAAGTGTATTTTTGAAAAAAACAACAAGCAATAGAGAACTGTGTAAATTCTGTCTGCATATTCACCTCTTCTACCCGTTCCATATACATATTTATAATAAAACTTGTGGGCGTACATAATTAAGAATTCTACATTTTATGTCACCTAAGGATTTCTTTCTGTAGAATAATCATTTTTTTTATAGAAACAAGAATTTTTTTTTCAGATTTGTTCCACACTAGATCGATACAAACCTCATTTAAATTCACTCTGTAGATTTTAATTTAGTGCCAGCTTAAACCCAAAGTGCTCATTATTAAAATCTTTTAATCAGATGGAAGATTAAACACGCAACCAGCCAGACAGGCGCCAACTCCCTGTTACGCCTTCACTTAATGTAATATTTGGAAAAGGTGTTTAAAATTTAGAGGGAGTACATTTCTCAGAGAGGTGACTAAGTGGATGACAATTCCAAAGGGCTGAAGAGGTATAAAAATTATAAAGCGAAGAAAGATAAACATTTGAAGGACAGGAACTGGAGTAATCGACAGTTATGGGTTTCGAGGCTAGGAAAATCCAAAGAAAGGAAGACACACATTAAACGTGCGATGTTTGGTTCCAGAGGTTATCATAGTGGGACTAGACAGTAGACAATGGTCGTTTGGAGTAATTGAACCGGAAGTGACGCAAGGCTAGAAGTGAGTATGTGAATAGGAGTGTTTTAAGTACTCTTAATTGATGAACATGGAGCTCGTCAGTGCATGAATGTGCACAGACAGTTAATTGCCTCTCCCAGTCACAGTTGAACCCTTCAAGTTGCACATACGGGGTCTGCAGACAGCATCGCGGTGCTGTTACAACCGTCTTGACGCTTGCTATAAACAGCCTTTTGTCAAACATAGGCGTCAGTTAATAACAGCAATAAATCCCCTGCTTGTAAAGCATCGCGTTAGTGCATAAAGAACTGGTAAAAGTAAAAGTAAAGTTCACCCTAGAACAGGATACGAAGGCCCATAGTGGGAGTAGTGGTATAGCTCTACTCTTCCTTTGACCTCGGCCCTAGGTGGGGGTGGGTGATCAAGGCTACGACTCGGCCACTTTACCCCCGGGACGGACCCGGCACCCATTGTATAGGGGGATGGGTGGGCACCAGGGTAGGTCTGGACAATTACGAAATATCTCGCCTCCACCGGGATTCGATCCCCGGACCGTCCAGCCTGTAGCGAGTCGTTATACTGACTACGCTCTCCTGGTCCTCTTTATTGAAAGGCATGAATGATTTCTACCTGTAATTTCCATAATTGTGGACTAATTAGTGTGATATTTGGCATAAAATGTTTGTATTTAATGCGGTTGACTATTTACAAGTTGTATGTTAACTGAAGCACTTAAAAGCATATTTTATTTAAGGGCGTAAATTCAGTTTAGTCCCTACTGTCTACACTTTATGTCCGATTTGTACGGAATTCAGAACAAGAAAGCTTAGTGTAATGTCGCCGGATAGCTGGGAGTTTCGTAAATGTATTTGTGATAGAAGTTAAAACCGCCTATAAAATCTAAGGCCTTACTTTTTACATTTGTCTCCCGGTTTGGATAAACTTCTCTACAGAAAATGTTTATAAAAGTTTATTGAGTAACTGTGAGTTTGGTGAAAGTCGGTGCAGTGAAAGACATACTTTATGCAGGGGCGTACGTGAATGTCTATTCGTAATTTGCACATTTATTCTCCGATATGAGAGTAATTCGGTATAGGAGATTTTCATCTGTCACACTTAATTATGAAATACCAACCATTTGAGAAACGAATCCAAGGATGACCCCTAAAGAGTGTTCTAGTCTCTCAATGGGACTGGAAATGGTCATGAGGCCTACACCCTGCAAACTGTATGATGATGATGGTGATTATTATACCTTACGTTTTTTTAACCTTGCATTGTGATTTACATATGTAATAGAACCAACAAAATGCACACCTTTTTCACTAATGATTTAATTCAGTTATATTGTCTTCAACATGTTTCGAACATCCAAGTGATCATCTTCAGGAAGACTTGTACATGCAGTTGTATGGTATTTATTCATGTCTCCGTATAAGGAGCCTGATCGATGGCAAGATGTGCTTGATACCATAAAACTGCATGTGCGAAACTTCCTGAAGATGAACTCTTGGTTGATCGAAACATGTTGAAGAAATATAATTGAATTAAATCATTAATGAAAAAAGTGTGCATTTTGTTGGTTCTTATGACGTAGGTGATTATTACATCTACATCTAATTTTGTTGAGCGGTTTTGAGTTACGTGCAAATCGGAAACGAGAAGGACGCGACTCTCTTCAGGGGTAAAAAAAAAAAAAAATACATTTATGCCTGCAGCGTGAAAACATGCGATTTTTTGAAAGTAAAGAACGTTTTGTGACATTACGTGTACAGCGTCAAAAAGTACAACACGCACAATATTGTTTGTGTTAAAAGCAGGTGTTACACACAATAACAATCATACTTAGAGAATTAAGTACCAGTAAATATGTGCTTCGTGAGCATTTAGTGTGCAGTTCTAAAATTAGGAGACTAAACCTGCCAGTATGCAAGACCAGGACGGCCTGAGGCCAAGATTCATTTCCTGTGACCTGAAACTATAGCAGGCTAGCTTCCGACCTTCCTGCGGAAGGCAGTGTTCTGGATCCCTGTTGTGCTATCTTGAGTAACTTCACTAATACTTACCGGGGAGCCAACGATTCCCAAGCCCCCCGGGGGGGGGGATAAGCGAGAGGCCCGGCCGGTTATCTACGCTGCTGCTCACTTGATGCTTAAAAATGTGTTCGTGAAAATCTTGAAACATTTAATAAGTACCAGGGTCTCTTTCCCCTTAGGTTAGGCAGCTGGGATGTAAAAAAACGTAAAGTTAAGGTGCACTCTTGTACAGGTACTGAGGCTCTGTACTGTCCGTACGGCCCAAAAGGGGAGTAGAGGTATAGCGTAACGCCCCGGCCGCTCTTTACCCCCGGGAAAGACCCGGTACCCATTGTACAGGAGGCTGGGTGGGCCCCAGGGCCGGTCTGGACAGGTGCGGAAAATCTCGCCCCCACCGG
>Ga0123357_10014719_pt1 | contig 10223 bp, 6 predicted proteins | sample TergutEmb28metaG_FD_89873 | JGI IMG/M metagenome (GOLD analysis project Ga0123357, IMG submission 89873) | Embiratermes neotenicus P4 segment gut microbial communities from Petit-Saut dam, French Guiana - Emb289 P4 | ecosystem: Host-associated > Arthropoda: Insects > Digestive system > Gut ... | reverse complement strand
TCTCCCAAACCGTTCAACTTTGGATATAGGTGTTTCGGGTTATATCGGTATAGTATAACATAAGGAACACCCTCCCGAAGTCTGGTCCGTTCCTCCTGTTACACCCCGTATATATATATATATATATATATTTTTTTTTTCAGCAATTTACGGTTACAGATATAGCATCAGTGTATCTGACCATTAAGCAATGAAACACATTTTCATTCAAACTAAATTGTAACGCGAAAGACACAATTAATTGTAAACATTTAATCCAGGTGTTGGACAATTTTTAGCGCAGGCAAGCAATTTCTGCCAAATGCCTAGGCGCCTATTTATCATGTTTGTTCGGTGGATGTTCTGTGAAATTAATACAGGGAAGCCCAGTATATCATGTTGTTTTCCATATACTGCTGTTCATGTTGATGTTTTTAAAATTATTTTCGGAAAATTACTCTTGCAATTTCTTTCTCCCACATATAGATGAGACGGTTTGCAACGGACTTTCCCTGCTCTGAACATTCATGCCTAATGCTGATTAAAACTTAATAAATAAAATATTTTGTTTCATTACATGACGGATATTTAAATGGTGACAATTATATAAAGTAATGTACTGTAATGGGCAGGACTCGTAAGAATTGCGTGCAATATGTGATGCCTGTCAAACTGCTGGCTTGATATAAACCAACAGGCATCAGGTACCAAAGACGGCTGACAGAAAGACGAAAGGTTTCAATCTATTTAACCGGATTAGGCCCACAGGTTTGCTTCAAATTGTTCATAACACTGTGTTCATAAACCCACTTTAACAGGATGTTCGTTTTAGATTGCAAGCTTTCGCGGTAACTACAGTTAAATGTACTCTTCTGGAACTAATATCTCAAACTGAAGCGGCTTCTTCACACCGAAAAATTGCACCATAATCAAGATGTGCATAACAGCCTTTCTAAATTAATATATAATATATGTGAAATGATATACGATACGATATAATATATGCTATAATATAATATAAACAGTAGAAAGTAATTAGTTGACAACAAAAAGGAAGTAGAGTATTTCATTCACCTGCCTATGAAGATGGAACCGATAGTGAGTTCCGAAACGTCGGCAGTTAGAACTCAGACGCAGGGGAATTACCCAAAAAGAACAAATTACAATAAGGAAGTAGGTAGCAGGCGCTTAAAAAGGGGCGAAATATGAATCGGATTCTGATAATAGCTGACAGTATAAATAAATAAATAAATAAATGCGGTTGGCACGGAAACATTGTACAAGTTTAAAAAGTAAGGCTTAAATATTATTGGAATTAGTGGAATTAAATAATCCATAATGAAGAGAGAATAGGTCATCAAATGAAATAGCCACACAATTTTTGTTGAAAATGCCACTTGCCTCGCCGCGGATGTGTGTAATTGCTGACGCAATTACCTTGCAGTGCAGTACGCCGGTTACAGAATGAAGTGTGGTCTCAGGTTATCCTTGTCAAGACCCATCAATTAACTTTTTGCAAATTAGAAACTGTATTTCTTCGCTTAAAACTTTCATAGGGAGCAAGGAAATGAGCTTTTAAATTCTCGACCCCGAAAAGCCGAGACCTTTGGAAGCTGACGAAGAAAAAACCTTACCCGAAGTTTGTGGAATAGAAAGGTTTGTTGCAGTATGCGCAAAAGCCATGCCGAGCTGGAAAAAAACTACCCTCATCCTTAGACACTTATCTTCACGACGTGTTGTTTTCAGCTTGCACATGTCACGTACCTTACTAGCAAGTTCCTTGTTCATGAATGGTTTGCTCATGTTCATGAACATCTCTGTGACGGTATTTGCGTTCACCATGTGGTTTGCTACTAAGTTGCCAGGGAATGCCTCCTGTAAAGATAGGTTATTTTGCATCGAAAATTATGTTTCTTGTATGGTGACATTTATTGGGCACTAGTTACATATTCTTCTCGTTATTTGTTGTTGCAGAATTTTATTACGTAACTGTTAAATCCACTGTCCTGATTTTTTACCCATGAGCTAAAATCGTACTTGATGAACTGGGAGGAATGCGCGTGGGTACTGCCTTGCATGTCATTTGGACGGTGGTCAGGACACACAAGCAAGTAGCTTCTTGATTCGGTAGCCGGATGTGGTTTATTTTGGTCTGAGAACTGATCGGTTAGAGGTTTTTGGTCGAAGGTAAAGTGGATTGTGCACCCTTGTTTAGCAGAGAGGAGATACCAAAAATCGTCATGATTTACGGCTGGTCAGTAGATACGCTTACAGCGATCATGGAAAGAAGATGATTTGTTGTGACGGGTTTTTTAAACTCGAATGGAGTAGATTAATAATGTTTACAAAATTTGGCTTGAAAACCTCATGGGCCGAGACCACTTCGGAGCAATAAGAGGGGGTAATAAAATGTAACTTAAGAAAGAGTGTAGGGTATGTGAGCCTACTTATCTTTCATTTTCTTCTAACACGCTTAAGTATCTGCGGGTTGTATACAAGGTGGAACCTTTCTTCATCAGCCGAGAGAATGTAGGCTTTGAAGCAGGATTACTGCATGCAAGTAGATAAGAGTACAAAAATTCTGTTGCTATAAAATTTGATGTTCTCGTGGCCCTGACAGTGACGATGGGTACAACAAGGTCACCTGAAACTTTATTAAATTTCTAACAAGCCACATAACATAACATCCCAGAATATAGAGTAATTTGTAAACAAAGCCTGTTAGTGCCGAACTGGCAAGTTTGTATTACTCATTCCATGCATTGATAAATAATCGATATTTTTTACAGCTAACTAAATGCACAATATTTTTTAGTATCATTCATATTAAAATTACATACTCGGACATGTTTCGATACCTACAGGGTCTTCATAAGGGAGTGCATACATTATTTTTCTATAAAACATAAAAAAATTTTAATTAGTTGCTTACTGATGTTTTGTTTAGCACGTAGCAGCAGTGAATGTGCGATTGATGAAATCCTTTGAACAAAATGACATTCAGTTTTTCAGCTGCTTATCTCGGCAAGTGCATTGCAGAGCGTAACCTACTGTACCAACTTGCATATGACCTTCAGTTACGTCACGCCAGCACGTGACGTACAAAGCTGTGTGCACTGCTCTCGAGTCTTCTTCCTTTCGTAAATACCACGCTAACCATCTGCTAACCAACCAGGCTTCCTCCGAGACATTATGTCACTATAGTTATCGTGCATCTTGTGTTATGTAAATATTTTAGGTAGTTATATTTCAACTATTTTAATGTCAATTTACAAAATTATTTGACCTCCACGTCAGTCTGTCGAGGAGCTGTCTAGATCTCACATTCTGTTCTACAACACGGTGCACAAGATATCAAGACACAACTGTTTACAACAGTTTTAAATGTTGTTTTGTACACAAATACTTGAATTATATGTGCATACTCCCCGATGATGATAATGTAGAGAGTGAAACATGTTACGGTTCATTTTAATATAAATAATTTGAAAAACATATATGCATTGAGTGGGATGTGAAAATTATTATTACAGTTTTGTCGTTGATAGCAAGACCCGGCATAAGCCTCTAGTTTGCTGTTCGTAAGGACCATTACCATGATAACAAAAGGGGATAATGGCGACACGTGCGAGATATTTGCTATTTCATACCTGTATGTACATATAGTATTTCTTCAAGGAGGCAAGGCTGATTTTGGTGATGTGTCCCAAAGTTGTTCCTTTCATATCCACCACAAACACAAAGCCAGGGACTGCGCCGTTTTCGCGCAGCGTTATATCCTGTAGCATGAACCATCCGGTGAGGCAGTCTTCGCAGGAGAACTTGGACGGATCCTCATCCAGCAGGCGAGTAACCATCACAATATTCCCATGTTGGTCTCTGTTGGCCAGCGTCACCATCTCTCTGTCACGGCGAAGAGGGGGATATTAAAAAAAAAACCCTTTCATTTGGGACTTCAAACTTCCGCCGCGAAGCGGTTGAGAACTGCTGTCTTTAGGGCTATTACGCAACGAGTAGTAGTGGATTATTACCGACGTTTCGGGAAGACCTATCAGTCTCATCTTCAAGGGTCAAGAATCCGGATCTTGAGCCTTGAAGATGGGACCGGGCAACTGAATTCTAGATTTCATACGAAAATTTTTTATGATTCCTTCCTTACATAAATTTCCATTCTGTACAGGAATGCAATTCGTACTCACGAAAATAACGATAAACGGCGTCACAATAAAATCCTCTGTGTTATGTTGTCCTCACATTCGCGGACCACAAACAACACACGTATATGTCCTTTACTCCCACCGTCTGATCCTAGACTGTCTACCGTCAGTAACCATTCAGTGACTTATTTTGACCAAACATGCCGCGATCAGCATAACGGGAATACGCCATAAATATGTATATCTTATTTACAAACTTAAATTATAGATTTCTAAGTGACTGATATTTAACGAAACAAAGCAAGGCAAATAATGCCTAACTCCATGTGCCGTTATCAGCTTGATAACAATATCTTTGCTCTTATATCTCTGATATCAAGACCAGTAACAACGAAGTGGTGATCTGCTCACTGTACTTACACGGTGCACAATGCCTGCTGAATGTCCTTCCATCGAGGGTCCCGGTTTCCAAACAGTTCTGGTGCATGCGTTCGAATCGTGTAGTATGCCTCAATAACCTGCTTGCATGCCTCCAGGCTGTGCTGACAGCAGTGCAGAAACAGGATGAGCTGTTCGTCTGTCAACATGTCACCCACAGCAGCCTTAGGTTCGACTCCCACAACCATTCATCCTTTGACACCTAATGGTGATATAGTGGCAGGCTACACTGCTTCTATTTGATGCAGCGTATCGGTTCCTGTTTGTATGTGGCGACTACAAAGGGAGAGCCTTGAGGAAAGTTGTGTATGTGTCTGTATACTCACAGACTGAAAATATGTGTGGTAAAGTTTAACGATAGTTCACAGTTCATAGCTAAGTCAGATTTTCTATAAATATTTTAGTATGAATGAAGTGGTCAGAAAACAAATAACATGGCTTGCTGCGACGCGGTGACTGACAATAAAAGACAGGACAGAGAGCCTAAAACTTCGCCCAACGCTAGATAAATGCCTTAGGTGTGGTGGAGACCACGTGGAAAAATAGTGGGACAGGAGAAGAGTTAAATCTGAACCGTTCTTATTAGAGTACAAAAATAAATGATCCTAAATAGATGCAATTTAATTTTATTTTATGAGCTTGCGTCATATTGCAACTGCAAAAGCACTGAAGAATGTGTCTGTCCTTGTGCTCGGTTACGTCATCTGTAATGGCGGTGCACGTGTGTGTGTGTGTGTGTGTGTGTGTGTGTGTGTGTGTGTCACGTGAAGCTACATTTCCCTGCGTTCTTAACCTCGGAACGTGAAGCAAATGAGTGGCCATGTTTGTGTTACAGAAATTTAAAGTTTTGGAAAACCGTGAGAATTAGGGAACAAATCAGTAAACTAGAATATTATGGATGTTGTTAGGAACAACTCAGTAAACTAGAAAATTGTGGATGTTGTTAGGAAAAACTCACTAAACTAGAAAATTAGGGGTGTTGTAAGAAACAACTTACTGAACTAGAAAATTGTGGACGTTGTAAGGAACAACTCACTGAACTAGAAAATTATGGACGTTGTAAGGAACAACTCACTGAACTAGAAAATTGTGGATGTTGTTAGGAACAACTCATTAAACTCGAAAATTGTGGATATTGTTTGGAGCAGCTCAGTAAACTAGAAAATTATGGATGTTGTTAGGAACAACTCACCAAACTAGAAAATTAGGGGTGTTGTAAAACAAACTCACTGAACTAGAAAATTGTTAATGTTGTAAGGAACAACTCACTGAACTAGAAAATTGTGAATGTTGTAGGGAACAAATCACTGAACTATAAAAGTGTGGATGTTGTAAGGAACAAATCACTGAACTAGAAAACTTTGGATGTTGTAAAAAACAACTCACTGAACTAGAAAATTGTGAATGTTTTAAGGAACAACTCAATGAACTAGAAAATTGTAGATGTTGTAGGGAACAAATCACTGAACTATAAAATTGTGGATGTTGTCAGGAACAACTCACTAAACTAGAAAATTAGGGGTGTTGTAAGAAATAACTCACTGAACTAGGAAATTGTGGATGTTGTCAGGAACAACTCACTAAACTAGAAAATTAGGGGTGTTGTAAGAAATAACTCACTGAACTATAAAATTGTGGATGCTGTAAGGAACAACTCACTGAACTAGAAATTTGTGGATGTTGTTAGGAACAACTCATTAAACTAGAAATTATGGATGTTGTTAGGAACAGCTCAGTAAACGCGAAAATTATGGATGTTGTTGGGAACAACTCAGTAAACTAGAAAATTATAGACGTTGTTAGGAAAAACTCACTAGACTAGAAAATTAGGGGTGTTGTAAGAAACAACTCACTGAACTAGAAAACTGTGGATGTTGTAAGGAACAACTCACCGAACTATAAAATTGTGGATGTTGTAAGGAACAACTCACTGAACTAGAAAATTATGGATGTTGTCAGGAACAACTCACTAAACTAGAAAATTAGGGGTGTTGTAAGAAACAACCCACTGAACTAGAAAATTTTGGATATTGTAAGGAACAACTCAATGAACTAGAAAGTAGTGGATGTTGTAAGGAACAAATCACTGAACTAGAAAATTGTGGATGTTGTAAGGAACAACTCACTGAACTAGAAAATTGTGGATGTTGTAAGGAACAAATCACTGAACTAGAAAATTGTGGATGTTGTAAGGAAAAGCTCACTGAACTAGAAAATTGTGGATGTAAGGAAAAGCTCACTGAACTAGAAAATTGTGGATGTTGTTAAGAGCAGCTCAGTGAACTAGAATATTATGGATGTTATAAGAAACAACTCTTTGAACTAGGAAATTGTTGATGTTGAAAGGAACAACTCACTGAACTAGAAATTTATGTATGTTGTTAGGAACATTTCACTAAACTAGAAAGTTGTGAATGTTGTTTGGAACAGGTCACTAAACTAGAAAATTATGGATGTTGTTAGGAACATCTTACTAAACTAGAAAGTTGTGAATGTTGTTTGGAACAGCTCACTAAACTGGAAAATTATCACTCGCTTTGTTTTTGTAAATTAGGTGTACCTAACGTGTTGGTGAATTAATATGCATCATATATTTTTGTTGGATACATTTCTAGACTAAACTCTGGGCGAGGAGCAAGTTACTTTACGCACACGAAAACACGGACAATTATAAGTTTTTGTATTCTAATCGTTTCAACTGAAGCTACTAAGACTGACTTTATAAAACTTGCACCGTGCTTCTACAGTCAGTTCTGCTACTGCGCGCGCGTCTTTACTGCGAATTGCTATAACACGATTGATGATTGAGCGAACGCTGTTTGCATAACTACAAGTGTCACGTAGCGTGTTGGCTATTACGCAGGCTTTTATAATGCAAGGCATCACAAGAAGACAATTATCGCATTATAGCAAAAACGGCTATATTGTTCCTGTCTCCGCCACGTCAAGCAGTTGATGTCCGTCAACAAACCACATTCATCTCTGACTTGTTAGTCCCTTCTCTCAGACTTAAACTTGCATGTGACCGACACATTTACCTCTGTATTCAAGAAACATATTCACATAAATTTCGAGAGTTCTCGCATTCTGTGACCACTAGAGTCCGGTCGCAGAATCTTGTTTCCAGATAGACGAAAATCATTTTTAATTCAATATTAAGGTAATCTGGATATTGGAGTCGTGCCGTTTGGTAGATATCAACGCTTCGGATGAGGTTGCTGTCTACTTTTATACATTTTCTCGTACATTTCTTACGGAAATATGAAAGATGGGATTAATAATTGACCAACGAGATGCAACACAAAGCAGTCTATTTATTATTCTGCAAGTTCACTCTATATGTTTCGGGTGTCAACCACATCCGTCATCAGGAGTACACAAAACTGTAAATACAGCTTCCGGTACTAGTCATATTTTTTTAAGCTACCTTGGCCACGTTAAATTTACAAGGGAGGTGGCTGCCCAAAAAATATGACCAGTACCGGAGACTGTAGTTACAGGTTTGTGTACTCCTGATGATGGGTGTGGTTGACCCCCGAAACATGTAGAGTGAACTTGCAGAATAATAAATAGACTGCTTTGTGTTGCATCTCGTTGGACAATTATTAATATAGATTAGCGATGCACGGAACCACAAACATAAAACCCATGAACGATAGTATTCACAAAAATATATTTTTTTAAATTGTCCCCAAAGTTTGCTGATGGCATACAAAAACTCCTGCTTTGAATTTCGGATAATTTCAGTAGAGTCGTACCATAAGCAAGTTGACTTGTCTAAGGCTGCGCGTAAACACAATTTCGCTTGTGGTCAGATTTATCCTTGAAAATATCTCCAACCGCTTATAAAATATACGCTTTGGTGTACATGTCGTATAATATATGTGTATATTTTGAAGAGTACATACATTCCGGATCAGTAAGTATATATTTGGTGGACAAAGTGGTCCTGGGACAGTTCTTCCTTTGAGAAATTCGGTTTCTCCTGTCTCTATCATCACTAATCACTAATCACTAATCAAATTAATCAACATTTCAACATTAGTCATACCAGAAAGGCAAGAGGGCGAAGTCTGGGACCTTCAAGGACAAAAACACTTTGTTCTGACATCGGAGAGGAATGGACTGAACAGTACTTTCACCTTTTGGGTCTTCAAGGTTTAGCGCCTAGCGTCTTGACATCTACTGTTCACGTGAGCCTGCCCATCTGCCTGTAGGCTGAGACAGAATGATCGTAAACTATCTAATTTCAGTTCCCCAAAAAGCAAAGCCAAAACAGTTTCCGCTCTGTAGCTAGTAAGTTAGTAAACCAGTGACACAAACATTTGGAACCACGAGAATGTGTGTACATCAGTACTGTCCGGTTTCATGCTATATGTCTCATTGTTGCACTTGTAAATTTTACCTGTAATTCCAGTTGGCAGGTGAGGCTGCTTCGACAACCATTCTCGTAGGTATTCAATGTTTTCCTTCTTCAACTTTTTATCCTTGGCGAACTCTTCCTGTGCTGTTATGGGTGCCATTGTAGTGAATGTTGATGTGACAGTCAGGCTGCAATTAGTAAGCAGTATCTTATGCTTGAAAGCACATACTTTCTAGTAATATTGTACATCAAGTTCTGAGAAGAATTTAGATGCATAGTCTTCTGTGTATTTTATAATTAAGAATTACTTATCGCGCACATTTGTTGTCTATTTGTTCTGGTAGCCGAATTCTCACTTTGTATTCAAGATGTCGTTGGGGTCATCGATGTTTCACCGTAAGGGCAGAAATTACTAGCTGACTTCTGAACAGTAAAGGTTGGGGGGGGGGGGGGGTGGGGGAGGGGAGATGTGAAAGAGTTCCAGAAAATTATGAAGTTCCAAACTTCACACTCTGTAGTCTCCTCTGAATGTAACTTCAGTTAAAAGTGAAGCAACTCGAGACGGGAAGAGCACGCAGCACGGATGTGGTGATAAGATGTGCGCATGGCATTTTGATCGGTAACTCTGAACGAAAGAGACCATTTGGAGGATCAGCCTAGATAGAGTAACTCTGTGCGGATTGAAAAGGATTCTATGGTGTCCGTGCTGGGCTAATGTGTGTCATGGCCTACATCTGTGTCGTGCTTGGGCTTCTATTTCTTTCCGTGCGGATGTAGCTCGTTGGCTCCCGAACTGGTCGTAGGAATGAAACTATTGTAAGCGAAATTCGAATTTATTGAATTCTGAATGATCCGGTTTTTAATTGTTATTTTTTCCTGTCCGTTCCCTTTTCTTTGCTGCTAGGAACTGTAACTTTCCCTAAACTAATTTCGTTGCCGTCGGTAGTTGAGCACTTTAAAGACTTCCCTGAGTTAATGACACGACAGTATTCATATTCATAATAATTAAAGCTGTCCCTGCTTTGCCCTTATTTTTTTTAATCAAGTTCACGTAACGTCCCTGCAATCTATATTCCAAACCTCAAATTCGAATTCTGATGTGCGTCATCCCCGTTGTGTTTCTTATAATAGAAAGGAGTTACGTGTAGAGTACGCGCAGTCAGACACAACAATTATCACCTCTATTATTAATATAATTGGTATCAACAACAACTACATGTTTCGGCCCTGCATGTGGGCCATCATCAGGTTGTAACCTTAGACCAGGGGAAGTTATATCATGGTGC
>Ga0123357_10014718_pt1 | contig 10223 bp, 13 predicted proteins | sample TergutEmb28metaG_FD_89873 | JGI IMG/M metagenome (GOLD analysis project Ga0123357, IMG submission 89873) | Embiratermes neotenicus P4 segment gut microbial communities from Petit-Saut dam, French Guiana - Emb289 P4 | ecosystem: Host-associated > Arthropoda: Insects > Digestive system > Gut ... | reverse complement strand
GCGCGTAAAGCGAAAAAATCTCTCCGCCGCTCTGCGGCGCATCGCGCTATCGCACGATGATAGTACCTTACGGATTATAATTTCGTGTTTTTTGTTGTGTATATGCGTCCGTAAGGTACTAAGTACAGCTCAACAGATCGTATCTGCTTGACAGCAAATACACAATTATCGCTGAGGGCATCATCGCGGGGCGTATCACCAGAGAGAATAATATCGGGTATCAACTTGACTTTATGCTCGATTTTTGCTGGGATAACACGTTCCTTACGCTATGCAAAAGAGTTCTTCGTAGTTTATACAAAAAATACCCCGGGCTTGTTACCAGCTATATTCAGAGCTACCGGGAAATCTGGGATTGTGATGAGGGCGAGAATTAGGAAGGTTGAGCTATGGATTGGAAGTACAATTTTCAGCCACACATACTGGACAGAGGTTATGATTACTACTGTGACGGTGCTGTAAGAAGCATCCAAAAAGAAAATGACGTCATATCTGCAGTTGTGCGTGGCTCTGAAGATTATGAAGTCGAAATTGCTATTGAAGACGAGCAGATTACCAACTTATACTGCTCCTGCCCGTATGCAGAAGATGGTAACAACTGCAAGCATGAGGCAGGGGTTTTCTGTTCCTAATTTGCGGAATTTCAGGCAATTTTTCCTCGTTTATTCTCCCTCTGTAAAACACTATGCACTGTCTAGCGTTTCTGATAGTGCAGATGAACGCGAAAAACACTATGCATAGTTTAGCGTTTTTCATAATAATCAAAAGCAGCAGACACTTGTCCCGCGCGTAAATCGTGGAAGTTCTCTATGTAGGAGATAAACAGTTGTACTACTTAATAAATTTTGAGCTAGAATCTGGTAAGGGCAGAATTCTTAGGTACCCATTGCCTCAAACAATTGATTTGGCAGTTCTGGATGAATCGTTCGTGTTGCAGGATATAAAACAATTCCTTTTTCCGGAGCTGGCGAACTCGTCAGACAGGGCATTGCTGGACTGTTGGAGTGTGTGCCTTGAAACAATTGTCGATATTATTACTCAAACGGAAAAACGTTTCCTTATCTTCCCGACGGACAAACATCTTCAGATTTTCCATATTATTAAGCAGAAGTGCAAATTGCGCACAAGATCTTCTGGTAATGTATCTGTCGAGAGCCTGATAGCAAGTGGCGGGACTTCATTTGGAGGCGTATCGCAGAAGCATATGACGATCAAAGAAATGATTTCAATTACCAGAGCTGCTGGAGTAAAGAGTCTGACTGCCATGTCTGATGCAGTTCCCTTACTTTCGAAAGAAGACAAAGCTAAAATCGGCATTATTACTTGTGGTTCCTATAGTCATATCGTAGATACGCGCACAGGCGTGTTTCACAGGAAAGATAGTAGTTGCCTGCAAGGAATTCCTGTATCTGTTTGGCAGGGCATAGGGAAAAAGCCGATAAAAAGTGGTTTTACTCCATGCCCCTTTTGCTATATGCAACAAGAGAAGGCAGAAGTTTCAGTGTCTTCAAGCCGTGCGTCAAATGCAAAGAAAGACGTAGAAAAGCGGCTCATTGATGGAGCTTACGCTGTAAGCGACAACATTATCGCTCGTTGCCATCTACTTGCTCACCGTGGCTACCTAACAAAGAATCTTATAAAATCACACAAATGTATAGCAAAAAAATGCCCGTTTTTTGAGAAGTTAAAACCAGAGTACTGGCAAGCCTTCGAAAAAAACGAGCAAGACAGAAAAGGTACACAAGTAATAATAGATGAGCAAAATCTGAGCTGCGATCGAGACGCGCTAATCCGGGAAACTCTTGAAGATAGTGGTTGTATCTATGTTACGTCAATTCGGGAGGAAACGTGGAACTTTCTTGTAATAAGTTATATATATGATAGAAAAGTTGATTTATCGCAGGAAATTCGTTTTTTACGCAAGAAGCTTGGAAAGGTTATCAAACTCCAAGCTAGAACTGGCACAGACATCGTACTTGAAAAGCTTATTCGTAAGCCTCGTCGTGAAATGCGGAGGGTAACGGATCTGCTGAAAGCACCAGGTGTTGGAGTCGCTACGAAAAGTCGACTTATGTATTTGGGCGTGTATTGTTTGGAAGATTTGTTTGGGCGCAACGCTGATGCACTGTATGAGCTGGATTGTTATATGTCCAGAAAAACGGTCAGTCGCAGGTATCTTACAGCGTACCATAGTGCTGTTAAGTTCGCCAACGAAATGGAACTAATCAGCAAGAGCAACCAGAAAGCTTGTATTGATAAAGATCGTGGAGGAATCAACAGCATTAGATAAAACTCTGCACAGACTTGATGAGACTGCTTTTTTGCAAGGCGGCTTTATAATCCAGTCAACTCCACTTTGGCGGAAATGCCTGCGACAAGCGTTGCAATCTCATCGGTGAGTGTATACTTCGCTCTATATAGTAGGTTGCTCATATCGCGCCAACCTCCGTAAAACATTTGCTCCCAAAATCCAAAGTCGGATTTACCGTTAATAACTGTAACAGTCTTGCGTCATTGCCATTCCTTGTTTTATCCTGCCAAAATCCATTCAGCAATATCATTTGTTATCCTCGAGTCAACTTTGCCGGGCACTTTATAGTCCTTGGCCGACCTCGTCGCATGAGAATTTGTAAATACGTGATTAAGATCTTGATAAAGCCGGAATGTTACGTTTGGCTTTCCTTCCAATAATTGTTTGTATCCTGCAAAATCCTTATCGGGGTTAACCTGAAAATCCGCATCACCCTGAAAAATAAACACGGGTTTACTCATATTCTCCAAATACTGACTCGCCGGATGCGCCTCCATCTCTTTGAAATAATACGCCCGTGTTTTCCCGAGCACATTTTTCTCCTTTGCCTCAACGTCAGACATGGAATCAATCGCCGCAAAACTGGTGGTAATCTTCTTAATCTGTTTGTTCACGAGTTTCTTAATAAGTCCTTTGTATCTTTTTTCTACATCTACTAATTGATCCAGCAAAATCCCGCGCAGCGTGCGAAGCGAACCCGCCGCGATGATGATCCCGTCGAAATCACCGCCTTCCGCGTCGATGCGGGGCGCGAGCATGCCACCCATGCTGTGTCCGAGCATAAAAACTTTTCCGATTCGAGGGTCGCCTCGCAGCAATTTTGTCGCCATCACAGCGTCCTCTATGGTTTCCTCTTTTACAGTTATATCGCCGGGGTGTTGCATCATCTTTTTGCCGTATATTTTTGTGCGCTTATCGTATCGCAATACGGCAATGCCTTTATCCGGGAGGGCTTCCGCCATATCTAAAAAAGGAGTGATCACGCCGACTTTTTCATCCATGTTCTGCGGGCCGGAGCCATGAACCAATACTACCGCCGGAATATCTTTTTCAGCGCTATCGGGCAGCGTCAATATACCATTCAGTGGAAATTCTGTTCCCTGGCCTATTATTATTTTTTCTTGTATCATAAGATTATCTCCCCTACAATCTATATATCAATGATTATCATAACTATAGGACCTTCTTCACGCCCGGTATCTTTCTGATCAAATACGCGATTGCAAAGCACAGCGGTACGCAGACCACGCACATGATGACCCATTTCAGCAGGAGCGGTATTGCGATCGATCCGGCCAAAACCGCGACGCCCACTATGATAGGCGCATGGAAAACATAGACCGCAAAAGAACTGTCCGACACGGCTTTTATGAGCTTGCTCTGCTTATTGCATTTTTCCCTGAACACGCCGATCAGGCCTACGCATATTGCAACACATGTAAAGGATTCCCACAGGGCGTACAATACGTTGTAAATATGTGTACCGGCGCTGCTTAGGGTACCGCCCGCCGCCCGTACAAATACCGTCGCTATAAGTAATATGGCGAAATAGCCCAGCACACCTGCGATAATGCCAATGATCAGCCACCGCTTGCCGCTTTTATAGCTGATTTGGGAGAAAGTGTCGTGCTTTTTGACGTATGTTCCCATTATGAACAATATGATGTAAGAGGCGAAGTAGCAGAGCTCCATGCCGAACTGCGCCGTGCCGATCGGGAAAAACAGCCTTATGGCAAAGGCGCAGACTGTAATTAGCAGAATCAGCAGCCACAATTTTCCTGTCGTCAACTTTTTGCCGGTCACCTGTGTATCGGTATTTCCATGGCTAAACAGTTTCCGCGCGATGGCGTATACTGCCGAAAATATGAATAGGGCAACGGCAAACCACATCACGCCGAAGGAAGTCAAAAAGGCGCGCAATGAAAATGAAAATGCTTTCCCCAGCTCCGCGTATTGGATGATGGGCGCCAGTATGACCATATAAATTAAGGTTGGGATGAGCAGGCGTATCGCCCTGTCGCCGATGAATTTGCCCAGCCCCTTTTTTATATAGCTGCCCGGCGCAAAGTATCCTGCGAAAAGGAACAGCAACCCCATGAAATACGTCTGTTGGAACATGATGTAGAATGTCCCCAAGCTGCTGTACTGCTTCGTCTCGGCGTAATAAAATATCCCGCCCAGGCCGCTGTACATGCACGCAATGTGGACTGTTACAACACAGATGATCACGAGCAGCCGGATGTTGTCAATGTAGAGCAACCGTGCCGGTTTTGTTTGCGTTTGCAATTCTGACATAGATTTTCCCCCCGATATGTATATTCCTGAAACATCACAGATAATTATCTGCTGAAAACCGCGAAATATCAATAGGCTGCCGTGAAAATCAGGGCAATTGTAGAGATTTCACCAATTTCGTAGAAATTTTAGCATACTCAATTGAGGACTGTTCAGTGCAGAGTTTTTCTGTTATACTGCTCATTGTGGGAAAAATCTATAAATACAAGGAGGGCAAGAATGGAAAAATATCACCGGCTGGTTCAAAATGTGACACATAAGTTGGACTTTTTAGGTGGAATGTCACTGGCTTTGATGATGGTTATCATCACAGTCAATGTTATCCTCAGGAAGCTTAACATCACGTTCGGAGGGGCTGCCGAATATGTTCAATTCCTTTTGGCGATGTGTATCGGTCTTAGCGTTGCCAATTGCGCCGCGAAAAAGGGACATATTGAAATCTCTATGTTTGTCGACAAAATGTCAAAGGGGAAGCGAATATTTTTTGAAATTTTCACTAATCTCATAACCCTGATTTTCCTTGCGGCGTCAAGCTATTTTCTCATTACTTACGGCGTCGGTTATATTAGGGCCGGAACTGTTGGCATGATTTCGCGCGTTCCGCTCTATCCGTTTACCTGGATAGTTTCCCTGGGCTTTATCATGTACTGCTTTGTGGTGGTCGACTATGCCATACACATAATTGCAGGGAAGGAGTATGTGGTATGAGTCCTGAGATGATCGGACTGATAGGCCTGATAGTCTTTGTAGTCCTGATGGGCCTGAAGCTCCCGATAGCGGTGTCCATGGCAGTCGTGGGCGTGGTGGGCTTTGCATGTCTGACGAGCGTTAAGGCCGCGCTGAATATTATTCCTTCCGACCTTTATTCCACATTTTCCAGCTATAATATGAGTACGATCGCCATGTTTGTCCTCATGGGCTATTTGGCCTGCTATTCCGGCCTGACAAGCAAACTCTATGACTTCACTTACAAGCTTGTCGGCAGGCAGAGGGGCGGACTTGCAAGCGCCAGCATTATCGCCTGTACAATTTTCGGCGCTATCTGCGGTTCTTACGCGGCTACGGCATCCATTGTGGGTTCCGCGGCAATTCCAGAGATGCGCAAGCGCAACTACAGCGCGGGCCTCGCTACGGCGACCATTGCGGCTGGAGGCGTTATAGGGACATTGATCCCGCCCAGCGTCACCTTTATTATCTATGGAAACGCCGTGCAGCAGTCGGTGAGCAAGCTCTTTATTTCCGGAATTGTCCCCGGGATACTGGTCTGTCTCTGCGATATCTTCGCGATTCTTATCATAACAAAAAGAAATCCTGCGCTGGGTCCTGCTGGAACTGACCCCCGGCCCAGCGGGAGAGAACTGCTTCATGCCGCCCGTACCGGCTTAATTCAGGTTGCCATCGTGTTTATTATTTCAATCGGCGGCTTGTTTTTTGGCTGGTTCACACCAACAGAGGCCGGAGGAATCGGTTCTGTCGGCATTGTGCTAATTGCGCTTTTCACGCGCAGCATGAACTGGGGATCTTTTGTCTCCGCTCTCCGCGATTCCACCAAGACCATCTCCATGATCCTGTTCATGATAGGAGGCGCCACTATCTTCGGGCGCTTTATCGCCATCAGCCAGATCCCGGCATGGATTGGAAGAACTGTCGCCTCTTTGGAGACGCCCAGGATTGTCGTCATGTTTGTAATTTTCCTGATCTATGTGTTCCTGGGCTGCTTTATGGATACCATCCCGATGATCCTGCTCACTGCGCCGATCTTTTACCCCGTTGTGGTGACGCAGCTTGGATACGATCCGATCTGGTTCGGCGCCATCGTCATCATGTGTACCTGTATCGGCGCGATTACACCGCCGGTCGGCGCCAACGTATACGTTACCAAGGGTCTCGCGCCGGATGTGCCTCTTGAGAAGATTTTCAGGGGCGTCTGGCCATTTGTCGTCTCCACCAGCGCCGCGACGATTCTCGTACTGCTGCTCCCGTTCCTGGCAACAGGACTCCCGAAATTGTTGGGTATAATGTAAGATTTATTAATATTTTAGAAAGAAGGATAAAAATGAAAAGAAAGTTTGTTTTTATACTCGTCCTCGCGTTTGTATTTGCTTTAGCAGTCGGATGCGCAGGCAGCAAAACTCCCTCCGATACAAACACGCCCTCCGGTACAAGTACGCCCTCCGGTACAAGCACGCCCTCCGATTCCGGCAGCGCCGTCAATGACAAGACCATACATCTTTCACTCTCCAATCAGTGGGGCGCCACCGCGTATATCAATACTGATATCCTGACCCGGTGGAAAACTGATCTTGAAAAAGCGACCAACGGCCAATACACGATCGATATCTACCCGGCTAATACCCTTACTCCTACCGCCGAAAACTACCAGGGCGTAGTAAACGACATTTCAGACATCGGCATGTGCACCTTTTCCGTCACGCCGGGGCGCTTTCCTATCATCGAAGCCTTTATGCTCCCCGGTGTCGCCAACTTCAATAACGCCACCGGAGCGGGATATGCCCTGAACGAAGCTCTTCAGACGCTTAACCCGGATGAAGTTAAGGATACCCACATACTCTTTACATTCTCTACCGGCGCCAATGTCCTGCTCAGCAGTAAATCAATCACTTCTCTGGAAGATCTAAAGGGTCTCTCACTTGGCTCTACTCAGGCAGAGCGCGCCAACGCGATGACCCTGATGGGCGCCAACCCTGTTTCGCTTAGCATGCCGGAATGGTTTGAAGCCCTGCAAAAGGGCATGGTCGTTGGCGGTATTACATCTCCTGAAGCGCTGGAAGGTTTCAGCCTCCATGAGGTTACGGGAGACTATATTCTCGACTGGCCGTACTTCAACGTCACTATGTTCTACTGCGCTATGAATATCAATACCTATAACAACTTGTCTCCAGAAGCGAAGGCGTTCTTCGATCAGGTCCCCGATTATGTTATGGGCGCATGGGATTATCTTGTGCCGCATGCTATTGACCTCACAAAGTCCAATAAGACTGTCACGATCAACAAGTTGACCGACGCAGAAAGCCAGCGCTGGCTTGACACCCTTGCGCCAATGGTTCAAGCCAATGTAGACTCTCTTAATGCCAAAGGCTTCGACGGTGTTCAATTACATCAATACTTCCAGGATCTTGCAACGAAGTACAACGGGCTGTATCCGAACAGTCTCTTAGGGGATTGACGGGAACTGATCAGGCTGAGTAATATCTAGTTTACACTGCAAGCAAAAATGGCCGGAGTCCTTAATCTGGACTTCGGCCGCTCTATATAACGCGGGCGAAGCCCGCGTTAGGAGAAAGGCTTTCACGCAATCGGGACATTAAGTGTAAAGTTACAAATCAACCCTTCGCCCAGAACGGGGCAATTTACTACGGTTTTTTTGCTCGGAACGGGTCTTGTCGCCCTACTCTCGCAAAAAAACGTAGCAAACCGCCCCGTTTGGGCTTATACTCGATGTCGATGGCTTTTTCGAATTATAACGATGAATTTTTAATCGACAGGCGAAGCGGAGGACGACGGTGGGCTAACGCCCACCAAGGGCGACAACGAAGCATGGCGGTAAAAAGGCTCGTTATAAACGGAAAGTGTCATCGACATCGAGTATAGATATGTGCAGTTAGTAGCAGCTTCTTCACCAGCCCTGACTTGTAACAGCAGGTGTTATCCTGACTGGCTTTTTCAAAAAGATATTTACAATATGGTATATATCCCATATAATAATCAGCAGAGTATATTGCAGAGGCGGGATGACCTGCAAGAGTTTGACGTTGAATTTTACGACAAGGCAGACGGTTCAAAGCCCGCCAAAGAGTTCATTGTGGAACTGCCACCCAAAATGCGGGCGAAAATGCTCCGCACGGTCGATATGCTGGAAACCAATGGATCGGAATTGCGGGAGCCTTGCTCAAAGCACTTGGACGACGGAATATTTGAGCTTAGGGCGCAAATCGGTTCCGATATATCCCGCGTCCTGTACTTCTTCGTCATAGGTCGCAAGGCGGTACTGACGCACGGTTTTGTCAAGAAAACGCAAAAGACGCCGCCATCCGAAATCGAACGAGCCAAAAACTACAGAACAGACTATTTAAGCCGGAAGGAGAACCAGAAATGAGCGAGTGGAAAGAATTTTTGAACGAACAGTTAAAAGACCCCGAAGTCCGTTCCGAATGGGACGCTTTGGAGCCTGAGTTCGCTATTATTCAAGCGATGATTGACGCGCGGAAAAACGCCGGACTTACACAAAAACAGCTTTCCGAGCGTACTGGCATAGCGCAGGCCGACATCAGCAAAATAGAAAACGGTGACGCGAACCCATCACTTAAAACATTGAAGCGTCTTGCTTCCGCTATGAATACGACGCTCAAGTTGGAGTTTGTCCCTGCGTCGGGTAATCAATAAGAGTGTCAAAAAGGCATATAAAGGCAAGCCATCTATTCATGGCAAGGGATTTTGATTTTCAAGGACAAAAGCTCATTCGAGGCAGAAATAGCAAGGTTTCTCTGATGTTGCGTGTCCTCATTATCTTCCAACTATTCAGCCATGTCCTGAGTTACCCCTTGGGTTTAGCCAGAGGAAATGCGATATTTTCATCACGAGATGACCGAAACTTTGACCGGTGTCAACCCAATATAAAAAGCCTTTTCCACATATGATAAAGGCTTGCTAAAGTTGCTGCTGCATTCAGATCAAATCGCTGTGATGAACATACACAACCACACGCATGGCGGTTCGGTTGACGTGTAAATGACCCTGTGGCGCTCATGCGGTTTTATGAGCAATGTATCGCCCTTTGTGAGCGTCACAGTTTCACCGCCTGAGTATTCAATGGAAGCGTTGCCCTCTAAAAGCGCGACAAACTCAGTTTCGGATTGATCGTACCAGCCGGAAGTCTGTCCCGTGCTAATGATGCGCTCAATGCGGACGCCGCCGCTTTCAGCTAATACCGTGATCAGTTCGTCCGGCAGGGGCAGCGGCGGCAGATCGAATATGTTCATCCGCTCACTCCCCGATGATCTTTACAAGCACCCGCTTGTCGCGCATACCATCGAACTCGCCATAAAAAATCTGTTCCCACGGCCCGAAATCGAGCTTGCCGCCCGTAACAGCGACGACGACCTCGCGGCCCATAACAGAACGTTTCAGATGCGCGTCTGCGTTGTCTTCGTAGCCGTTGTGGTCGTACTGGTCATACGGCTTCTCCGGCGCGAGTTTTTCGAGCCACCGTTCGAAGTCGCGGTGAAGGCCGCTTTCGTTGTCGTTGATGAACACGCTCGCCGTTATGTGCATAGCGTTTACAAGGCATAGTCCCTCGCTGATTCCGCTTTCAGCAAGCGCGGCTTCAATCTGCGGCGTGATATTGATATATGCCCGGCGGGTTTTTGTGTGGAGTTTCAGTTCTTTACGATATGACTTCACGATTGCCTCCTCTGCGATGAACAGCCGAATAATCTGATGGTAGAAAATAAACTGTCCAATACTTTGCTCTCGAAAGACTGTTTTGTCTCATAAAAAATTCTATCAGCAAAATGTGTTTTGTCAATGAGAAAACGGTAAGCCTCTTCAGCCTTGCACATGCAACGCGAGGGGGTGACCTGTAGCCATGCAACAAGCT
>Ga0123357_10014717_pt1 | contig 10224 bp, 3 predicted proteins | sample TergutEmb28metaG_FD_89873 | JGI IMG/M metagenome (GOLD analysis project Ga0123357, IMG submission 89873) | Embiratermes neotenicus P4 segment gut microbial communities from Petit-Saut dam, French Guiana - Emb289 P4 | ecosystem: Host-associated > Arthropoda: Insects > Digestive system > Gut ... | reverse complement strand
TAGCTCTACTCTTCCATGACCGCGGCACTAGAAGGGGGTAAGTGGTCAGCAGCACGCCCCGGCCGCACTTTACCCCCGGGAAAGACTCGGTACCCATTTTACAGGAGACTGGGTGGGCCCCAGGGCCGGTATCGAGGGGCGGAAAGTCTCGCTCCCACCGGGATTCGATCTCGGACCGTCCAGCCCGTAGTCAGTCGCTATACCGACTGCGCTACCCGGCCCACACGGAGTGTGAATTACGTAGATTTCAAAATGCACGGTGCAACGACAAAAATTATTTCTGGGAAGTTTGACATATTGCAAACTCTAGGTCGGTTATTGGCAATAAAGCACATAAATGGATAAATGACTTATGATTAGTATGTTTTGTACATATTTCTAGCCACACGACAGGACCTGTCTTTTCACATGTCAGACTAGACGTCTATAGTGTATGTAAAGACGATGATTCATGAATAAAGAATTCGAAAAATCTGTGAGGACGTGGTCGTAATGTACCTGGAGGTAGAATCCCACCGTTTTCTTCAGGGACCTTAGAAAAACCAGTAGCTAATGTGTAAGCCATGCTCGAAGGCCACGGGACGGGACTCGAACTAATGAAGCAGGAAGTGCTAACCAAACTGAAGTAGCTTAGGAGCTAGTGTTTTTTGAGGGTTGATGTAGGCAGCAAATTCCTCTGAGAAGTTGCTATTTATCTACCAGATTACTGGGCTTAAAACACTGCAGAAGACCTTTCCATCGCCACTAAGCAGATATGAGTATACCGCCGTCTATACTTACGCGATTCGGCTCCTCACAGTGGTGCTGATTTGTATTTACTAGCGAATTGGTCACTACGTTCACACTATTTTTGTTGAGAAGCTAACAGTCGCTTGGCTTCTCAATAAATTACCAGTGCTTTATTAAATCCAAAGTTTCTTTACTGCCACTTGCCCCTGAGCTGAGAGATATTAATAGATTCCACAAACTTATAGCCTAATTCTTTAATATCCAATAAATTATTTTCTACACATCTACGACTTGTTCTTCCAATGGACCCTTTCCTCCAAGTTTCCTTACTAAAATTCCACACTTTTTGTTTCTTAAAAGTTTTATGTCCATCACGTTATTTCCTACAAAACTGTTGTTAGATGATATTTTCGAAACCTTTTATTTTTCTCTCAATGTATCTTTCTGAACTTGAAACGAAACAAATTAGCTTCTTAAACACTATGTACAGACGTATGCATAGATTTCTCGTCCATTAAGACTTGGGCTTTGATGTCAACCCTCATTGTTGTGTGCAGGAGGGTGGACAGGAATGACATCATATGGTTGTACGGAGACTTGAGGGTGGTATTTAGCGTGTGATGGATGTGCTGTGTGTTTGTGTATGTGCGATGTGCGACAACAGCTGTTGCAGTAATTGAACGGACTGGGGTTCGAAAGATTATTTCAGAGTAATTTGTATAGATAAAGGGTGGGGGTTGCATACCCTTAGGGACATCAATCAAAAGGGCTGCTAAGGTTTGTTGAACAACGCACAGATTGCATATGCGATGCGTACACGGTAGTTGCTCTAAGGTTAATTGTTGGACTGCTACAATAAATTTTATGTGGTAGAATTCAGAAGGCATGAAGCATGTTAACTGAATTTCGTGCTTCTGCACACAGCAGTTTAATGCTCAAGAAAATCACCATGTTTAGTGTGATGCGATTGAAGTAATAGCAAGTTTAATATTTTAGAAGATTACTTGCTTCTCAATCAGTGTAATGATTATGGCCTGTCTGAATGTCCTTGTGGGTCCGTTTGTGGCAGCCAAAACTAGTAAGAAAAATAGGGGCTTGAAAATTTGGAAGCAGTTATAGAATAATAACATAAATAGCCAAATAGATGCAACAATAACACATTTTATTGATAATTACAATCAGCTCAACATGTTTCGGGCGATAATTTCGACCATTCTCAGGAGCACTAGACTGTGTTTACAGCTTATGATATAAAGAACCGACGATGCTGCTTGCAGGCAGCATCGTTGGTGCTTTATACCACAAGCTGTAAACACAGTCTAGTGTTGCCGAGGATGGGCGAAATTATTGCCCGAAACATGTTGAGCTGATTGAAATTATCAATAAAAATTTTTATTGTTGCTTCTGTTTGGCTGTTTATAATATTGTATCAGTGAGGCACGGTCACACAAACATCAAATTCACAGTCATAGACTCTTTGTGGGATGTGATGTGCCAAGCATAATCAAAATCAGTACAAGGGAACGAGGTAGAGACAGAGGTTCCTCCCGTATGGAATGATATATTTAATTTTTGGTTAAGCAAAATAAGTTAAGGTGTATCTCGTTTGAAGTGCCTGGATCTACAGGATTCGGTAAAACCTACCAAAACTGATCATGAGTGTATATTATAACGTTCTATCGAGTAGCAGTTTTACACACGTTACAATTGTATGTCCAATACTATGTCATATCAAGGACAAACGTTAATTTTATTGCCTGTTTGGAATGAGGAGTGAAGAAATGAGATAGAAGTGTGACAAGAATAAAGATTAGAAGAAAAGAGAGGAAGAATAGAGATGCAAAAAAATTATTCCCCGTTTAATTTTAACGGGAATTTGAACTAGTGGTAAATAAAATTTTGTTTCTACCTCTGATTAAGTGCAAACCACCACCGTTACAGAACAGTTACGTTAGTGCTGTTTGGGACAGTAACCCCTTAGTATTGGGAGAATAGTAAGAAAGGTACGTACAAATACATACACTGATGGGCAAAATGTGGAGTTTCGTGACGTTTCGGCGGATGGTGTATATATATATATATATATACCTCGGGACTTTGAACGTTTATTGGAGTTCATTCGCTTTGCCTATATGAAGATACGCACAGGAGATATTTTTGCCTTACTTTGTATAATCTTCAGTTAGATATAGACTGTAAAGGTAAAGGTAAATTTATCGCGTTGCAGATCCGGTGTGGCCCAGAGGGTGGGTAGAGGTATAGCGGCACTAGAAGGGGGTGAGTGGTCAACAGCACGCCCCGGCCGCACTTTACTCCCGGGAAAGACGCGTTACCCATTAGATGTAGAATGTACGGAACCAAATTTAGCGGTACACAACTCAATTAACCGTGAAAAAAATGAGTTTGCCTAAAAACTTCGAACGGCTCCTATACCCTTGAGACTATAGCAGGAGATACTGGTCTGCGTTCTGTACAGTTCAAATTTTATTTTGATTCTGAAGATGGATATAATATATTCATCAGAATTATTCGTGTCAGAAGTGAGAAGACTGCCATCTTACCCCTTGCAACAATATGGTAAATGTATATACCACCTGCATTTTGTCTACACACCGTCTTTATACGTTTCTTGTGATTCTCATAATAAGCAGTTCCTTTTTTACCTAAACGTCATTAACCGGTTGGTCTTTCTATTGGAGACGAGCTGCGTTGTAAGTGAGGCAGGGTCTGAATATCGACATATTATTTAAACAAAACCCATACCCTAGAGTTGGTACTGAAATTTCATGTTACACTGCATGCTTCCGATGCAGCCGTTCCAACACTACAGCCCAAAAGTAGCCCCCTCCCCCCACATTTCATCAAATTTCGAATTTCGGCATAGAGCAGCCCAGCAATCATGAAACACACCATCTCAAAATTCAACCAAAATGCTCAAATTCTTTCCTCTCCTGAAAACTTAGAAATCCCATCATTACCTCACTTTCTTCATTTCTCAAAGCTTTATCATGCCCTAAACCTACCTTTACACGTATCAGATGTACCAGAGGGCGTTGCCTGGTAATATTCTGGTCCGAAATTTTTCTGTTATTTACCTCTTCCTACAATCAACATGATGTACCGCACTACACCCCTTATTTCTTCTTTGTTTCCTTCTCTTCACACTTCAGTAAATAATGTATTACCATCTTACAGTTGTCGGTTCACAAACATATATGTGCTACTGCAGTCACTTCCGTCTGTCAGTGATAACATATCGAAATCAAGAAAAATTTTTATCTCTACGCCACCGTATACCGTTAGTCGGCACATAAATTTCACCATTTCTTTACATCTTTATTCTACCCTTATTTCTATCTTTCTTTTAAGGCTACAAGTTCTTTCTTCCGTTCAAGACAGTAGGCCGTTTTACAGAATAGTTCGTCTTGCCTTTCCACTTCTTCTGTTCTTTCGGCTTCGCATTTCTTCCCAAACCGTAACTTTCGGAAACTAAACCCTGATTTTCGCCTCTCCAATGTCTCCCAACCTTCTCTAACTGTGAGGGTGTGAAACAGCATCAGATACGAAGAAGCAAACTAAGAACCAGAAAAATTCTCATTTTCATGGACGAAGGTTGAACATATACGTATGAACTTCAGACCTTCTCTAAAATTGAGATTTATGTAAAAAAAAACTTCTATCAATAGGGTGTTATTTTAAAAATAATATTCATAATCATTTCGTCTAATTTTTGTCTTTGCATTTCGCTTCCAAATTTCCCTTCTATTCTGTGTCTCCATTCATCTCTCTCAAATTTATTTGAGCACATCACGCACCAATCTTGTACTTCCTTCATGCAATGAGTACAGCTTTATGAGGAGGTGGAATGGTGAAGAGAGGAGGGGGTCAAAGTTTCCCCGGGGGTCACCCAATAGGCTAAGAATAAACCTTCTGGAAATCACAGTCCTCCATCTTTTTGCACCCCCTTCCTCTGCCCCCTCCTAGCCAACTTTGTACTACAGACTAACAAACGACAAAAGCGAAGTCTCTTGACAAAGCAGGGTAATGAGTGTTCAAGGAAAATCATCTTCCATTGTGCTATAATTCCATAGCATTGTCTGATAGCTGCACAGTAGTGACTAACTCTGTAGGCCGGTCCAGACCCACTCTCTCTCTGTAGCATTGTGTAATTGAAGGCGCTACAATTGTACGGATTAAGAGACAGTAGTAGTAGCAGCAGCAGCAGCAACCTGTGATCTCTATACAACTTACTTTTCTCTCGCTCTATCTCCAGCTTCTCTCTATTTCTATTCCAAGGGGTGTAGCCAATTCGGGCCAAGACTTTCAAATTAAAGGGTTATTAATGAATCAATTCTAAAGGTTTCTGACGATGGAAACACAACACGCTTCAGAAACTTCATGTCTTAGTGCATGAAATTAGAGATTTTCCCGGCGGTGTCTATGAGAATACTTTTTTCTGGATTGTGCCATCTTCTAGAAAAATGCCAAACCTTTTCGAGCATTTTATTACTTATACGCCAGTATACACGGTGTCACATCCGAGGGAAAACAATCCGTTTATTTCTCTTACAATCTTCGAAAAAACTGGATGCCATCTGCTCTGTTGAGGAGTTATTTAAAGCTAATCTTAGATACTAGACTGGAGTTCTAAAGGTTTAATTATTTTGAGACATTTCGTCTGTCGATTATAAAAATATTTGCCGACGTTTCGGAGGATCACAGCGCTTTTATCTCTAGAGTTGTGTAGTCTGAGAGACTTTCTTCGGTTAAGAATACTTAACGACGGATTTAGGTCAGAAATTACTCAACATTAACACCCATAATAAACTTAGAATTATGCAATTTCTGGACTTATCGATCTCTAAAATAACACAAGTTTTCTAAAACTCGGTATTTCCGTTCTCATCTAGGGTTTGGGATGCACATATGCAGGTGAGTCCGTTAGAATAGCTCTTCATATCTCTGGTCCATGTCGGGTTAAATTTGTATTCCTTTAGGAATATTAGACGGTTAAGAAACCCCAAAAATCAAATAATTCTAAGCGCAGTATCCTTCAGAAACTTTTGGAACTGTCGTATATTGGAAGTTCCGTGTAAGCCAATGTGTGCGACATAAATACCTGACTGCTAGGCGGAAAAATACTACAGAAGAAGTGTCACCTGCAGAGCTTGGGTTCAGATAAGATATCAGAGTGGATCCTAAAGGCGTGGGAGTGTGAAGGAAAGGACATAGCAGTTACTCGTACTGGGTTCGAGATGTTGTCTTTGAAGAATGTGGCGAAAGAACTGTAGCTTCCTTGAAAGGAGGGGAACTACTTCAGTAGCTGGGAGAGTTCCTCGCCTGCAGGATGACTATCACCAGCCCAGATGGGAATCTGATTTCGGCTTCAGTTAGCTAGCTGGTTAGTAACGAATATTCGGATTTATGGCAAGCAAGGAACTTCTAGGTTGAAGAAATCCAACAAGATGCAACTGTATGCAGATATTTATTTATTGATAAATTACTGTACATGTTTCGGGCTTCTGTCGCTCCCATCATCAGGAATAAATAAAACTGTAGTTGCAGCCTCTGGTACAGATCATACTATCTAAGGAGCAAGCTGCTTCAAACGTGACCGAATAAGGACTGGTTTGGGAACGTCGGTCCCAAACCAGTCCTTATTTGGTCACGTTTGAGGAAGCTTGCTCCTCAGATAGTATGATCTGTACCAGAGGCTGCAACAAAAGTTTTATGTACTCCTGATGATGGGCTCGATGGACGGCCGAAACATATAGAGTAATTTAGCAGTAAATAAATATCTGCATTCTCTTGTATTTCGTTGGATTTTTTCAACCTAGTATTACGATGCACGGAACTACAAATATATAAAAAAAAAAAATTCAAGGAACTTCTGTTTTCTTTATTGATACGCCTCGTTATGTTGTATTTACATTAATATAAAACCGAAAGCGGTCAATTTAACATAACCAACTAATATATTATATTACAGAATATCACATATACGCCTTGTTACATAAGCCATCATCAGTCTAAACAGCCTCTTCTGTCAAAGTATTAGTTAACATATAGTGTCAATTTTCCTACGAAAACTAGCGTTTCTACGTAAATCAAAAGAATATAGATGGTGTCATAACTTTTTAATATGATTATAAAACCCCTTATTGCTTCTCAGTCATTCTTTATATAAAGTTTGCGATATTTAGTACTAATCATTAGCGTATTGCATGTATCACCAAATAGTTGTTTTTATAACAACACAGAAGCTTAAACCCTAAGTTTACTTCGTAATTGGTTAGATATATATTCCCTTTGTCCTAATAGATTAAAATTTTGAACTGTTATGTAAGGAAATGTGTTTACACTTTAACATTTTTTTTTTTATAAATAAGACTCTTTTTACATAAACGCATTTTTAATAATACATAGCTATTAACATGTTTGAATGATTATGAATTTAATTACAGTTAGTTTCTTGCTGCTTAGTTGTGATTATTTAAGATGAATTTTGAAGTTCTTTCAGTTTTCGTGTTCTGTCACCTGTGCTGAAGTTCCTTTCAACTTCCCATACTCCGAACCAAGTGTACGATATATTACAAATCTGTAACTTCAAATTTTGTTTATTGTTAGTATATCGTATTGTAACTGAACACTTACTTTCCTTAATATGTTGATTGTTGTAATTTCACATATGTATGTGTTTTGTATGTGTGATGCATGCAGTTGCTTTTTTTGTTCTGGTAGGAATATGTGTAAATGTCTTTCTCTTTTTATGGAATTTCCGGTACAAAATGTTAGTAGTCATGGAGTAAACAATAATGCCACCTAATTTTTTAATGACATAAATTCTCGCATACATTATTTCAGGGAATGTTCCAATGTATTTCTGCCTTTGAACTTTCCTTACTGGTGGCACGTATGTAGCAATTTACGTAGTGTCCATGTGCCTGCCCCTCCCCGTGTCAAAAAGCAGGTCCGTATGTCATTATTTCCAAAAGACTGCTCTATTTTGAAGCTGTGTTGGTCATAATTTGAATTAGTTCTTTTGTTCCCAACAGTGTCAGTGTGTTTCCCGCATGTAACAGAACGTTATACCTGCTTGTCGTATGTACTTTGTATGACATTCGGGATATTTTAGCTAATATGTTCCACTTAAATTACATTATTTGTTTCTATTCTGGATTGTCTTGACGTTATCCCAGTTGTGCTGTCTGGCTGGAATATATTTCCTAAATTCTTACTTCTAAAGTGATAACACTTATGCACTTACACTTAGTACACCTTGTTTTTCTCCGTACGTATATAAATGTGGCCAGTCCTTTCCGCTGTTCTTTCTTGTTCATCTTGCTTTCTTATTCTCCATATTCCGTACTAATGAAGTTGGTATTCATCATTAAGGAATGTATGTCTTATTCGCTCTATTTTCCATTATTTGTATTGGGGATGTACACTCATTCTTTACCGCTCACAGAATCACAAATCTTGCGATATTTCCTTCCGGCACTTGGCTGACACACCCCTGGGTTTGTCTGACACTCTCTTCTCTCTGCAGACGGTCCAATCTGCGTTATTGACTTCTCTGGGGTCAAACGTGATGACTGGCATCGTATGAGTCACGTTGTAGCCCAGTCTTCACTTCTAACTATAAACACATCACATAAACAACTCAAAGTATCTCATTTCAGACTCTATTACGTCTGATTCTCGTGATTGTGTTTGTACCTGCCGTCAAGGTTTTACACTGTCACAAGCTTCGTGCTGTCGACCGGGTAGCAGTTCTATGTCGTGCTCGAGACCTAACGGCTTTGAATATCGGCTATCATGACCGAAGGAAGAACCATGAAAATCTCAGTACTCTCTAGAATATAGGGTTTCACAAAATTGTGTGTGCACATTTCAACATCCGATATGAAATTTGTTACCGATTGTTATAATCGTATTGCGGGTGTACAGATTTGAGGACATGTGGTGTTAGCAAGACTGAGCAACCCCAAGTTACCATCACGATGTTAGGGCCTATCTTGACGACAGTTCTCGCGCTCGATGGATAGGACGTAGAGGATCTGTTGAGTATCCCCCGCAATTACCTGATTTAATCCCACCTGACCTTTTCCTGTGGGTTTACTTAAGAACGCGGTGTGCGGCACAAAGCCATCAACTCTTCAAGAGCTCCGGCAAGATACTGAAGAGCTTTTCACAGCAGTCTTAGAAACAATTTTATGGCTGCGTTTTCAGTCGCTAATCCCTGTACATTGTGCACAAAACTGAGGGCGCTCAAAATGAACACCTGCAATAGTTTCGCTATTAAAATAAGTACCAGTGGTAACACGTACATTTGTTCGGTTTAGTAAAGTCTCTTTGTGTGATTTATTGAAGAGGGGTAAATATTTTTTTGGAATGTTCCCTATGTAAATGTTACCTTGAAATAGGCCACGACCGTTTTTTCACATTCCTTCTAATTAACCAGTGATTAGCCATAGAACCGTTTGGCGTGTAATGTAGTTAGCACCATGTCGTTGTCGCTGCAGTTTCCAGGCCGAGGAATAGCGATTCGTTTTGTCTTAGGCACGAGATTTATTTCTTCTCCAAAAGTATGGGCTACTACTGGGGCCCACACAACCTGCTATTTAGTGGGCACTGTGGGCAAAGCAGCAGACCTACATTTAGTGCCAAGGTTAAAAAAAAAAGGGTGGATATTTTCCTCCACTCCCACATATGCCTTAATTTCGTCCATAGGGGATATCTTTGTAGCTTAGCTATTATCTTTACCACAACGCTTCGAATAAGACTGTGAGGGCATGACGCTTTAGAAATCATCAACTTCATATGTGAGGTTTGAGGATCTCAAGGCGGCTAGTGTGTTCTAGGGAACGACGTCGTATCTTCTCATAGATAGTTACCGAACTATAATTTCAATATTTACACATCTGCCCTTAAATTGCAGGCAGCATGTTGCTCGAGACTTTGGTACCGTTTGTTTGTACTATAATTCACGTCAAGTTCAATAATCTTGCACTTATCGTATCCATGTCGTGTATAAATTTGAATTTCAGCTCGACAGGCGGTTTACTGGGCTCGGACATCCCCACTTGAGCAGTTCTGGGTCAGATGATGTATTCTGACGCCGCGACTGATGTTCTAAGGGCTCTCTGAGCCCTTTCATCTCCTAATGGGACAACCAGCCATTTTTACTCAACTTCAACTGCTAGAGGCCCTAAAAGCACTTTTTCTATATTCTGTATACAAATATCTTTTACTCTTTTTGCTTGCGTCATTAATACAAGTTGCAGATGATGAGAAGACATAGTGTACATACGTCTCTGACCATGCTACAATAATTATTTTGAATGGGATTCAGTAGGAAAAAATATCTGACTCTGTGAAATGAAAAAGCAAAAAAAAAGAAGGGGGGGGGGGGTTGGGGGGGGGTTTTTCCCTTTTTTTTTCGTTAATATATGAAAAGATGCTATCTAAATGGCTCTGGAAACATATTTTTTT
>Ga0123357_10014716_pt1 | contig 10224 bp, 5 predicted proteins | sample TergutEmb28metaG_FD_89873 | JGI IMG/M metagenome (GOLD analysis project Ga0123357, IMG submission 89873) | Embiratermes neotenicus P4 segment gut microbial communities from Petit-Saut dam, French Guiana - Emb289 P4 | ecosystem: Host-associated > Arthropoda: Insects > Digestive system > Gut ... | reverse complement strand
GTTCCGTATCATGCTGTCGAGACGTACCTGCAGCGGCTTCTGCGCAAGGGCTACAGGGTCGCCATCTGCGAACAGATGGAGGACCCGAAACTCGCCAAGACCGTAGTCCGGCGCGAGGTGACGCGCATTCTGACGCCGGGAACAGCGGTCGATCCTACGCTCGGCGAGGAGCAGAGCAACTATCTGGCCGCCGTGGTGACAACCGGCACAGGTAAGGATGCCGTCTGCGGGCTGGCGCTGGTAGACCTTTCTACCGGCGAGTTTCGCGCCACCGAGTTTCATGGCCCGGACGCGTGGCCGTTCGCGGTCGATGAGCTGGGCAGGGTTCGTCCCGTTGAGCTGCTATATGGACAGGGGCTTCTGGGCAGCAAACCCGGAGCGGTTCAGCCGGAACTCACAGACAAAACCGCGAAGACGCATGACAATCAGAACACTCAGGACGAGGAAACCTACGCCGCGCTCGACGCTATCCGTACGAAAACAGCGGTAGACGAGTGGGTGTTCACGGCAGATTATTCTCTACCCTTGCTGCGCAACCACTTCAAGGTGCACTCACTCGACGGCATGGGACTGGGCGGCCACGACGCGGCGGCGGTTGCGGCGGGCGCGCTGGTGCATTATCTGCAAACGACCAGGCAGGGCGGACTCGAACATCTGGATGTATTGCGCTACTATGAGCGCTCAAGCTCGCTGGAGCTGGACACGGTCAGCGTGCGCAATCTGGAGCTGGTGGAGCCGCTCTTCAGCGGCGAGAGCGCGCAGACGACGCTGTTCTACACGCTCGATGCCTGCTCGACTCCGATGGGCAAGCGGATGTTGCGCTCCACGCTGCTGCGGCCTTCCAGTAATCTGGCGGAGATCAACACCAGGCTGGACGCCGTAGCTGAAGCCGTCAGCGACCTGCGCAGGCGTGAGGATGTTCGCGGCAGTATGCGCGGCGTGCTCGATCTGGAGCGGCTTCTGGGGCGCGTCTCACTCGATGCCGCCGGGCCGCGCGAGGTGGTGGCGCTGGGAGCAACTCTGGCATATCTGCCCGGACTGCGCGAGGCAGCGCGCGCCTTCGCGTCGGAGCGGTGGCAGCAACTCAGCGCGGGCTTCGACGCCATGGAAGACCTGCACGAGATGATCTCGTGCGCCATCGTCGATGATCCTCCGGCAACGCTTGCCGATGGCGGCGTGATTCGCGCCGGTGTCGATGCAGAACTCGACGAGCTGCGCGAGCTGGGCCATAGCGGAAAACAGGCGCTGGCGGCCATCGAAGAGCGCGAGCGCAGCCGCACCGGTATCGCGTCGCTGAAGGTGCGTTTTAACAACGTCTTCGGCTACTACATCGAGGTGACCAAGGCCAACGCGCGAGCCGTGCCCGCTGATTACGAGCGCAAGCAGACGCTGGTCAACGCCGAGCGCTTCACAACGCCCGAGCTGAAGGAGTACGAAACCAAGATCCTCACCGCGCAGGAGCGCAGCAGCGAGATCGAACGCCGCTTGTTCGCCGAACTGCGGCGGCAGTTGCTGCTGGCCGCCGGGCGTATGCGCGAGACCGCGCGGCGCGTGGCCGAGATCGATCTGCTGGCGTGCTTTGCGCATCAGGCGGCGCTGCACGGATGGACGCGCCCCGAAGTGGACACGAGTGGCCGCCTTGAGTTTGTAACCGCGCGGCATCCGGTGGTGGAACGCCGTCTGGAAGAGTCCGGCGCTGCCCGTTTCGTGCCTAATTCGGTGTATATGGACGCCGACTCCGGGCCGTCTGTGCTGCTGATCACCGGGCCGAACATGGGCGGCAAGAGCACGTACCTTCGCCAGGCAGCGCTGCTGGTAGTGATGGCGCAGTCGGGATGTTTCGTTCCCGCCGAGCGCATGCGGCTGGGGCTGGTGGACCGCATCTACACCCGGATCGGAGCCAGCGATAACGTGGCGCGAGGCCGCTCCACCTTCATGGTGGAGATGACAGAGACGGCGGCGATTCTGAACACAGCCACCTCGCGGTCACTGGTCCTGCTCGACGAGATGGGACGAGGCACGGCGACCTACGATGGACTCTCGCTGGCATGGGCCACGGTCGAACATCTGCACGACCGCATCGGCGCACGCACGCTGTTCGCCACGCACTATCACGAGCTGACGCTGCTGGCAGACCGCCTGGAGCGGCTAAAGAATCTGCGCGTCACTGTGAAGGAGTCGGCCAGCGGCATCGTCTTTCTGCACACGGTCGAAGCGGGCCCGGCGAGCAAGAGCTACGGCATCGAGGTGGCGCGTCTGGCCGGGTTGCCCAACGCAGTCATCGCGCGGGCGCGCGAGGTGCTCAAGCTGCACGAGCGAGCCGAAACCCAGCAGGTGCGCGAGGCCGCCGCCGAATACGCGCCTTCGTTGCAAATGACGATGTTCACGCCGCTCTCGCAGCGGATCGTCGATCGCATCGCCGAGATGGACGTAGACGGCCTGACACCGCGCGAGGCGCTGAATCTGCTGGCCGAGCTGCAAAAGGAACTGAAACAGTAGGTAAAAGATAGAGAGTTTTTGCTTCTAGGTACGTCAAGCCTTCAGGCTTGACATTCTCACCGTGTGCCACAGAAAGGGGTTTTAACCCCTGGGGTATGCCTTCTTTCACACTTGCAGGAGAGCATACCCCAGGGCCTAAAGGCCCAATTCGTTGCGCGTGCTGAGAAGCCAAGCTCCGTCAGGCCTAAAGGCCTGACCTACCAGGCTTGGCCTACCTAGAAGCAAGACTTGCAACCAGATGCCGCTTTCTTTTAGCGCTTATAGGAGCCGAAGCAGTCCAAACCCCCCCCATGCCGCGAGTCGCCGCGGCGACCTGCGGCATGAGCGGAGCGGAAACGAAGTTACATCGTTCCCGTTAGAAACTCCAGACGACACCGCCGCCGATTTGTATAAGGTTGTCCGTCTGACTGTTTGAGGAACTCACCGCCGTGTATTCCACTTGCGGCATGCGCAACGCAAAGTTACGCGAGAGCGAATAATCAAATCCACCGCCAAGTTGGATGGCTAATTTGTTGGTAACCGACTGGGCATGACCGACCTCGCCCGAACGAAACCCACCGAACAGCACCTCGCCGAAGGCGGCAGTCTTGTTCGTCCTGTAGGTATAGCGCCCACCGAAGGTGTATATATTACCTTCGATGCTATAGGCTGGAACGTTGATGCCGTTGGCTGAAAAGCTTTTACGTGCGTAGGAGTAATTCGCGACAAACCCTAAACCGTGAGATACACCATATGCCCATTCCAGCCCTATGCTTTGGTACCACAGCTTATCAACGGTGCCATACATCGGGAGGTAGGTGAATGCTATTTCATTGTTAGGCACATCGGACTTTTTGTTCTCCTGTGCTCCGGCGGTCAGAGTGGCTAATAGTACAACAACCAGGGTCAAAATAAGGCTCTTCATGTAAATCTTCTCCTTTTGTGTTCAGCTTCCGTTCTGGTCCTGAGCGCAAAGACTGGCATACACACAGCGGCAGTCAAAAGAGCCAGTGCAAGGCTCATGCTCATGGATTGAATGGATACTGAAGCCCTTTCAGGCAAGGTTGGGCGCGTAGAATGGGAAGCAAGGCGGGGGTCGTAATAGATCTACGCCCCCACCCCACTCCGGTCGTGACCACTGCGAATGGCATGACCGGAGGCCTGAATGCGGCGAGAGCCGCCTAAAAGCCTGACTTGAAAACCTAATTTTATCCTCACTCCCTGCTGTTTCAGTGTCAAGTAGGAACTGAAGCGATTTCGTTTCCTCCTGCAATAGTCCTTAGAATGCTTCCATGAGTAAAACTGTACTCGTGGCCGGAGTGATGAGCGGTACCTCGGCGGATGGCGTGGACGTAGCGCTCTGCCGCATCATCGCGTCGCGGGACGGTTCCAATGGTTCCCTGCGCGTGAAGCTGATCGGACACGCGGGATTCCCCTACCCGAAGGCGCTGCGCAAGGCCGTGCTGGACGCGATGGATGCGAAGGCGATGTCTGTCGCGGATTTATCCCGGCTCAACTGGCGGCTGGGCGAGGTCTACGCCGATGCGGTGGAAGCTACAGTAAAGCAGTTCGGCGCGAAGGTTGATTTGATTGGATGCCACGGGCAGACGATCTATCACCAGGCGGCGGCTTCGCGGTACCTGGGCGCGGACGTGTGCTGTACCTGGCAGATCGGCGAGGCCAGCGTGATCGCCGAGCGGTTGCGCGCGCCGGTAGTGAGCGACTTCCGTCCGGCGGACATGGCCGCAGGCGGTGAAGGCGCGCCGCTGGTGCCGATGCTGGATTTTGTAATGTTCCGTTCGGCGAAGGTGAATCGAGTGCTGCAGAACCTTGGTGGCATCGGGAACCTGACCGTGCTCGCTGCCGGAGCTTCCGAGGATTCAGTCATCGCCTTCGATACCGGCCCGGCGAACATGGTGATCGATGTGTGCATGATGCATCTGTTTGGACGCAGTTACGATCGTGACGGAGCTGTAGCTCGCCGAGGCCATGTACTTGATGCTGTCGTAGAAAGAATTCTGCGCGAGCCGTACTTTGCCACCGCTCCGCCGAAGAGCTGCGGGCGCGAGGAGTTTGGCGAGCGGTTCACAACGCGCTTCCTTGCGCAGTGCCGCAAGGCGAAAGCGGGGGATGCTGATGTCATCGCCACGGCGACGGCTCTGACAGCGCGGTCGATTGTGGAGGCATACAGCAGGTTTGCAGTGAAGCGGCTGAAGCGGGGAGTCCCGACGGACTATATAGTCGCCGGGGGCGGAGCGAAGAACTCCACACTGATGCGAATGCTGCGTGAAGGTCTGGAGCCGCTGGGCGCGAAGGTGAAGTTGATGGAGGAGTTCGGCCTTCCCGCCGAGGCCAAAGAGGCCGTTGCCTTTGCACTTCTCGCGTGGCTGACATGGCACGGACGCGCTGGCAACATCCCCAGCGCAACGGGTGCAAAGCGAGCTGTGGTGGTGGGAAAGCTGACTCGGGGTTTGACCTGAGCCGCGTCAATCCGTACACTGAGTTAGCTTGCGGGTGATCTTTCTCCCCGCACAATCAAGATTGTTGCCCCCTCGTTCAATGGTAGGACAGTCGGCTCTGAACCGATCAATCGGGGTTCGAATCCCTGGGGGGCAACCAAATAGAATCAATTTATGCTTCCCCTGATCGCTATCGTGGTGAGCCTGGCGGCGGTCTTCGGACTGATCAGTTCGCGCTGGCTGAAGATTCCGTCAACTATGGGCACGATGCTGCTGGCGCTGCTGCTCTCGGCAGTGCTGGCCATTGCAAGCCATGTCATGCCTGGAATCCATGCATGGGCCATTCACTCCGTTCTCAGCATTAATTACGAAAACTTCATCCTGCACGGAATGCTCTCGCTGCTGCTCTTCGCCGGAGCCTTCCTGCTCGACCTGGAGCAGCTTGCCGGCGAGAAGTTCGCCATCACCATGCTGGCCGGATTGGGCACGGCCCTGTCGGCGGCCATCACCAGCGCGGCCATCTACTTTGCCGCTCCGCTGGTCGGGTTCCACCCGCCGGTGCTGGAGGCTGCGCTGTTTGGAGCGCTGATCTCGCCCACCGACCCCATCGCCGTGCTGGGAATGCTGCGCCGCGCAGCCGCTCCGCGCTACCTGCAGGCGCAGCTTGCCGGCGAGAGTCTCTTCAACGACGGCATCGGAGCCGTGCTGTTTCTGACCATCCTCGGTGTCGCCGAGAGCGGACGCCTGCCGTCGCTGGTGCATGTCGGCTGGAGGTTCGTGCTCGACTGCGGAGGCGCCTTGCTGCTCGGCGTCGTGTTTGCCATTCCGGTCTCGCGCATGATGCGCATGGTCAACGCCTACAACATCGAGATTCTGCTCACGTTGTCGCTGGCGCTTGGCGGATATGCGGTTGCCGATGCGCTGCATCTCTCCGCGCCGCTTGAAGCAGTGGCCGCGGGACTGACTCTGCGCTGGCTGAACAACCGTCATAGCGAAGATATCTCACACGTGGAGATACGGCGCTTCTGGGCGGCCATCGACAAAATTCAGAACTCGGTGCTCTTCGTGCTGATGGGATTCGAAGTCCTGATCGTGAGCTTCAGCAGGACCGCATTCGCCGTGGGAGGAATGGCGGTCGTTCTGGTGAACGCCTCGCGGTTTATAGCTACGGTGGCCACGCTCAGGATCATCCGGCTGGTGCAGCCGCATCACCGCAGCTCGTGGTTCGTGCTCTCCTGGGGAGGCCTGCGCGGAGGTCTTGCCATTGCTCTGGCGCTCAGCGTGCCGGTAAACCTGGGCCGCGACTGGATGGTCGCAGCAACTTATACGGTTGTCGTCTTCTCGATCCTCGTTCAGGGCGGAACGCTGAATCTGCTCCTGAAGAAGAGCGGCATAGCCCGTCCAGGCCGTGGCGCTGTGCTAAGCCGGGCAACAAAGTGAACCTGAATGCCGAGGTCGTGACCAGTTGCAACTCCCTTGGCCTTCCTCTTTTTCCCGTGTCATTCCTCCGCTTCGCTGCGGAATGACAAGGAGAAGTAGCAACAGGTGGAAGAATAGTAGCGAGGCAGTTCCGCGATGCGCCCTCTGGGGGTCTACCTTTCGATTCCGTTCTGCCGGGCCAAGTGCGCCTACTGCAACTTTGCCTCGGGAGCGTTCGGCTCCGGACGGCTTCCCGGATACGTTGATCGCCTCGACGCCGAGATGCGCAGTGTAAGAAGCAGAGTCGAACCGTGGGGAGCGACGCTCGCGTGCGCTGTGGATTCGGTTTACTTCGGCGGCGGTACTCCCAGCCTGCTCCCACCAGCGCAGATCGCGCAAATCTTCCGCGCTCTGCGCGACGAGTTCGACATCGCCGGCGGCGCCGAGATTACCATTGAATGCGCTCCCGGCCAGCTTGCCGACGAGACATTCGAGGAGATGCTACGGCAGGGAGTCAATCGCATCAGCCTGGGCGTGCAGTCGTTTGTGGATCGTGAGGCTGCGCTCGTAGGTCGCAAACACACACGCGCCCTCTGCGAGCAGGAGCTTCGCCGCTTCGAGGCCGCCGGAATCGGTGAGATTAACATCGACCTCATTATCGGACTCCCCTGCCAGACAGAAGAGAGCTGGCTCGAATCGGTCGAGCAGGCTGCCCGCTGCGGCGCTCCTCACGTGAGCATGTACGCGCTGGAGGTGGACGAGGACTCCAGACTGGGCAGAGAGGTGCTCGCGCATGGCGGCGGCTTGCATGCCTCCGAGGTTCCCGATGAAGATACGGTGGCCGCGTGGTATCAGTCAGCCTGCGAGAGGCTCGATGCCGCTGGAATCGAGCAGTATGAGATATCGAACTTCGCGCGAGAAGGGCATCGTTCGCGACACAATCTGAAGTATTGGCATCGGGAACCCTACCTCGGCTTTGGACTCGATGCGCATTCCATGCTGCCAGTCGAAGGCGGATTCGTACGCTTTGCCAATACCGGCGAACTGGACATCTATCTGGCAGCAGAGCCCGCTCGCGCGCCTGAAGTTCTTGGTGAGAACGAGGCCTTTGAGGAGTCGCTCTTTCTGGGACTGCGGCTCACCGATGGCGTCTCGCTGAATACGCTGCGGACGAGGTTTGGCGTATCCAGAGTCGAGGCCATCCTGCCCGCAGCGCTGGAGACCTGCGAGGCGGGATTGTTGGCGCTGCATAACGAAGTTCTACGGCTCACCGCTCGCGGGCGGATGGCCTCGAACGAGGTCTTTAGCCGCCTGCTGATTCCTACGCCAGTCTGATCCTGCTCACTTTATCAACGCCGGAAATCGCGCTCGTACATGAGGCATCATCTGTTCCTGCAGATAATCTCTGAAGACGATGGCAACCGGCAGGAAAAACACCGGCAGCAGGGCGAATGTCTGCGCCAGAAACGCGAGCAGGTTCCGCGGCGGATAAAACCTGTTGACCGCATACGACGCCAGGGTAAACGGAATCGCTGCCATAAACATGGGACCCCACACCGCCCATACTGCCCGTGGCCCGCCCAGATTGAGGCGCTTCGTAAATACGAACGGCCACACGTACAGGTGGATAAACAGGCTCGGAATCATGGTTCCGATGGCCACGCCGAAGATCCCGAAGCGCATCGCCAGAAGGATGCTCAGCGTGAGATTGGTGACTCCCTCGACGATGGACCACTGCGCCAGCATCCTGTGTTTCTCGACTCCGAAGGCGATCGCGCCGCCCGTAAGGTTGGTCAGCGAGAAGAACTGAGCCGCTGCCAGAATCATCAGCACGGTGCCCGAGACATGCATGAATTGCGGCCCCATCCAAAGGCCGATGAAGGTTCTGCCGCGCGTCATCAGCGTGACCAGAATCGGCAGCGAGACGGCCATCATCGCGCGCGTGCCGTGGCGGTATAGCCCCAGCAGCTTCGCGGTGTCGCCGGAGGCTTCAAACGTGCTCGCAGCAGGAACGAACGTCAGGGTCATGGCGCCGACAACCTGATCGGTGTAGCGGCAAAGCGAGTTGCCTATCGAGTAGAAGGTCACGGCTGCCGTCGAAACGAACGCGCCGACGACAAGGTTATCCGTCTGGTAGACCAGTTGCACCGCCACCGAAACCAGAAAGGCATAGACGCTGTAAGACCAGAGCTGCCGCAGAACCTGCATATCCGGCTTTGCCAGCAAGCGGACGCGCAGCTCGGGATACACGCGCCGCGTCATCGCGAGCAGCAGCAGATTACCGGCGATCGATGCCGCGCACTCGCAGATCGCTATGGCGATGATTCCGTGTCCGCTGCGCAGCACCACGACCACGCCGGTCGCGCGAATCGCCAGCTCCGTCAGTGTCTGTGCCGTCAGCAGGTCGTAGCGGTTCAGCCCCGAGAGCACGCCGCCAAAGACGCCGACGGTCATATACAGCGACATCTTGAAGCCAATCAGCATCACGGCGATGCGGGCGTCGCGGGCAAGCTCTGGTGGGATATGAAACACGTACGGAAAGACCGCTGCCAGTCCGGCGCTAATTAGCAGAACGGCCACGCCGATCTGTCCGCGCAGCCATAAGGCAGCCGAAACGGCGTCCGAGGCGGCGCCATGATCGTTTTGCGTCCTGCCTTTGGAAACGAACCGGAGCACAGAGCTGCGCATCCCCAGGTCGAGCAGGCCAAGATAGCCGACCGAGGACATGGCCAGAATCCATACACCGTAAGCGATGTTTCCTAAACGATGTACGATGAACGGAGCCAGAAAGAAGCCGACTGCCATGTTAGCGGCGGTCGCAAGCCAGTTCGACATTACGTTCCGCGCTATATGTCTTATGCGAAGCTGCAAAGGATAGCTCCAGATAATATATTCTTAGCTTAGTGCGCAGGCGGGAGCATCTTCTCCGGAATCTGCGTTTCCATAACCTGTTATCTACTGTATTTAAAACTGTGCAACAGACCTACTAGCTTCTTAGATTTTAGTGAAACTTTAGAAATATGACATTTCTTTTCTGGCTATCACTTTTTCTGGCCGCTTATGCCTACTTCGGATATGTTCTCTGGCTTCGGCTCTACGTCTGCCTGAAGCAGCGGCCTGTTCGCAGCCAGTCTATCTATCTTCCGGTCTCCATCATCATCGCCGCGCGCAATGAAGAGGACAATCTGCCGAGGAAGATACAGAATCTGCTCTGTCTCGACTATCCGAAGATTTTTTTGCAGATCATCATCGCCTCAGACGGATCGACCGACCGGACGGCGGAGATTCTGCTCGAGCATCGCGATGAAATTGTTCCCGTCATTCTCGATACGCCCAGCGGCAAAGCCACTGCGCTCAACGCAGCAGTCACGCAGACCACAGGAGAGATTCTCGTCTTTCTGGATGCGCGGCAAAGTGTGGAGCGGAACGCCATTGCAGAATTAGTCTCGTGCTTCGCCGATCCGCAGATTGGAGCCGTAAGCGGAGAGCTTCTGCTCAGCGCCGCCGATGGTGCGCCCTCGGAAGACGCCCTCGGCATTTACTGGAAGATTGAGAAGGTTATCCGCAAGCTCGAATCCGCCACCGGCTCTGTCGTCGGAGTCACGGGAGCCATCTATGCGATTCGCCGCAGTCTCTACCAGGAGATTCCACGAGGGACCATTCTTGACGATGTATATGTGCCCATGAACGTAGCTCGCGCAGGAAAACGAGTCATCTTTCAGTCGGCGGCCATCGCCCGCGACCAATTATTCCAAGAGAAAGGAAAAGAATTTTCCCGCAAGGTCCGCACGCTCACCGGTAACTATCAGCTTCTTCGTCTTTCTCCGTGGATTCTATCTCAGGCTAATCCTTTGCTCTTTCGTTTTGT
>Ga0123357_10014715_pt1 | contig 10225 bp, 4 predicted proteins | sample TergutEmb28metaG_FD_89873 | JGI IMG/M metagenome (GOLD analysis project Ga0123357, IMG submission 89873) | Embiratermes neotenicus P4 segment gut microbial communities from Petit-Saut dam, French Guiana - Emb289 P4 | ecosystem: Host-associated > Arthropoda: Insects > Digestive system > Gut ... | reverse complement strand
TGCTGCCACAACACCTCGTTTGCAAATAAGAATTGAATGTGAATACCGTAATATAACTTTAGCAAGGAACAAAACTCCCTGATGATGATCTGACAAGATCGAAACATGTCGGAGTGTTTTAAAAGTGTTTTATGTAAAATTATTGTGCATTCGTTGGTTGATGAATTGAAGTGATTCAACGAAAATGCACGATGCTACAATAAGATGTACCGAAAAATTTTCTAAACTTTTTTTATTTTTGCATACGAGATGTCTTCTTTTTGACGGATTCGTAATTAGATCTAAATCAAATCGTTGTATGCAGAAGTAGCTTGATGCATACGGTTTGCCAATGCGGGATGAAGGGTTAGACCGGCGGGATGGAGAGTGATGCAGGGTGGCAATGCCAGGAAATTAAAGTCTGACTCTGTGGCAGTGTAATTTCTGGTTCTGCCTCTGCTTCACAGAGGAATCACTCTGTCCCAGCCTGTTATACAATTTTCATCCCACCTGAGGCTACAGTTTCCGTCTGACCCGCTAGACAAATACACGTACTAAAGGAGTTTCCTGCTGTGGCTTCCAGGATCGAAATCCAGCACTAGTTTATTTCACCAAATACTTTTACTGCTAACATCCATTTCTTAGGACTTGGTTGTATAATACTCACTGTTACTCTATAATTATCTCGATAGAATTGAGTCCAAGAGAAGCTATAATAAACTGCCACAAAATAATTACGAATGTCTTACAATTTCGTAACTAAAACCTAAATTTATTGTGATTATACCAACGAAACACAACTTAGATGGCTATAGATTTAGAGGCAACCGCGATGTGGACAGTTGTGACGCAGCGTCTGATAACACAGGACACAGAATTTGTCAACAGGAAACAGAAATCTCTTCCCACAGTGATATAAATGCCTCAGTTGAGACGAGGAATACGTGGAAATGTAAGGGGAATATCATTACAGTGAATTCTGTTCTGCTCTGGTTAGAGGTTAAAACAGAGAACCCGATAGAGTTATGTACACTGTAAACTTATTCTACGAGACCCTCGAACGCGTCGCTTACCTATTCCATAAAATTAACTGCATCCATCCCGGAAAAATATTTCCACGTTCTTAGACACCGGAAGGTAATATTTTGTAACCGAAACCATCGTGTTTTTAAACTATTCAAATGCCAGAAGAGCCTGAAATACGTAACATCTAATCCTTTAATTACAGCAAATGTTTAGTTCCGTTTATTACGTTTCTTCATATGAACATATCGAAGTGTAGTTGTGTCACTGGTCTACACATTAAGGAGAGCTCTTCCGTAAATGTTTATTAACCTTTTAAAGCCTACTAGTTACGTGATGCACCAACAGTTTAACATTCAACAACTGTACGCTCTGCCCACACTGTATTTATGTGTTTTGTATTTATCTGAGAACAAACAGCGACTTCTGCCACTTATATCATAAACTGATTGGTTTTTGTAACCAATTTGAAAGGTGTTTACAGCGCGGTACGGACTGGGTCTTTAAATACAGCGGTCTGTCATTCGTCTTTAAAGGGTTAATCCGAAGACATTATTGTGTAACGAAGTTTCTTCCCTTATATGCCGATTTAGTTACCCCTGCAGTATACTAACGACGTCCCTGGAAGGATGTAACCCAACCCTTTTGATGGATTTGTTAAGGGGCGCAGCCACACAACCTGTGACCTGCGAATATCTTGGTATGCAGTCCCACTGAAACCGTAAACCTGAGATTTACTTTATACAACAGCGAAATGTGTAGTCTAAACATGTAGCGGAACGTCAAGGGAATCAAATATTTTAAACCAAATATATGTCCTTCAAAATTAATTTGATAAATTATGTGCCTTCGTCTGGAACCAAAATTATGGGAAGCCATTTTAAGCTCATGGTTCCGTGTATCATAATTCAATATTAAATGAAAATCCAACTAGATGCAACAGTATGCAGTCTGATTTATTTTACTGCAAAATCACTCTACATGTTTCGGGTGTCACCGCACCCATCATCAGGAGTACTAAAAACTGTAACCGCAGCATCCGGTACAGATCATAATATCGGTACCGGATGCTGCGGTTACAGTTTTTAGTACTCCTGATGATGGGTGCGGTGACACCCGAAACATGTACAGTGATTTTGCAGTAAAATAAATCAGACTGCATACTGTTGCGTATCTAGTTGGATTTTCATTTAATATGAGAAGCCATCTTCACACTTTCCAACAGAAAAAAATATCATTTGATGAAAATGAAGTGAGTCACTTAAAGAATGTTAAACTATAGAAGCAATTCCCTTCGGCCCAGTGTTTCCACCGAAATATTTCAATCAGTAATTGGCCGCTATTTGCTGATACAGAGCAACACAAGTCACAAAGTAATCACAATTGCAGCTTTTTTATTTTCGTAAATTCAATATTAAAACGTAAGTCACATTCGTGCGTTACAATAATATAATGGCACAAAGATTTAACTTGGGATAAAGCAGCCGGTGCGTAAATTTGACAACTTACTTTCACCTACTGCTGAAGTTACGAATGTGTGAATTTGCACATCCATCTCCTCTTGTGTCTTCATAATAAGGGCAGGGAAATCCTGATGTTTAATAGCAGATATAATTTTTGTTTTATAGTTTACTTTACAACACTTAGTGTTTGAATTTTACAGAGCGTTACTATTACAATGGTCGGGAAAAGATAAACTTTAAACAGCTGGAAAGAGACACTCATGATCCAAACGAAGTAGTGTCCAGCAATTTGTCTGGAAGGACCTTACCAGTTCTCGGGATATACAACGCACATTTCCATGGAAAAGCCTACACTGAAACTTACTAAAATACCATCGTGTAATTATCACACTTACACTTTTATAAGGAACAGTTTGGTTGACGTTCCAGAAAGAGCCAATGAGAATAATTGACTTTACAGAAATGGGTTTTCCCAGAGCTAAATTGGGATAAGAATTAAGGATCATAAACTTAATGCAGATATTAGAGAAAAACAGAGGATGATAATTAAAAAGTTAATAAAAAATCTATAAAAGGAAATAAGTTTAAAGTTCGGGAAGAAACCCGGCAAACCGAGTCACAAAGCTGCTCTAACAAATGGGAGCGAAGTCTTTTATAACCGGAATGAATAAAAAAAACTCAATACCTGATGATTATTGTAATGATAGATAAATACACGTATTGAGTCTGCAGGTTTGTTACATTGTTATTCGAGGTTACGTACATACATGCACAGACCGATAACAAATATAAGGGCAACTTTTCCCTTCACTCAGTTAAGTACGACACCTTGCAAATATAAGAAGGAACAGCGCTACAACTTCCCTCGATTTTAATACAGGCAGTAGACGAAGCTTAGTGCTATGCTTCGCGACACTTCATTATCGAAGAAAAGCCCTCCGTATCCTTTGGAAAGGAGGATCCCCAGAGGCAATAAGGATGTGGTAGAAAAAATAGTATCCTAGCCATTACCGGGATATGAACTTTGATTCACCGTTGTCTACCCCGAATTCAAGTTGTACCGACGGCAATTACTTCATTTAGCACAAGTCTAGAAGTGTCAGCTTTACTTTCTACGGCGCCAAGCTGCCAATTCTTTTTTGCCACAGTTCCCATATTTTATGTTACAATATTACGGAGGTACAAAACTCAATAAATTTTGATCAGATGATTCAGATAAAGTGACCAAAGTATGCAACATGGTGTTAGGAAAATTCTAGTGAAAGTAGAATATTTTGACACTTGGAAATTTTATAGTCATCATTTCCTGTTTTTCTCGACGACATATCCCTGTTTTATTCTTCAGTTACAAACACAACTCTTAATCAAAACAGTCTCACACAACTCACAAGTTAGGGTAGAATGTAACATTACGATACCCAAACAAAGACACGGAATTCACTCATACAAAGTGACATATTTTCAACTCTTTAAATACCCCCATAAGAAGATAATATATAATATCTAAGAGAAAAACTTCACAAGATCTACATCCAGCTGAGTAAAAAGTGTGGAAAGTATCCGACTTTATATAAACAGCAAGCGAAACACATTAGACTGCTTCATAAGCATTTCTACATAATACTTCACCATCCCGTAATACACCCACCTGCATACAAACAAGTGTTTTTCAAATCTTTTTACCTTCAGTCTTTGCATACTCAAACTTTTCTCAATACTGCACAAGACTACACTAAGGTATCTCGTATCTCAATACTGCATAAGACTACACTAAGGTATCTCGTATCTCAATACTGCATAAGACTACACTAAGGTATCTCGTATCTCAATACTGCACAAGACTACACTAAGGTATCTCGTATCTCAATACTGCACAAGACTACACTAAGGTATCTCGTATCTCAATACTGCATAAGACTACACTAAGGTATCTCGTATGAAACACCACTTTCTTTAAATTTCTAGACACGTTTATAATATATTATTGTTTTATGGGTTTCCCCTCGGGACGTATTTAGTACATTGTTCGTAACAGTAATACGCTTATCTGCATTCTTACTTTCTCCTCAACCAGAGACAGAGAAAGCAATTAGGGGCAGTATCCCATTTCTTTTTTTGACGTTCAGGTGACCTTGCATCGTGATAAATTCTTATAATAAAACCAAATAGATGCACTAATTTCCCAAATTTATTTTTGGAATAAAACTCTACAAGTTTCGGACAGTTCCTCTGTCCATCATCTGGAGTTTTTCACTGTAAACACAGCAATGGTATATGTCATACAGGTTTGCTGACAGCTCACGAGCTGTCAGCAAACCTGTATGACATATACCATTGCTGTGTGTACAGTGAAAAACTCCAGATGATGGACAGAGGAACTGTCCGAAACTTGTAGAGTTTTATTCCAAAAATAAATTTGGGAAATTAGTGCATCTAGTTGGTTTTATTATAAGAATTCCATTTCTAGTATTGCAAATATAATTATATCGTTTGAAAAGCGTTTACACTACATGGATTGAGAAACTGTTTGTTCTTGACTGCATAGTCCACCATAAGGGAAAATATGACAAATGGAATTTTTAGACCTTTAAACCTAAAAGATATTTATATTTTCAAACTCTTATTTTTTCGGTGAGCTATGTCTGAGAAAATGTACAAGTTCAATTTTAGCTTCTTACAAAAGTATGGAAGTAGCTGACGAATCAAAATTCAATTCGTTCCAACCGTTTAAATATAGTGGCCACAATAATAAATTTAATCGGAAAGAGTTGTATATTTTCGGAAATAATGCGTTGTCAACCAACAGACGGTTGGTCACACAGAGAGAGCCACCTGTGTTTTTTTTTTTGTTTTGTTTTGTGACATGTTTTGAAGTGCTCCTTCATGAAATCACTGGAAACGTACTCATACTGAGAATAAATGTTCAAAACTTTTGTCCCAACGGATGAAGATTTAAATTAAACATTTCTCAAACTTCAATTCCTTATTGAAGACTAAACCATGCAGCCAGGCAGGGATTCGAATCTGATAATTATAAGAAAGTTAACACCTATTCCCAAATGATGACGAGTGCGTCATAACGTTTTGAACACAGACGCAAACTGTGGTAGTGAATTACCCTCTGTTTCAAAGCATCCAAATTATTTGTGAACATTTTAAAATGTTTCTCGGCAATAATTTATGGACTATGAAGTTATTATCCAGAAAAACATCTCAGCTCTTTAGTGATGACATAATGTAGTCAGTATGTCAGACAGAATTTTTATTACATGTTGTGTACCATGGAAAACCAGGCTAATAAAAGGATGATGGAAATGAACAAGCCTTTGACAAACCGCACGTCCGTTGTACTGGAGGGCAGAAGTCTGTCAGAACTCACCCTCCGACCAGGCGCCATTGCAAGCAGCAAAACCGAGGTTTAATTAGCAACACGCCGGGCGCCGGAACCGGCGACAGACATGCCAGGATATGGAGGGGTAGGGGGGGGGGGGTGCGCTCTGACATCATGACAGCGCGATGTACACTTGCTAGGAGCAAGGAATTGTGTGCACGTCTGAACTAAGCCAGCCGGCTGTTGCTCCATAGTAAGCGCTCTGGATGCGACAATTTCTGTGTGCAATAAAAATGTATTTCGGTTCTTCGCAGTCACATCATATTTTGTGACGTTTCAGTTACCTAAATGCGAGCGACAATTAGTCACATCCAAATCTCCAACTCAACAGCACTCGCCACACTCATTAGAAGTAAAACGGTCAAACCTTGCACTGATTATGAACACAAATGTTAGATTTTTAACAAGGAAACCCAACTTTCTCAGATTCTTTCGAGAGACGCGTTGTTGTAAACCTGGTAGAGGCTATCCGACCAAGTATTTAGTGATTTTCCGTAGTCCCTCAACACAAGGTCTGCGGAAGTGCTGCAACATTAGAGGAGATCGCTTTTCTCATTAAGTCCACGACTCGTTTTTCGTTACACCCTGCACAAATACACAACTAGTCTGGCACAACACAATTACACAAATAAACAAGTAATATTAATAATAATCGAAGGGAAAATCGTTATTTGTAATCTAAAACTCAAGACTCGAGTCATGCAATGGTTGTCGTAATTCATGCACGTGGTTAGTTTAGTAATTCACTTTGTTCGGTTACTCAAAAGCAGAACCTTCCGAAAAGATAAATACTGATCATTTTTATAAATAAAATATATAAAATTGTATCATTAGATTAATGCAGACACTCAGTTTCTAAATTGGGTCGGGTAGCTCAGTCGGTATAGCGACTGACTACGGGCTGGAGGGTGCGGGATCGAATCCCAGTGGAGACGAGATTTTCCGCCCGTCCAGACCGGCCCTGGGGCCCACCCAACCTCCTGTAAAATGGGTACCGGGTCTTTACCGGGGGTAAAGTGCGGCCGGGACTTGCTGCTGACCACTCACCCCTTCTAGTGCCGCGGTCATGGAAGAGTAGAGCTATACCTCTACCCACCCTCTGGGCCACACCAGGCCTGAAAAGGGATCAATTTACTTTTTTTCAGTTTCTAAATATTACGTCACATTTATGGGAGTAAGATTTAGTTTCGCAGCGTCGTTTTTCGACAAGCCAGTAGAGAGGTGAGCCTAGGTGAATTACACGTACATTTCATTGATATCTCCGGCCAGCTATAATATTAACACTCGCCCGGTATTTGTTACATTTTCGCATGTTCGGTAGAAAATCCAAGGATATCGGAATAGATATTGAAAAGCTAACAGTCACTCATCTAGTCAGTCATATTCCTTATATATATACTTCGTTGAACACAGCCTTACATTAACTTATTCACACGAGTCATCTCCAACCTAAGCGAGACGTATTCAGCCAAGGCCCTCTTGTTCCATATCTTCATAACAAATTATGAATTATTTTTACATCTACATTTCTATATTACCAAAGTACTTCCTTTATCTCCAGGTTTTTTCAACTAAAACTTTGTAACATATTTCTCATATTCCCGCGTGTGTTATGGAAGGAAATGCTACTGCAATATTTTTTTTCTTTTGGCGCGACAGCCCCCCATTGGACCAGAGCCTCCTCATTCACGATGTTTCTAGATCACACATAACGACTCGCCACAGTCAGTAAGAATCCTCTAGCCGAGTGAGTAGCTCGTCGCAGAGACCTCTTCCTGACAACACACAGCACTCACAAAAGACAAACATCCATGCCCCCGGTGGGATTCGAACACACAATCTCAGCAGGCGAGCGGCCGCAGACCTACGCCTTAGACCGCGCGGCCACTAGGACCGGCGTTGCTGCAACATATGATGTAAAAAAGAAGTGCGAACTTAAGGAAAGGCACGCATGTAAACTAATACTGGGACACGGCACTTAAGTTGACTCTACTATACACTGACTTTAAAGACACTGATTGGTAACAATAAGTGTTAACTGATTAAACTTGGGAAGCAATAAGTCATCTTCTTGCTTCAATAATGGAAGTTTATTAATCATTTTCACCAAGTAGCATTGAGCTTTGTATGCGATAAATACAGGAAATAAAATAATTGAGCATTAATAATACTTCATTTATAATCAAATTACATTATTTATGTATTGGAGAAAGAAATTATTGTGGTTAAGTCGTACGGAACTCATGATTTGAGACAAAGATTTATTTTGTGCCACTTGTTGTAACCTCACAGTTCAGTAACATTCATGGCTACCAACTATACCGCACCACAGTACTTATTATGAGTTGAGTATGAGAATTGCTTTCTTGCAGTCAACAATTTGGATCTCTGGATTTGCTAAAAATCACTAGTAAGGGCAGCAAGTCCACCAATTTTTCTTACATTTTCTAAGCGCATCGCAGAGCAAATAGGTTACATCAGGTATCACCAGTGAAAATTGGTAATTTCCACAAGAGAGTTATAATAATCAGAAACGTGTTTGATTATAATAATGTCGGTCAGTCCCTTAACTAACTGTCGCAGATTTATTGAATTATGGTCAAGGTTACCACCACAGAATGATTATAATTACGCTAATAATGATTATTTTAATTATTAACTCCAAGTTTTATTTCATTTGAATTACCTTCCTTTTATAAACCATCTGTTAATCCATTAACTCGCGGTTTGCAGATTGAATAATGTTCGGGTAACATGCGAGGATTTTAAAAAATTGTACATTAACAGTAACAAATGATATATATTCACTTCCCTGTAATGCACCTACATTATACCGTACGTCGCTTACTAATTTTGTATGACATTAATATATGATGCATTACGTTTGTCTCCTTGAGCAACTACATTTAAAACTTTCTGAATGTAGTTGTACTTTATTGCCTATCACGCGTGGCACCGGATCGACAAGCACCATCACGGGTTCTGGCTGTATCGTGGTACTTTATTCTGAGTCAGTTACAACACACAGCACTTCGACAGACATTTTAGGTAGATATCGTGGTTTTATGACTACTTCGCTAGTGAATGATTTAGGTGGAAAAGGGGGATATGTCTCACGACTTGAAAGATGATGTATATGATAACTGAAGAATAAAAAGCCAACTAGATGCCACTTATTATTTTATTGTGCTTTTAATAGGTTCAACATGTTTCGGACACTGCTATACCCATCATCAGGAGCTCGCGACTATAATGTTGATTACCACATTGGTCGTTTCGTTCTTGGCTTGTAGTAGGTTGGAGGTTAGGTGCGGTTAGGCTGGAGTATCGTCCGGGCTGCAGGCTGCAGGCTGCAGCCTGTAGCCTGGACGCTACTCCAGCTGCAGCCTGCAGCCCGGACGATACTCCAGCCTAACCGCACCTAACCTCCAACCTACAACAAGCCAAGAAAGAAAGACCAATGTGGTAAATAACATTATAGTCGCGAGCTCCTGATGATGGGTATAGTACTGTCCGAAACATGTTGAGCCTATAAGACGCACAATAAAATAGTAAGTGGCAACTAATTTGTTTTTTATTCTTCAGTTATCACAATGATGCACGGTCCAATAAACATCAAATGATGTACATGTTTCGTCGTCTAAGCCACTCCACAAAAAACACATTGCACTTAGAATTATTATTATTATTATTATTAATTCTCTTGAGTCCTGTTTACTTTCTTTGCGTCATGTGTGTTGATATATTGTGCTGTTTTTGTAATTAGCCACTTGGCTCTTGCCTCAGCGAGCCCTGGAACAAGAACTGAACTGAATTATTTTCGTTTCTTTGGAAAGAATCGACACCCTGTTGTTTAGGTAAAGTCTCTATCTGCTTTAAATTTGAGATTATCAATTCAACGTTTTTGTCATCGTCATGTTTGTGATTGTCACATAAACAACAGCTCAAATATATCTTTAAGAAGTGTTTGTTTTATCCTCATGTAAAAGCTGTACGGACAATTTAGCACGATTTCCTTGAGGTTATTCCAAATTTACGGCAAAGGAAAAATCAAACACTTCTTATTTATCTAAAATTTATTGCCACTTGGCACTTTAACAGTTGTATTAAACAACGTTAATGTAGCTACGTCATCACAAATTTGTGCATGCTTCATGCCGTTATTACTGATTTTATGCTAGCCTGAATTCGAGGCCGGAGTTCCTAAAAAGTTTATCAAATGTTGTGAAGCAATTAAATCCTTCTCGTTTTTAAGCTTTTGCCGTGTTCTAAATGTAATTTGTTCCTTTTTGGGTAATTCCCCGGCGTCTGAGTTCTAATTGCCGACGTTTCGGAACTCACTATCGGTTCCATCTTCATAGGCAGGTCA
>Ga0123357_10014714_pt1 | contig 10225 bp, 10 predicted proteins | sample TergutEmb28metaG_FD_89873 | JGI IMG/M metagenome (GOLD analysis project Ga0123357, IMG submission 89873) | Embiratermes neotenicus P4 segment gut microbial communities from Petit-Saut dam, French Guiana - Emb289 P4 | ecosystem: Host-associated > Arthropoda: Insects > Digestive system > Gut ... | reverse complement strand
GGAATATACGACAACCCCCTATGGGTAAGCCGGGCCGATGCGGATCTGGGGAAAAAAATAGTCGGTACCAATATTCCCTTAAAGAATATCATCAATACCAACGAATGGAGCGCCTATGGCTTCACCTGGGTTCAGGTAGAAAAGCAGGGGGCGGAACAGTACATAAAAGGCAATGTGAATCACTGGGCCGATATGGGGGTACATTTCCTCAGAGTGGATTTTCTCTCCTGGTATGAGTCAGGCTGGGACGACGACTGGAAGGGCATAGGTGCAAAGGTTGGATTCAGATTCCGCCCCCGCAAGGATTATGAAACCGCCCTGCGCTGGATTCGCGAGGCCTGCGAAGAGCGGGGTGTTTTCTTGAGCCTGGTTATGCCCAATTTATACAATGAAGGCGAACTGGAACTGAAATACGGAAATATGTACCGTATCAATGAAGATACCGGAGAAGGCGGCTGGTGGCGCTTCTCTGATAATGGCAGGGGCATACGCAAGAAGAACTGGTCTCAATTTCGCAATCCTTTTGACGGCATGGTCTACTGGTCACGCTATACAGGACCGGGCAAAGCTTTTCCCGACGGTGATTTCATCCGTCTGAACACCTATGCCAATGATGAGGAACGGAAGGCGGTTGTTTCCCTGAACGTGATGGCCGGGGGGCCGATCACCGCAGCGGATCGGTACAATACCATTGGTAACAGTCTGTGGATATGGCAAAATGACGAACTGTTCTCGCTCAGCCGTGAAGGATTTATCGGCAAACCGTTATCCAACAAGCCAGATGACCGGCCCTGGGATCAGATTTGGACAGGCCAGGCCGCAAACGGCGATTTGATAGTTGGCTTTTTTAACAGGGAAGGAACTGAACAGGTAAGGGCGATTGATTTTTCGGCCAGATTTAACTTTGACCAGGGGAAGATACGTGATATCTGGGAACATAAAGACCTGGGAGTAAAGCGTGATATTACCGTAAGCGTTCCCGCTCATGGCTGCAGGATCTTCCGCATAACACCGGCAGTGGTTTCCGATCCGGCAATTACGGCAGAGAATCAAACAGACGAGGGCGTGAATTGAAAAAGCATTTTCCTGTATTTATATTGGCGGCCCTTGGCTGGCTTGTGATAAGCGGATGTGCGGGAAAGAGTTCCGAAAACAAAGCCGTCCCCCTGGAAAACGGAAGATACCGTGATACCGTATCAATGTCGCTGGGACGTTATGTGCAGCCGGATCCCCGTCTGCCAAAAGGAGATAGCTATACCGATAATGCCTATACCCGATACATCAAAAAACGTCTGAATGTTACTTTTACTGACGAATTTGAGGCAAGCGGGGATGATTTTGAACGGCAGGTATCCCTTTCCATAGCATCAGGCGTTATTCCGGACATGATGACCGTAGAGAGCCTGGACACGCTCAATGAGCTGGTTTCAGGCGGACTCATCGCCGACCTCACCGGTGCATATAACACATACGCTTCGCCCGGTCTCAGAAAAATGTATGATTCATTTGACGGCCGCTGCCTTAAAAAAGCAGGCTATTCCGGCAAATTAATGGCCCTGCCGGGAACCCGTACCGACGATCAGCCTTTTATGTTCTGGATACGCCAGGACTGGGTTGACCGGCTGGGTCTGCATTTGGATCCTGACGGCGATCACTGTATCAGCATCGAGGAACTTGAAAATACCGCCCGTGCTTTTATCGACCGTAAAGCCGGCGGTGAAGGAACCATTGGCCTTGCTTTCACTCCGGAACTCTGGGACGAATTTGTTGTCATGGAAGCCGCCTTTGGCATAGGGCCCAACCACTGGCTGCGTGACAGCTCCGGCAAACTCCATAACGGTTCTACCTCGGATGAAACCCGCCTCATTCTGGAGCAGCTGCACACCTGGTTCACCAACGGAATCCTCGATCCCCAGTTTGGCACCCGCAAATGGGATGATATTTCCGCTTTGCTTATAAACGGGAAACTCGGCATTATTCCCGGTCCATGGCATATTCCGGACTGGCGGCTATCTTCTGTTAAGAGGATGGATCCCAATGCGGTTTTCTGCCCATATACCCTGACTGATTCAAATGGCAGGGTACATGTTACCCATAACGATGCGGCTCAGCGTTTTGTGGTAGTCAGAAAGGATTTTCCGAATCCCGAAGTGGCGGTGCTGCTTGCAAATATTCTGTATGATGAGCTTACTGAAATCGATCCCGGGGATATTCCCGAAATTGCCGATTATGTGGCCAGAGGTGTAGATAATTCTACCAGGCCTCTCTGGATAGAAGTTGGACCCGCAACAGGGGAATTTGATGAATACACCCAATTGAAAAACCTGGCAGATGGTCAGATTCCACTTTCAGGTATAACCAATATAGGCCGCAGAATAGTGGGGACAAGCATTCTCAATTATATTAATCACCCCAAAACCGCGGAGACCGGAGAATGGTCATATTATACATCCCGCCTGTTTGGATTGGGTCTCATGTACGACACCCGGCAAAAAGGGGTACAGGACTGGGTAACGCCGGAATTCCCGCAAAATACCGAAACCATGAAACAGAAGGGGGCAAATCTTTATACCCTGCAGGAGGAATATTTTGTAAAAATAATAACCGGTGTTGAGCCTCTTTCAGCATTTGATACATTTGTAAGCAGATGGATGGATGAAGGCGGCAGCAGCATAATTGAAGAAATAGAAAGGCAGAAATGATACAGGTCCTGTCAGGCGCCAGAAAAGCTACACTGCGGAATCAGCTTTTTTATAACGCCATGGTACTTCCCGGAATTATTTTTATTGTAGTGTTCTGTTACATTCCAATGTCCGGAATAATCATGGTGTTTCAGGATTATTCACCGGCCCATGGTATTCTTGGTTCAAAATTCGTGGGGTTGAAGCATTTAAGTTATATTTTTACCCTTTCCGACAGTTTCCGCATTTTCCGGAATACCCTGCTTATCGCCCTGGGGAAAATTCTCCTTGGTACGTTTTTGTCAATATGTTTTGCGGTTCTGCTCAACGAAATACGAATATCCTTTTTCAAGAAGGGTATACAGACAATAGTATACCTGCCTCATTTTCTTTCGTGGGTTGTGCTGGCCTCGGTTGTGGTGAACATGATAAACTTTGATGGACCTGTCAACCATCTTATTGGCAGCCTGGGTATGGCCAAAATAAATTTTCTGGGAGATAACCGCTATTTCCAGCCTATGCTGATACTTACCGATGTATGGAAAGAATTCGGCTACAATTCGGTAGTGTACCTCGCGGCCCTCACCGCCATCGATCCGGGATTGTATGAAGCTGCCGCCATTGACGGAGCAGGCTGGTTCAGAAATGTATGGCACATAACGCTGCCGGGTATTATGAGTATTATCATACTCATGGGGGCAATGAGCCTGGCAAATATCCTCAATGCGGGTTTTGATCAGGTGTACAATCTGTATTCGCCCCTGGTCTATGAAACGGGCGATATTCTTGATACCTATGTGTACCGCGCGGGGCTGATCTCCCTGCAGTACAGCTTTGCCACAGCCGTGGGGCTTTTGAAATCAGTAATCGGTATTATTCTGATGATGAGTACCAATGTCGCCGCTGAACGTTTGACTGGTCAGCGGATCTATTAGGGGTATTTATGGTAAAATCCAGTACTATTTCGCATAAAGCCGGCTCTGTCATTATTCATGTAATTGTTATCGCTTTAATGTTTGCCTGCCTCCTGCCGCTGTGGAATATCGTCATGATATCTTTCAGCGCGGCTGAAGCGGTCGACGCCAATCTGGTGGGGCTGTGGCCGGTACGCTTTTCGCTTAAGGCCTATGAAAAACTGTTAAGCGATTCGCAATTCTGGCGTTCGTTTTTTATTTCGGTGGAAAGGGTCTTTCTTACCCTTCTTCTGAATATGACGCTGATAACATTGATGGCCTATCCTTTGTCAAAATCAAACCGGCAGTTCAAAATGCGCAGGTTCTATATAAACCTCATGATCTTTGCCATGTTGTTTTCTGGCGGTTTGATTCCTTCCTTCCTCAATGTCAGACGCCTTGGTATATTGAATTCCATTTGGGCGCTGGTGCTGCCCGGAGCGGTTCCCATTTTCAGCGTAATTCTTCTGGTTAATTTTTTCCGGGGCATACCAAAATCCCTGGAAGAAGCCGCAATGATAGATGGTTTGAATCCTTTGCAGGTATTGTTACAGGTTTTTTTACCCTGTTCTGTCGCGGCTATCGCGACAATCGCGCTTTTCAGCATTGTCGGTACCTGGAATGATTTTTTTTCCGGCCTCATCTACATCAGGACCAAGGCCAATTATCCTTTAATGACCTATATACAGTCCCTGAATGTTGATATGGCAGCCATTGCCAAAACGGGAGATATAAACGCCCTCAAGGCAGCCATGGAAGTTTCGGTGCGGAATCTGAATGCGGCAAAAATAATTACTGCTGTAATTCCGCTTTTATGTATTTATCCGTTTCTGCAGAAATATTTTATTACCGGTATTGTGATGGGTTCAGTCAAGGAATAATTATTTGAAACATAAGGGGCCGCAAATGGCAGCAGAAAAAAAGCAATGGTGGAGGGAAGCGGCGGTTTATCAGATTTACCCCCGTAGTTTTCAGGATAGTACCGGCAGCGGCGAAGGCGATATCCGCGGCATTATCTCACGGCTTGACTACCTCTGCCGTTTGGGAATCGACGTTATATGGCTTTCACCGGTGTATGAATCACCAATGGTCGATAACGGCTATGACATCAGCGATTACGAAAGAATAAATCCCCTTTTTGGCAGCATGGAAGATTTTGAACTCCTGCTGAAAAGCGCCCACCAGAGGGGAATAAAAATCGTGATGGATCTGGTGGTTAATCATACCTCCGATAAACATCCCTGGTTTATTGAATCCCGCTCTTCCCGGAATAACCCAAAACGTGACTGGTACATCTGGAGGGACGGCTATGCAGGGGATCCCCCCAATAAAATGGGCAGCGTTTTTTCCGGTTCGGCATGGCAATATGACGAGCCAGGCGGACAGTTCTACCTTCATTTTTTTGCCAGGGAACAGCCCGATCTCAACTGGGACAATCCTCAGGTTCGTGATGCCGTTTATTCAATGATGAAGCGCTGGTTTGATAAAGGCGTCGACGGTTTCAGGATGGACGTAATCAACATGATTTCCAAATTCCCGCAAGTGCTGGCAAGCAATGGGGGGCCGGGCGCCTCCATGAGCAATGGTCCGGAAGCTCACGAATACCTCAGGGAAATGAACCGCGAAGTATTATCACACTATGATATAATGACGGTTGGAGAAATGCCCGGCGTAACCGTTGATGAAGCAAAAAAATATGCCGCCGATGACGGCAGCGAATTAAACATGGTTTTCCAGTTTGAGCACATGGAACTGGACAATGATCCCCGCCTGGGTAAATGGGCGCCGCGCCGGTACCGTCTGCATGATCTGAAAGCTGTACTGGGCAAATGGCAGTGTGGACTTTATGGTTCAGCCTGGAACAGCCTGTACTGGAATAACCATGATCAGCCAAGGGTTGTTTCCCGTTTCGGGGACGACTCGACCGAAGAGTACCGGGTAAAAAGCGCGAAGATGCTTGCCGCCTGCCTGTATCTGATGCGGGGAACGCCTTTTATTTACCAGGGTGAAGAGCTGGGCATGACCAACGTTCCTCTGGAAAAGATTGAAGATTGCCGCGATATTGAGATATTCAACGCGTATCGCGAACTGGTAGAAGAGAAAAAACTGCTTGGCCCCAAACAATTTATGGAAGCCGTTAAGAAACGCGGCAGGGATAATGCCCGTACACCCATGCAATGGGACATTTCCCCCAACAGCGGTTTTACCGCAGGCAAACCCTGGATACCTGTAAACCCGAATTATCAGACAATAAACGCCGCTTCCCAGGTTGATGATCCGCTTTCGGTTTTTGGCTTTTACCGGGAACTAATCAGGCTGCGAAAGACCAATCCGGTTATTGTTTACGGCGATTACGAACTCTTATTCGGTGACGATGAGCGTTCTTTCATATACCGCAGACGCTATGAAGACAAAGAGCTCCTGGTGATCTGTAATTTTACACGCGAATCCATTGTGGACATTGATTTTTCCGTTCTGAATTTAGACAACGGCAGCCTGCTCATAACTAATTATGACGAGGCGGAAATAATGAACGACAGGCTTCTTCCCTGGGAAACCCGCGTTTTGCTTTTTTCTGTCTAGATAAATCATTTGGGGTGTTGCGCTTGCTTTTTTAATGATTCTGAATCATACTAAACATATATTAAGTAGTGTCTATGCCCTGTTATATTCATGCCGACCTTGACGCTTTCTACGCTTCGGTAGAACAGCTCGACAATCCCGAATACCGCGGCAAGCCGCTAATAGTCGGCGGACTTCCCTCCGACCGGCGCAGTGTGGTATCTACCGCTTCCTATGAAGCCAGGAAATTCGGCGTCCATTCCGCCATGCCCATCGCCCAGGCGTATAAACTCTGCCCCAACGGAATTTTCCTCCGCGGCCGCATGGACAGGTACCGCGAAAAGTCCGATGAGATTATGACGATCTTCGGTGACTTTTCCCCGGATGTCGAGCAGCTTTCCATAGACGAAGCTTTTATTGATATCACCGGAACCGAAGGACTTTTCGGCCCGCCTTGTGACGCGGCAAAACGGCTCAAGGAAAGGGTCCGCAGCGAAACGGGCCTTACGGTTTCGGTTGGAATCGCTTCCAATAAATATGTAGCCAAGATTGCTTCCGGCATGTCCAAGCCCGACGGACTTTTTTTCATTGCCCCCGGTGAAGAAGAAAAGTTCATGCGTTCCCTCCCGGCCGGGAAGATCTGGGGCGCCGGGGAGAAAACACAGGAACAATTCAAAAAGTACGGCCTTAAAACCTGCGAGGACATTTACCGTCTCTCGGCTGAAACCCTGGTCTCAATGTTCGGGAACGCTTTCGGGACTTTTATTTACCGTGCCGTCAGGGGCCAGCCGGCAGAAAATTTCGACAGGGAGCGTGGTTCCCGTTCCATGAGCGCCGAGCGTACCTTTGACTACGATCTCTACGATGAATTTGTTATTGAGACGGCTATCCTCGAAATCTGCGAAACCTTGTTTTTCAGGCTTCTTTCAGGCCGGGCCCGCAGCGCCACCGTTACCATCAAGATCCGTTACAGTGATTTTTCAACCGAGAGTATGCAGGAAACCGTACGAAACCCGATTCTGACCCTGAATGGCTTTTACCGTCATGTGCTGGAACTCTTCCATAAAAAATATCAAAAGGGCAGGGGCATACGCCTTATCGGCGCGGGTTTTATGAATCTTGAAACAGAAGGATCGGTACAACAGAAAGATCTCTTTGAACAGGCCAACGAAAAGGAACGCCGTCTGGAAGAGACAATTCTGAAAATAAACGCCAAATACCCTGACGCCGCCCTGCGCCCCAGCCGGCTGCTTAACAAACCCTAGTGTTCAATACCGAAATCCCGGTAACTTCCTGAGGGCGGGCATTTTTCATAGTGAACCGTATCCACCCGCGCGCCGGGAGGGCCCCGGTACAGCCATCTGCACAGGAGCTCGAGCATGTCATCGGCTCCTTCCGCCCAGACTTCTACATCACCTGACGGAGTATTCCTTACCCAGCCGGAAAGGCCGAGACGCTGTCCTTCACTCATACAGGTATAGCGGAACCCTACGCCCTGAACCCTTCCTTCAATTCTGGCAAAGAAGGCGGACTTTTTCAGGCGATAACCGCCATGTCAAGCTGCCGTTCCAAAACTTTCATGGTGGCTTCCAGCTTGCCCAAATCCAGAGGCTTTGCCAGTACGGCGTCCACACGGGATTCCGCAGAATTTATGCTTCTTCCCTGGTTATTCTGGCCGGTTGAAGAACCGTCAGTCAAAAGAAAGATATAGGGTCTTCCGAAAAAGGGATCATCTTTAACGGTATTGATAACTCTGGAAATATCGACTCCCGGGAGTTCGGCGTCCATAAGCACAAATCCCGGTTTTTCTTCGGTGAATTTTCTGCCGATATCAAACCAGTCAAATGCCTGTATAATCATGTATTCGTGCAGCAGTTTTTCCAGACCGTCCCTTAAGGTGTTATTAAGGGATTGCTCCGCCGCTATCAGGAAGGTATTCCAGTTCGCGTTCTCCATCATCACCTGGAGAACTTCTCCCGAGGCGCCCATTCCGCGCTTATCCAGAAAAGCGGCAAGATCTTTGGCGTATATCCGGTATTGACCGCCGGGTGTAGTAAAGGCTTTCAGGTGGCCGTTCCGTATCCAGTTTATGGCAGTCTGGTTAACGACCCCACAGATATTTGCGACCTCCAATGCCGAGAAAATACGAACTCGCCGTCCACCCTTGGCCATAATAAACTCCTTCCATTTTTTGAATAACACGATGAAACGTATTCTTACATTATATCCATTTCTGATAAAATTTCAACCAAATATTGCAATTTGCGTCAAATTCTAATCGTTGAAATATTTCCGGAGGATATCAGCAGAAAAGCCTTCATATTTTAACTGTGATCTCAGGAACTCCACTTTTTTACCTTCCGGAACCGGTTTGTTTTCCAGATACTTCAAAAGTAGCGCAAATTCGGCTTCCGGATCAAGTGCCTCCGCAAGGGCCCTCCGGGACGATGCCCCGTCTATTCCCCGCTTCCTCAGCGAGACAAGCAGCCAGCGCGGACTTGTCGCTTTCCGAAAAGCAAGACGGGAACGTATCCAAAGTTCAGCGTACCTCCCGTCATCCAGTAAATTCCGGCTGAGAAGCCGGGAAACTACCAGCTTTACCGCCGCGGTATCGTAACCCCGGCGCTCAAGTTTGGCTGCCAGGCCCCGGCTGTTCTGTTCGGCCCTGGCTATCAGCTTCAGCGCCGCCTTTTCTGTTCTGTAACACAGCGCGGCAAAGCGGAAAGCTTCCAGTTCTTCGGAAGAGAGCTCTTTATCGCTTACCCACAGGGCAGGCTCATTACTGTTTTCGGGAAATTTATCGTTATTTAGATAGTCAATTTCTATTAAAAGTGAGGTTCCGTTGGAAAATTCAACCTTTGCAGCCCCATCACCCCGGAGGTTTTCGGTTTCGAGAGAAACTACCGTCACGGGGCCCTGGGTCAAAAAAGCGGTGTGAAAGGATCAGCGCTTGGAGAACTGGAACCGTCTGCGGGCGCCGGCCTGACCGTACTTCTTTCGTTCTACCATCCGCGGGTCGCGGGTAAGGTATCCGTTGCTCCTCAGACTGGTATAATTCCCCTGATCAACCTGGCAAAGCGCCCTTGCAAGACCATGGCGGCAGGCGCCGGCCTGGCCGTTAATTCCGCCTCCGTAAACACTGATAAGCACGTCGAATTTATTTTCGCTTGCGGTGACCATAAGGGGCTGCCGTACCATCAGCACATGCTCTCCCTGTGGGAAATACTGGGCAAGCTCTTTGCCATTAATCGATATTTTTCCGCTTCCGTCCCGCAAATACACTCTGGCCACGGAAGTCTTTCTGCGGCCTGTTCCTATCCCAAGATTCTTAGTCATTCAGACAACCTCATAATTCGATTTTTTGGAGATTCTGAGCCGCATGGGGATGTTCGGCTCCCGTATAGATCTTTACGTTTTTAAGAAGCTTCCTGCCCAAAGGACCCTTGGGGAGCATACCCTTAATCGCCAATTCAAGCGGAGAAGAGGGGTGCTTTTCCAGCAGTTTCTCAAAATTTACCGTTTTCAGGCCTCCGGGATATCCCGTATGATGGCGGTACAGTTTCTGTTGAGCCTTGCTGCCCGTAACCAGTATTTTATCCGCGTTAATCACCACTACATAATCTCCCACTTCCTGGTGGGGCGCGAAAACCGCCTTTTCCTTTCCCCGCAAAATGGAGGCTACCCGGGCCGCGACTCTGCCCAAAACCTGTCCGTCGGCGTCAAGCATAAACCATTTTCGTTCCACATCCGCGGGTTTTACAAATATTGTCTTCATACCATTACCTTTCTCTGAACTTACGGGCAGCGCACAAATCAAAATTTTGCGACGCCCAATATGGGTGAATTAAAATACTGCCATAAAAACGGCAAAAATGTCAATAGCGACAAACTCCAATTTGACGGACTGTTGCCGCACACATTACCTGAACAAAGCTCGGTGGCGGACGGGCGAGCGCCATGGTTCAAACGCTTGAGGAGCCCACCTACAGAGCCCTCTGTCCACTGACCATCAAGCGGCGAGTAACCTGG